>Ga0209935_1004774_pt1 | contig 12118 bp, 9 predicted proteins | sample ThiBio_1000_plan_2_FD_183958 | JGI IMG/M metagenome (GOLD analysis project Ga0209935, IMG submission 183958) | Wastewater bioreactor microbial communities from Cape Town, South Africa - Thiocy_cont_1000_plan (SPAdes) | ecosystem: Engineered > Bioreactor > Thiocyanate-remediating >... | reverse complement strand
TTCGAACCAATATAAACATCGTTGTTGAGTAAACATTTTGTGACAGAAATGACAAAAAATGTTACTCTTCAATAATTCACTGGAAAAAAACCCAGTGACGCTCATACTAGAGTCCTGCACGGGTACATTTTTCCACCCGAAACCGAACCGAGTTTTTCTCTCGAATCCGGACCCGAACCGATCCGAGTCAGTTCAAATCATTTGTTTTTCAAAATATATTTAAATTTCTAAATCTTTATTTGGTTCCAAACATATATATTACATTTACTTTCATCATACTTAATAAATAACAAAACGAGTTATGGCAATCTAAAATTACGTAAAAATACTAGACCATCGAGTGAATCAGGACTGAGTTGTTGTCGTCGTGCTTCTAAAACACGGCCAGTTTCACTAAAAACACGTTCGCTTGCAGTTGAAGAAGCCGGAATAGATAATAGAGATAGAGCCAAACGATATAGTTGTGGAAAAATAGATGAGTGGTTATTCCACCATTGCAAAATGTTTTCACCTGTTTGATAATTTACTTTCATTTTCATGTACTCGGTAACTTCATCATACACATCCAGTAGTGTCGAATTTGAAACTTGAATTCAAATTCAAATTCAAATTCAAATTAGTATCATCTACACCCTCATTTGGGCAGTACGCCCTCATCCTAAATCATAATCTGAATTTGAATTTGAATTTGAATTTGAATTCAAGTTTCAAGTTTGACATGTATGTTTATAATAGTGATTTATCAGATATAGTTGTTTCTAACAATGTTGTATACAGTACCAGATAGGTTTCAATGTTTCAACATTTAAGTTCTAACGTGCATCATTAATTCAACCATCACAACCTGGTAATATCTTTCCAAATGGTGATGTTCAGGTTGAAAAAGCCGACAATCACACACCATGAATATATACATGTAATATTGTTTATGATATATTTCAAGAAAACAATTAATTATAATCCATATGGTACTCCATTATTATTTGGTTCGAATCATCTTTCATTTACTGAATGGCAAAAAACTGGTAAAGATAATGGTAGTATTATGGCAGATCCATTTACTTTGCTGTTTTACATGACAGGTTTTTTTTCTTTATTACCAACATTACATCATCGGAAAAATTCGAATATAAAAAATTGAATAAGGGACAATAAAGGTTTTGCATGATACAAGATCCATCTTTTATTCATATCAATTGAAAGTGAGGTGTTCTACTTAGATAAAGAAGACTTTACGCTCTAATCTTGCATCTATTTGTTGACAGTGTGAAAATGCAAGTATGAAGGAGGGAGAGGATGGGTTTCATTTTTGATTGAAGATATATCAAGAGAAGCATTTTGAAAAGCAACAAGCAGATAGTAGATAGTAATCCTTTTTTTTCACAATGCCGTTTCGAGATCATTGGCGTGATGTTAAAACTCTTCGAAATGACGGAATTCCAATTGATACAACCAGTGATGAAACAGCCAAATTATTTGATGCAACACTGACACAATATGTTGGTTGGTAAGTTGGTCATGATGATTGTTTTTTTTTTTGCATAAGTGAATAATTTTTTTCTTTTCGTCAGGTATAATGACAAGCAATTGGGTGGTATCAAAAGTACTCTATCCCGTCTTCTTGCTTCAGATCCAAATTGTGGTAATAGCCGTATTATAGCTGCTGCTATTGGAATGTTTTCAATGCCTCGTCCACCTGCATTAGCTCATGCACAAGTTGTTGAAACACTTGGTGATGCAATAAATTCATCGAATCGTTACATCAAACTTCATACGCAAGCTTTGATCGACTGGTCACTAGGTTATCGATCACGTGCTACTGATACATGGGAAACTATCCTTCTCAGTCATCCGTTTGATATTATGACTCTAAAAATTGCACTTGACACCTATTTCCACGTTGGCAACCAAAATATGCTTCGAGATTCAGTTGCACGAGTATTACCCATTTGGGAATCATCCTCGTCACATCGTCCACTCAAATCATATTTGCATGGAATGTATGCTTTTGGTTTAGGTGAAACAAATATGGTATTACGAGCCGAACAACAAGCTCGACTTGGACTGGAACTCAATGAACATGATGCGTGGGCTACACATGCATTGGCACATGCTATTGAATACACGGGACGAATATCAGAAGGAATTAACTTTTTAGAAAAAACCCAAAACCATTGGCAACAATGCGATACACTCGCACCACATATCAATTGGCATTGGGCGCTCTATGAATTGGAACAAGACAATTGGGAGAAAGCAGAAGAAATCCTTCAAAATTGTTATTTGAATAACAATGAAGTAGAATTAACCCGATTAAAATATACTGATGCTGCTTCGTTAATCTATCGACAATCATTTGCATGATCATCAAACACTTTTCTCGGATTTTCATCATTATTTCGTTCTGGACAATTTTGCTGATACCGTAGCGAAAAAAGATTTTCTTCGTTCGCTCAAAGAAACAGCCGAATCGTCTGATACGGATATCGGAAAATCCTATCGTGAAATTGGTCCGTACATCTTTGCCGCACTTGAGCGTTTTGACGAAGGAGAATATGCACAAGCAGTAGAACTTTTGTATCCTATTCGAAATCGAACTGCTATTGCTGGTGGATCAAATGCACAAAGAGATATTTTCAATTTAGTGTTGCTGCATTCGGCAGTACATTCAAATGATTATCAACATCATGAATTAGCTAAACGATTGATCAATGAACGATGTGAAATGCGTGGATCAATGAAATCTAAAATGATGGAAAACTATGCAAATTGATATGTTATTTTCAATTTTCATCGATTATTTCGTAAATAAATGTATTTCTGTATAACAATCCTCTACAAAGAAGTCTAAAGAGAGATTTATTGAATTCATCCAATAATCTTCTTTGTTCTTTATCATTCTAAAACATGGATCATAGTATACAGAACGTTTTTACCGAAATAAAATTCGTACGTGACGTGATGATTTCTCGATTGGAAGGATTTTCTAATGAAATTTTCTATGAAATATTTGATTGTTTATCAACTTATGATATATTTCATGGATTTATTGGTCTTAATTCCCAATTAAATAATCTAGTTGGTTTATATCCATTAGAAATCGATTTTCGTAAAATTGGTCGACCAAAATTTGATTTTATTTGTAATAAACTTCAACCCAAACAAGTGATTTCATTGATTTTCTCTGAAAAAGATATTCCCGAACAAGTCTTAATATTTCATCAATATTTTCCACAATTCAAAGATCAATTTATTCATCTTCATTATATAAAATATATAAAAAGTGACTATATTCTACCTGATTTACCAAATTCCGTTTCATCGCTTACATTTGAAGATTGTGATCATTATAATGATAAACAAATAATCGATAATCTTATCAAACAAGCTCAATATTTAACTTATTTGGAAATCAACCGTACTAATATGTTACAATCAATACATCAAACATTTCCCATGTTAACTCATTTGAATATTAATCGTGGTGTATTCGATCGTATCGATTCTATATTAAAACGAGATGAAATTATTTTTCTTGATTTTCATTCATTTATTTCAAATCTTCATTCACCAATTACTCATTTAATAATCGATTTTGAAAACGATTGTTTAAAAAAGAATAAATCATTATTCAATTTTCAATATTTATCTTCTTCACTTACACATTTGACATTGAATTATCATATTCGTAAGTGTGTGTGTATGTGTTATTTATCTTTCGATAATTATTTGTAGATATTGATATATCATTGGAATTATTTCAAGAACATCTTCTTGAATTATTAAATTTGAAATGTTTAACATTATTTGCAATCAATCGATTAGATTTCTTCGATGGAAAACAATGGGAAAAATATCTTCGTCGAACGCAAATTACAAAATTTAATTTTCAATTTATTCTTTATAAAGATGTTTTTGTCAAAGAAAATCTCTTAGCATTATTCGATTCTTTTCGATCAACATTTTGGATTGAAGAAAAACATTGGTATGTTGCATTAAGTGAAACTCGAACAAATCGATATATCGAAAAATCGATCTATTCTATTCCTCGATTTCGTCCACAATGTATTCAGTATAATGGAAAGGATTATCCACCTCAATCAACAGCACCATTAAATATTCAACAAGAAATTTTCTATTCAAAACCTATTAAACATTTATCTTTGAATTTTAATAAACCAATTATTTCACCAATTTATCGTTTTACTCATGTTCATTGTTTGATATTAATAGGATCGACATTACCACCAATAGATATTTTATGTTCTATTGTTGATCTTAGTCAAATCAATGAACTTGATATTTCATCGATTCAAAATATTTCAATTGGTCAAATTCATTTATTAATTGAATATACATCTCATTTAAATCATCTCATTATGGAAAGATTTATTCCATTATTTATTCCACCCTCACATGTTTATTCTTATACAATTAAAACATGGAAATATAACGATGATATTGATCAATTTTGTTTAAGATTTTCACATATTAAGTCTTTAAAAATGCATATTGATTCAATTGAAATGATGATTAAATTGATCAATCGATTAAAATATTTAGAACATATGGTATTTTGCAGCAGTGTCAAAGTTCTTCCCAAGCAGAATTCTAGAATTTTGCTTTTCTGTTTTAATAATAGCTTCATTTTTTGATTTTGTTCCATCTGAAATTCTATGAATAACAATATAGTCAGTTTAATTCAGAAATAACAAATTGTAATCGAATTATGCTCATCGTAAGAGAATTTTACTAGAATTCAATCAGCTTTGATAAAAACAAAATTCTTTACAGAATTATGCTCATCATAAGAGAATTTTACTAGAATTCAATCAGCTTTGATAAAAACAAAATTCTTTACAGAATTATGCTCATCATAAGAGAATTTTACTAGAATTCAATCAGCTTTGATAAAAACAAAATTCTTTACAGAATTATGCTCATCATAAGAGAATTTTACTAGAATTCAATCAGCTTTGATAAAAACAAAATTCTTTACAGAATTATGCTCATCATAAGAGAATTTTACTAGAATTCAATCAGCTTTGATAAAAACAAAATTCTTTACAGAATTATGCTCATCATAAGAGAATTTTACTAGAATTCAATCAGCTTTGATAAAAACAAAATTCTTTACAGAATTATGCTCATCATAAGAGAATTTTGCGTAATTAGTGTTGGTACTATACGAAAGTCAAAATTTTGAAACAATTTCGCTCAATTATCGTTCTTTGCATAGCCACAAAATGTTGGTCAAATGATGCCGACCGAAATCAGAATGGTATAATTCAACATGAAAGCTAAATATTTTAATTTATTTACGAGAGAAAATATTTTGAACAATAGCATTCCAATCAGTAGTTGTCTTAGGTAAATTAAGATGAACTGTGTTAAATTCATTAATTAAATCAACACTAACAGCATTGGAAGTATCGGATAGTTGATTTGGTGTCTTTTTGAGAGCAGCAACAGCAGATAGATGTGATAGAGAAACACCTTTAACATTCGGTACTGAATCAGCCTATTAAATACATATACTCAAAAATCCGAATAAAAGTGTCTACTCACAACAGGAAAGACAGATGATGGTGAACGTTTGACTCTTGATAAATTTTTTAAATGAAATAAAGTGAGCATGAATAGTGGAGCTCGTAAGTGGTTCATGTTACTAATAATATTTGCATAACGTTTTAACCATGAAAATGTTTGTTCAGCAGCTTCTGTGTTTATATCTTTCAATACTAAAAGAAGCAAGGAGGTTCATAACCGGAATTTTAAAACTACAGGGTGTCCCAGAATGGATCTACCAAAAGTATTTTCGAATATCTTCACTATTCTACAAAAGTTTGACTATAATTTTTTTTGAATTGTAGGTAAATGTATAAAGTTTTTTTTTGTATCTAGACGATTTTTCATATTGTGGTACGAAACTATACGTTTTGATCAAAATACAAAAATTTTGCTTTTTCTATATGATACCAACAGCTTCCGATAGAATAAGGGTATTTTACCATGATATCTGCATACAGTTAGGTAGGGCTTCTTGAGTTCTACCACAATGCACAACTTCAATATATCCGAATTGTTTTTTAGGTAAAATTCACGAAATACAACGAGAAGTAATCGAAATAATTAGAGAAAAAAAATGATTTTTAATGTTTTTTTTGGAAAGAAAAAAAAGCAAAATTTTTGTATTTTGATCAAAACATATAGTTTCATACCACAATATGAAAAATCGTCTAGATACAAAAAAACTTTACATTTAACTACAATTCAAAAAAACATTATTGCTAAACTTATGTAGAATAGCGAAGATATTCGAAAATACTTTTGGTAGATCCTTTCTGGGACACCCTGTACAAACATGGATTTTTATCAGGATTCATTGTATCACGGCAAAATGCACCAACATGATTTCGAAAATGGGTTCGATCGATACTGATCGGTGTTGAGTCAAGCAGGACCATTGCTGGTGTTTTATTCAGTTCTTTACCAATATGATTTTTTATGTATCGAACTAAATGACAACCATCATCATAAACACAAGTTGGAGCTAGTTTACCAGCAACTAAAAGCTGTAAAATACGACTAAATCTAATTCTGAATACAATTTCTCACCACGTATAGTGACAGCAAAGAGATTGATAATTTCCCGGAGTGTTTCTGATCTGTATAATTCACTAAAGGATGTAATTATTCGACAGTTACTGACAAGAGCAATAATTCCAAATGATCTTGTACATTTTTTGACATACGAGTCAGACCTTGCCTTCATTGTTCGACAACTCGTAGCATTTAAACGATCTTTTTTTCTGTAAGAATCCCGTGATAATAAACGAAAGAATTGTTTGATTTTCTTTTTTCGATTTAGGGAAGATCCGTGTTTTTTGCTGACTGTTGTCGATGATAAAACATTATGGTCTTCACAATAACGAGACCAACGAATAGGTGTCTTACAACATCCGATTGTCAATTCTTCCATTTCTTCGGTCTGAACTTTAACATCTTTGAAAGCGCAAATGCGCCTTCTGCTCTTTTGGTGACCATCAATTATTAGACATTTTGAACAATGCTCGCCACATGTTCCAATAAGTGTACGATGATTTGTCCATAAATGAATAAAACAAGCTAAAAGACGAGGAAATTGTTCCCAAGCCCATTGATCAAAGTCAGATAATGTAAAAGGAGTTGATACGATGGAACTTCCCATGGATAAATCGAACTGTATAACAAGATATGCATGAATAATGTTTGCTAATGAACGTCGTTCTATCGGTGCTAGTTGAGAATATCCAGCATTAATTGCCTCTTGATTCAACGCACCAGCAATTGCTTGCATAGAAAGATCATTTTGTACTATTTGTGCGGTATATTTATCGATGATAACGCGTTCAACTGCTATGTCTCCACCAAAATAAATATAATCACCATAATGTAAACTATCATGTGTATAAGTGTTAGTTTTACTTATACGTGTAAAGTTCGAATATATTTTCACTGGCTCTGGATTAGTATTATATGTATTCACTGAGGAATCATGTAGACATTCAAGACTAATCATTGTACCTGAAATAGAATATACATAAAATTTTGTCATACTCAATCGTAGTGGCTATCAGCGTTGGGAACGGTTCAGTTTAGAGGTTTTAAAAATAATCTCCCCTAGTCGAACTTTTTTTTTGTCTTTCTTGACCTGCACAGGCCTCAAGATGTGTCCATAGCGCTTGAACGTTTTCTTGACTAACAAGAAAAAAACTGCTTTAAATTTCAATTAAAAACTCATTTATTTTACAAATAAAATCAATGAAAAAATGTCAAAGTTCTTAAATCACAGAAACGCTTGAATAAAGTCCAAGCACATGAGCAAGAATGGCAAGCGTGCGACTAAGAAGTTCAAGAAACTTCCCTCGAAAACTGATCACAAGTCTTGCCACAAGATGTGTCCATAGCGCTTGATATTCTTGATCAAGAAACTCAAGAAATTCATGCGCATGCCAAAAGAAATTCGACTAGGGTCGGTTTCGGTTCGGATCGGTTTTTGAATTTTTTCGTTCGGTTCTGTTTTATTTTCAAAAAACTCGAACTGTTCCCAATACTGGTGGATATGCTGCGTGTCACTACTGGATTTTGTTCCAACATAATTTACCCGTAACGACAGATCCATTTCCACAATATATGCGTAATTGTTTTTGAACAGCATTGGATTGATTCAAATTACAGTTACATGTTGGACACGTTGATCGAAATGGTATTAGAAATCGTTCTTGTTGACGTATTATAGTTGAACTTAATGATGTTGGTTTATGAACAGGACGAGCTTGACGAAATGCAGATGATAAATCATTAATTAACATTTTAACATCTGAATCTGATTGATTACTAAAAAAAGTATGACGAAGAGAAGATCCAATTTTTTTTATGCGAAATTTATCAAAAGGAGATAAACGTAAATCTTCATTCAATACAAATGTCAATTCGGCAAGCGTGAATGTTTGTAACCAATAACTAACACGTTCGATGATTTCAGCTCGAGTACGCATAATTTTTGTGATAATTAAAAGATGTTCTGTTCTTTTGTTCAGATTTAACTAATTTTTATGGAAATCTTTTATTTTGTATATATCTAGAGCATATTTATGCTGATGAGATTTTACTCATGGGTTTATTTTTAAAATAAATATCCATCAATAGTTCAAAAAATGGCAACAATATAAAGTATAGTTTGAAAGAAAAGATGCGCATAAGACAGACATTATAAAAGCGATTAGATTTAAGATGTTTTCAAAGTTGAGCGATCTTGAATAGTACATGCTTGTGTTCGTGCCAAGCATTGAAGAACATCTCCATCCGACAAATACACGGAGGATTTTTTCGAACGAAGACAACTGATTATTTCTTGATCAGATAATTCCATATCATCCCATACACATATATTTTCATTTGCACCGCCAGTAATTGTTGTGAGTAATTCAGGATTGGATGAATCATTATTAGAGTTATGTGATATACATTGATAAGTTGTATTCAGTTCGAAGCTGTTTAAATTTCCACTAGCAGTTAAAGAGAATTGATCAAAATCATTACATAAAATTACAGGAGTTCCAGAAATAGAACTGTTAATAGATTCATCGGAGCTGCCATTCATAGCTGGCATGTTGCTTTGTGCGACTTTTCTTTTTGGACTCAATGAGATTGGTGATGCATGGGATATTTCTTGTGTTTCAGATGTGCGAAAACGTTTGAAACTATGATTTAACGAATCACTCGGAACATTGCCCATTACAAATCTACAACAGAAACTGAAACTAAAAAAACAAAAAAAAAAGCATGGAGAATAACAGCAAAGTATATAACTATCGAAAATGTTTAGAATTTCAAGGAAGTCAGTAATTCAGTTCATGATAGTTAATCTTCATCGTTCATATTTATGACGGACATAATCGTCGTTGAAAGTTGCAGTTGATCTAAACTAAAAATATAATAAAATAGAAGCTAGTCTTTCGAGATTACTTTTAAAATTTTGAATCAATAGATCTTTAAACCGAATTTTTTGATTTACTTGTCCCAAAAAGTGTTTGGCCTAAGATGAGAAAATCAATAACACATGAACAATAATAATCAGTGAAGCTCAACATACAAAATCACTCCAGAGAACAATATTAATTTCACCAGTATCATCAAAAACCGTAATAACTCGCCTATGTAAATGAGTGTTTTTTTTTGCGACATAGACCGAATCTGAGTCGAATATACATTTCACTGTTACAAAAATATCTAAATAAAAATACTGGCAGATATTGAAAACTTGTGCGAAATGAAATATTCAATAGTTACCAATAGATTTACCAGCGTCATCCAAAGAAACATCAGAAATGTTGACGAAATTAAATGAGACATATATATTTGAGAATTTATGATCAAAGATTTCGACAATAATACTATTTTTCATCAAACTTATTTCAAAGGGATGCGCTAAGTGATTATATTGTTTATTACTCCGGGTTAATACGAAATTTTCAACATGATAAGCCTTTGACATAAAAAATTTAATTCATTCAAAAATATTGGATTTAATTACTTTTCCAACCGTAATACATTCAAAGAATATGTTCAAAATATCATTAAATGCTTTGCAACGAATTTCCGAATCTGCATCAGCTATATCGAAAGTGAAAAATTTTCCGATTCCACTTCCAAATGTGCAAATTTCGCTTTTTCGAGTGACAACACCTTCGATAACACTTTACACAAAACAATATTTTGAAAATTAAAGAAGAGATTAAGAAATATTAATACCGGGTAGATATGGTCGTTGAAAGCTCAACAATAGGAACAATAATATCAGTTTTGTTTGCTTCCTGGAAAATAGGAGACTTGACTATTCTATTTTGAGTATTGTTTTGTGACGTAAATATTGACATATCAGCTGTTCCTTTATACCACGATTCAGGAGAACCTATACATTTATCGTGCTGATGAATCAACTTCATTTGAAGAATTTGAAGAACAAATCTAAAAGCAGCCGATGCAAATTTAACCGAAAAACAAATTCTTCATTACTTTGCTTCAGAATGTTTTAAAACCATGACTTGATTGACACGAATAATCGCGTAAACATCCACATGCGATGTTGATAACATCGACATATCAATAACAAAACCTAAATGAATGGACAGTTGCCATTATTGTGAATATAATTGCACAACCTCCATAGTAATATTTGCCGTCAGAAAGTTTTAAACGAGCAACAAACGACCCATCAACATCAACATTTAGCCGACGAATATCCTAAATAAAGAAAATGTTTGATGTTCTGTATATTAAAACGCACCAATAGTTGCAAATTCACAGGCAGCCCAGTTGCATCTCCTTTTACAAGTCGCTAAAATCACACAGTATGAGTATTGAATGCTTAAATACAAACTGAAATCATGTACTTCTATGGATGAATCAGTTAAATCCATGTTTTTTCTGAAGAAAAGAAACATTTTGAACATTTTAACAACGAAAATAAATGAATATGATATATATGAATCTTGCATAAGTTGAACACGATTGATTTCAATAATTCGAAAAAGTATCAAGACAAGAAAAATGTTCAACATTTCAAACAAAAAGAAAAAAATTGAAAAATACATTTTATGTCATTTTCTAGAACAATCACGGGTAACTAGGTTGAGATTTTAGTTTGGTTTGGTGGCTTTTTTTTTCGTTGAACATTCGATTCTTTTGCCTTTCGTTTGCGAACATTCACTTCGAGTTTATGCTCAACGTTGATTAACAAATCTAAATAATATAAAAAGATGAAAACTACTCATACACCATTGATTGACGTGTACCTTTTTCAGCACGAATCTCTTTGTGATTTTTTAGTTTTGATCGAGTTCGCCACGATGGTGGACTTGAAAAAGAATTGTTGACATTACGAACTTTACTTGTATTTGACATCGATTTTTCCGTTCCATCAATATTAATTGCTTGGTTGTTATCAATTATCAGGAGTTGTTGATGAATTCCTTGTTCGTTTGCAATCATACAAGCAAATGCATCTGGCAATCCAAGTTCATCAAGATGGATATCTTGAAACGAATCTTTTTCGATGATCGATGGATTTAATAATGAAATCTCTAATTGATCGAAATAAGGCGATAACATATTCGGCGCACCATTTCCACCATGATCAATTTCATCATGATCACTTTCACCATGATCAGTTTCACCATGACCATTTTTATCAGGACCATTTGCACCATGATCAGTTTCATCAGGACCGTTTGCGCCATGACCATTTGCACCATGATCAATTTCATCATGATCACTTTCAGCATGATCACTTTCAGGATGATCAGTTTCACCATGATCATTTCCACCATGATCACTTTCAGCATGATCATTTCCACCATGATCATTTCCACCATGATCATTTTCATGAGGACCGTTTGCACCATGATCAGTTTCACCATGATCATTTTCACCATGATCACTTTCAGCATGATCATTTCCACCATGATCATTTCCACCATGATCATTTCCATGAGGACCGTTTGCACCATGATCAGTTTCACCATGATCATTTCCACCATGATCATTTCCATGAGGACCGTTTGCACCATGATCA
>Ga0209935_1004773_pt1 | contig 12120 bp, 14 predicted proteins | sample ThiBio_1000_plan_2_FD_183958 | JGI IMG/M metagenome (GOLD analysis project Ga0209935, IMG submission 183958) | Wastewater bioreactor microbial communities from Cape Town, South Africa - Thiocy_cont_1000_plan (SPAdes) | ecosystem: Engineered > Bioreactor > Thiocyanate-remediating >... | reverse complement strand
CAGTGCAAAGTTTCGATCGGCTGTGCGCAATTCGGACAAGTAGGTCGCGTTGTCGAAGCCGATCGGAGGCGTGGGATGGCCAGCGAGTGCCGTCCACACTCCAAGGATGTTTTGGAATCGCTGCAGAACGTCGAATCAGCCAGTTACTGAGTCTGCGAGACTGCCAGACTGCGAAGGTGCTGTGCCACTAGTATGTGACGTGCCGCGGGAGCTGCCGTACCTCTGCAGGATCGAGCTCGGGCCACAGCAACGACGAGATCACGATGGCTCCAGAGTTGATCAATGGGTTGTATGGTTTGCGGTCTCGATTCAACGAGAAGTCCTACGTCAAGAAGCGCCGTCAGGGGGCAGGTTGGCGGTGATTGTAACACGAGCGGGCGTGCGTGCGTGCATACGTTGAATCCTTTGCCTGAGGGCTCGTGGCCCACGTATCGGTTGACATCATGGCCACGATCGCGCAGGGCGATTGCGAATGCGACTGGCTTGCAGCATGATTGAACGGTGAAGTACTCGCGAAAGTCGCCCGTGGCCCACACCTGGAACGGCGTGCAACGAACGGCTCGGGTCGGTGAGCAGCACGCCAGCCATACAGATACACACGCTCGCTCTCGCCAATATACCTGTCCGTCGACCGTGTGAATTGCGACAGCAAACAGCTCCGGGTTCACGTTGCTCAGCTGGCGTGCATACGCACGTTCATGCGTAGGGGTGAGTGCACACTGCATTGGATTGGCGTGGATGATCGATCGTGCATCGATGGCTGGCACGAACCTGTGGAATGTAAGAAGCGACCTCGCCTGTGTGAATCCTGCTGACCTCGGCTACGATCTTCTTCAGTTGGCCTGTGAAAGCCGCAAAGTCCGGGATCGCCAGCTTATCTGTTCGTGCGTTCGTGCGTTCGTGCGTTCGTGCGTGCGATCAATGCTACATCGTCTCGTTCGAGTATGGCAAGGCATCGCGCACTTACTGTTGATGGCCTTCTTGATGACCTCTGGGTTGCGCACGAGCTTCAGGCCGTTCGAGAAGGACGTGAACGAGATGGAGCCCGTGTTGGTCGGGTCCATGCACTTGAGCGCATCCTTGATGATGCTCGAGTGGATGCCGCACCCTCGGAGCAGCTGCCACACACAAGGGGTGAGACTCGCCATCAATCAATCAAGCGAGAGAGAGAGAGAGAGAGAGAGAGAGAGAGAGAGAGAGAGAGATGGTAGTCGCCGTGCATGTACCTGGATCATGTTCGTGGTCTGTATGGCACCGACGCTTTCGACATCAAGGCGATCGTAGAGCGTGATGACTTCGCGGTCGATTTGGTCGGCGTCGGTGTCGGCGAAGGCCGTGCACGCGTCGCCGGCGCTCGTCGATGATGGAGACAGCAGCTCGCCGAGCGTGACGCCACCGCTGCCGCCTCGCAGGAACGGCCGCGGTGCATCGGAGCCTCGTTCGAAGCGAGGTGCTCGTTGTAGCTCGAAGGCCGATTGGCTGGTCGTCGATGGCCAAGGTAGTGTACAAGAAGGTGCACGGTGAGTTGAGTGCGTTGGTAGGGCTTAGGCGCGTATGTGAGTGTGAGGTACCTCGTGACAAGACTGGTGGCCCATCCATGCATTTCGATCGCAACGAGCGAAGTGGTGAGGAACGTAACCGAGGCCAAGCGCCAACGAGCCAGCCAGCCAGCGAGCCAGCCAGCGACGTACCTCGGTGGCACCGAGCCAGGTGGCTCCATGATTGGTTTCGCACAACAAGCAGCGCCTCGAGCTCAAGGTCGATAGATAGATAGCTAGCAAGCAAGAGAGATCGAGAGCCTCTCGCGTTCCCGAGAGATTGGGCACCGATGCGGAAAGGAGGGAACAGCAGCCCAGTAAAGCAAGAGCGCGAGAGGCAGCAGCAGCAGCAGCAGCAGGAAAGCAAGCAAACAAGCAGCAGCCACGCCAGCAACAACGGAGGAAGAAGGCCGTAGCGCAACCGCGGGCTTGATCGGCCGATCGCACGCACACGCGTTGCCGATGGAAACCGGCTTCGTTTCGTCGCCGTGCAAGAACGTGCGTGTGTGAATGGCGGAACAATGGTGTTTATGTACACGTATATATGCTTGAATAAACGGGTGGACCAATGGTACAGGGGGCGCTCCACCACTCGACTACGAGTTGCTGCTCCCGCTGTCGGCCTGCTCGGCCAGCTCGTAGTACGGCGCTGCGGCACGAATGGACGCGTCGGCGATCAAGTTGTACACCGTGCCCCAGGCATCGCGCACCTCGGGCGTGAAGCGATCCTGCAGGCACTTGCCGATCGTATGCAACAACGCCTTCCCTGCACGGCGGCGGTGTGAGTGCCAGAGATTCTCGATTCGCGATCGAACGAGTGGCGGCACGTACCGACGGTGGCGTAGTCCTCCGGCAGCACGTTGTATCCAATGTGTCGAATGGCTACATCCTCGAGCGTCGCCGTGAGCCTCCCGAGGCAGCCCAGGTGCGATATCATAATGTCGAGCATCCGAACGAGCTTGAGCTCCTGTCTTGTCGTCTCTGCGAGCCAGTACATTTGCGTAAGTCGTCTCTCTCTCTCTCGTTCTTTCTTTCTCGCGCGCGTTGTGATTGTACCTTCACCGAAGAGCTGTCGCAGTTCAGGATCGAGCTCGAACAGCTTGCGGTAGAAGAGCGTCGACAGCATGGGACCCGTAGTCAAGAGCTGCTTCCACGTTTTCTTGACAATGTACACCTTGCGCTTGAGGGATTCGTCGACGCCATCGAGCTCCGACCAGTCTGAAGTCATCATATGTGGATTGCGTCAGGCATCGGCGCGCGCGCGGTGCTTCATTGACACGATCGCAAGCGTACCACTCATGTCGCTGAAGGTGATGGGCACGGGCTCCTTGGGCTTAGGTGCCTTGCGCTGCATGCTGAGAGACCGATTGATCTCGCGAGTGTCGCTGCTGAGATACGCATCCGTGTCGTCGTCGGTGTTGCTCTCGAGTTCGGTCGATTGGATATTCGTGGCGAGTGATTGCGTGTCGTCCGACGAGTAGTCGGGAATGGCACGAAAGATGGCGCCCGAGTGATGAGCACTCAAGCTCGCCACGCCCGACAGCGGCCTTTCGAGGCCCGTGGCAGCGCGTTGCGTCATTCGCTGCGGTGCCGACGGATGCTCTTCCGCGGAGCTGATTGCTCGAAGGTCGACGACCTCCTCTCCTTGCTGCTCCTCGTCCTCGTCATCATCGTCATCGTCGTCGTCTGCAATCGAGCTTCCGAATGCCCTGGTGGCAGCGAGCGGATTGGTTGGCGCCTCGAAGCTTGGGACAGAAGGCACCGAGCCGGCGCTCCAGCTTGCATCAAAGTCCGGATCATCGTCGTCGTCGTCATCATCACCGTTCTCAACAGCTTGAGGAATGCCATCCGTTGGTAGTGGCTGATGCTCGAACAACTCTGATGTTGTAACAGAGTCACTGGCGTGTTGCTGTCGTTGTTGCGGCGGCGGCGGTTGCTGCTGCTGCTGGTGCTGGTTCCGCGTTCGAAAGTAGTGGTCGTCGTCGTCGTCGTCGTCATCGTCATAGTCGACGTCATGACGGCGATGTTCGCTCGGGCGCGCGTTATTACTCGAGTCACCAGCGGTGTGGTGATAATGGTTCGTGTGTTCGCTAGGCTGTTGGGATGAGGAGTGCTGTTCCTGATCACGTTCCGGCGAACGAGCATCGGAAGCCGATGACGACGATGAGCCGAGGCTATTGGTGGGCAAGATCGAGGACGATGGAGGAATGGTGACTGGCTGAGGGCTCAGGGGCACTGACGAGGTGTTGCCGTCGTTCGGTGCACTGGATGCCGGCACTGCTACGGCTACCGCTGCAGTCGTTGTGGTTGCTTGTTGGGCTGGAGGCTCGTGGAGCGTGGTATCAGTCGATATTGGCTTCGTAGGCGGCGAGGACGACTCGACGCCGAGAGCGTGGGCTACGCCGAGCGAGAGAGAGTGAACAGCGTCGTGGCTCTCGTGCTGCTGCTCCTCATCGTGCGCCAGCGGGCTGAGTTGAGCCGAGAGCGGCGGCGAATTGGCACGCGACTGCTGCCGCGGCGAGCCGGTGCGAGACAGCGCGCGCTCCTCGGGCAACTCCCAGAAGAGGCCCTGCTCGTCGGAGAACTGCGGGCGCGAGACCGACAGCGAAGGCCGTGAATGTCGATGCCGACGTTCGGTTCCGAATGCCGAGGTCGGCTCTTTGGAGCCGTGGTCAGGCGAATCCGACTCGCTCGCTCCTTCGGCTTGTTGCGGTGTCGTGACTCCGGCGTGTGATTGGCGACGCTTGCGGCCTTTGCTCGAGTCACCGAGCAGCGAGACCGAAGGAGACGAGTCGCCCGAACGTGAGCTCAAGGCGCGCTCACGCTGCACGGCCGACGTGCTCGAGCCACGCGAGGCGGTGTTGGCGGCAGGCCAACGGCCCTCAGGCTGCTGCGGCTGCGCTTGAGGCGACGACGCCGATGACGAGCCCGATGAATGCGAGCGGTGCGCATGGTGGTGGCCGTGGTGGTGGTGGTGCCTGCTGGTGGAGGATGAGGACGAGGCTGACAAGGCCGCCGAGGTCGGCGCTGGCGAGAGCACGGCACGCGTCCTGTAGCCCGGTTGCTGGTGGTGGTGGTGGTGACCGCGCGCCTCGAGCGCTTGTGGCGAGGAGCCATCGACAGTCGCCTGAGGTGCTGCTGTTGTGGCTGGTGTTGCCGGCGGCGGCGTGGAACTCGACCGCTGTGGCACCTGTGATGCTCCTTCTTGGCTGCGTCGGCGGGATCGTTGGTGCAGTTGCTGCTGGTGCTGTGCCTCGCGCTCCTGCGCTTGCGGAGGCTGAGCCTCGAGGATGGCTGGCGTGCTTGCCAATGGTGTGGCGGTGGTCTTGGGTGAGCTCGAGACGGAATCCTGGCTGCCGGCAAGCGAGCTCGATAACGACGGAGGATTCGAGATTGTGGGCTCGTTGCTCGGTGCGACGACCGTCGTCGTGTTGGTGGTGGGAATGGGAGTGGCAATGAGAGGCACACTGGAAGCGGCTGGAGCGGCGGAGGTGGGAGTGAGCGGCACAGGAGGCGGCTGGAAGGGATAGAAGCTCGCAGGCTGCGGTGCGTCAGACCACGGCAGCGAGGTCGCAGAGTGATAAGGATACGGAGATTGGGCGTGGTGTTGGTGATACTGTTGATGCTGATATGAATGGTGGTGGTGTGGTTGTTGTTGTTGCTGTTGTTGTTGCTGCTGCTGTTGTTGTTGCTGCTGCTGATGATGATGCTCCAGGAAGCTTGCTTGGTACGGCGGCGTGGCAGTCATGTTACCGATCTGCGCATTGGTCGGCGGGTAGTACGCGAAGGCCTGCGCCGAGTTGACGTGACCCGACAGACTTGACGGCGGTCGCTCATCGAGCGAGACCGATGCCGATGCCGATGCCGATGCCGATACAGGCGTCGAGGCTGTGGTATGCGGTGAGGCTGAGCTCGAGATGTAGGTACTGCCGCCTGCACCGCCGACGGTAGTGGGCGTGGGCGCGGGCACCGCTGCGAATGGCTGCAGCGCGTGTTGGTGGTGGTAGTGGTGCTGATGGTGCTGCTGGTGGTGGTGCGGCGATGGAAGCAACGACATGGCGGGCGACGAGGTGGCGCTCGCCGACATGTCGAGGTGTGGGTAGCCGACGCGCGAGTGCAGCAACGAGTGCACCGAGATGGCGATGCCGAGTGGGAACGACAGCTTGGTGGTGAGCTCGTCGCGCGAGAGCTCGTACAACTGCTTGGCCTTGATGATGAACTCGTGGCGGCACGCCAAGACGAAGGCGTCGAGCGAGCCTGGCGGGAGGCCGACCGAGTCAGCGACGAGCGCAAACACCTGCTCGATCGAAGCCTCGGGCGATATCAGCAGTGGCGGCGCGTGCTCGGCCATCGCTGCGGGCGTGCGAGCGAGCGAGCGAGCGTGCACTCACAAACGAGACGGCCAAGTACACACGAGCGCCAGAGAGCGCCAAAGATCGAGCGCACGTGATGGAAGGAGAGAGCGAGAGCGAACAAACGATCGAGGAGAGAGCTGTGTGTTTGTGTGCTCTGCTCTGCTCTGAGAGGCAGAGGCGCCTGTGAATTTTTGTCGATGGCCGATCGCACAGCCGTCGGCGATCGCGCAAGCCCGCTCGGCCGCCGATCGATCCATCGATCGGCGCTTGTGGCGCGTGTGCAACTGCGGCCCGCCAGCGACCTCCTCTCTCGCCATTCCCCTCGTGCCCTCCCTGTCGCTCCGGATGGATACACATTAGAATAGCAAGCACACTGCTGCCGCACCCGAAATTCGCCGGCTTCCCAGAGATCAGAAGTCTGTGGTCTCCTCCTCAGCGGTAGGAGCGCGCCTCCCGCTGCAGCGACCGCCGCGGCAACCCTTTGTCCTCTTCTTCTCACCGCGCATCAGCGAGTACGGCGAGGAGCGAGCGCCGCGAATAGCGACCGGACAAGACTGAGTACCACAAGACGAGCTCCCAATTTATCTGGCGGTGCATCGAACTCATCTGCCGATTACAACGATGGTTCGAGCGGATGATTTCCGCATCGCAAGATCCCTCGCCTCCCTCTCGAGACTGCCAGCGCTTCACTCCATACCGAGTGGTGCGCCAACGAGCGCCAACATGGATCACGGCGATCGAGTGGTGATGCTCGCGTACCGCGCAGGCAGGCACAGGCAGGTGGCTCTCGGTGTGTGTGTGTGTGTGTGTGCCCCGCTGGCGCGCCAGCGAATCTTTTCCGGCTCTCGCGTTTTCCGCCTTCTTCCTCAGCGGCCTCGTCCTCGTCGCGCTCGGTATTTCCACGCTCGCCACCTCGCCACCGCACCTCCTCCTCCGCTCCCGCCCTCGCTTCCCGCCCTACTCGGCCCAGCCCGCCTATCCCGCTCCCGTCGCCTCCCCTCCACCGCGCACTACTCGCTACTCCTCCACGCGCCCCTCCACGATATTTTTCTGTATTTTTCCCCGGCCCCTCCTTCGCCCATCGTACTCGCGCCCACCAACCTCCTCCGCCACCATGACCACACCAGCTCGCCGTCGTCTGATGCGTGACTTCAAGCGCCTACAAACTGACCCGCCGGAAGGCATCAGTGGCGCCCCATGCGAGAACAACATCATGATGTGGCACGCTGTGATCTTCGGGTACGTGCACGCCCGCTGCGCACTCGTCGCCTCGGGTTCTGCGCCTCGTCTCACGCCGCCGCGCTCTCTCGCCAGCCCCGACGACACGGCATGGGAAGGAGGAACCTTCAAGCTGCAGCTGGAGTTCAGCGAGGACTACCCCAACAAGGCGCCCAAGGTCAAGTTTCTGTCCAAGATGTTCCACCCCAATGGTACGTCTTCCCAGCCACTACGCTCGCTCTCTCTCTCTCGCTCTCTTGTTCTGGCGTGTGCGCGAGCCGCGGCTCACCTGCGCCTCTCTCTCTCTCTCTGCCGCAGTCTACGCCGACGGAAGCATCTGTCTCGATATCCTCCAGAACCAGTGGAGCCCTATCTACGATATTGCCGCCGTCTTGACATCCATCCAGGTGCGTTACGCGCGCGCTCGCTCTCTCCTCCTTCCATCCCTACCGAGTGAGCGAGATCTCTCTGACTCCTCCTCGCCTCGCTGTAGTCGTTGCTGTGTGACCCCAATCCCAACTCTCCTGCAAACTCGGAGGCCTCGCGCTTGTATCAGGAGAACAAGCGTGAGTACAACCGCAAGGTTCGCGAGATTGTCGAAAGGAGCTGGGTCGACGAGTGAGCGCGCTCTCCGCCCATCGCCGCCATCACAGAGGAGAGGAGGAGCGCTGCATCGCGCGCCCACACCCTCGCTCGCAGCCTCGTCTCTTCATCATCATGTCGTGTCCTATATTGTCCATCATCCGCATCATCCACCATGCATCGCTATGCGCCTCGCCTCACCCACACCGTCACTAAACACCGAAACAAAGCCTGATTATCCTTCGTCTCGCGGTGCGAATACCAAGCAATTGCAGTACCAAGCCGTCGTCATCAGCCGCGCTCCCTAGATCCAGTAAAGCAACCATAATATTGCACCCAACCTCAACATCGGTTTGGTTTGGTTTGGTTTGTTTGCGGATTTATGCTCTGAATTTGCGCAGCCATTTACAACTCTACGTTTGATCGATCGTGTCCACGAGTGTGTCGGTCGCGGCTCCTGTTTCCCATCACGTCGCGCGGTGAGCCACACACGCACACACGCTTACACGCACGCTCACAGCATAATCGCACACGTACATTGTAGTTGGTAATGTGTTTTGTATGGTATTACTCGGTCGATACGGCGGCAGGTTGCGCTGGAGGCGCTGGCGCGCTGTCGTCCGCTCGGTGTTCCTCGTCGTCGTCGTCCTCCTCGTCGTCATCCTCTTCTTCGGCCTCCTTCAACCACTGAAGGAATGCGCCGACCTCGAGGATGGCCTTTTGCTTGCCGGGCACAGTGTCCGACGAGTCCTCGACCCACTGGTGGTACGTCGTCTCGCGGATGAGCTCGTAGTGATAGAACACATAAAATAGCTCTCGAGTCACGCCTACATCACCACCATCACCGAAACAACGCAACGTGAGCTCCCAATCCCGAGCGCTCACTCACCGACCTCATGCAACGCCGCACCTTTGGGGAAGCCGTGGCTCTGCATCAATCGTTGGATCTCGAATATGAATACAAGCTGCAAGGCAGTGGGCTTCTCGGCAATGTACGGAGAGAGCAGCGGCACATATTGTGACGCGAGCTTCTTGATCTTGTCGACTTCAATGTCGGCACGAGGGAACACCTGGCGCAGGACGACGCGCGACAACTGCTCGATGAACTCCTTCGACTCACGAGCCTCGAGCGGAATGGTTTTCTGATGCGTCGTCACCAGTAGTCAGTACTCAACACGCCTCACACGCACACACGCACACACGCGCACACACGCGCGATCCTGCGCCGAGTAGTCAGATTCGATACCTGGATCCAGTTGTTGGTGGCATCGGGGTTCTCGCCCTTGCTGACGCGGTCGGCAAGCGCCGCCTCGAAACCAAACAATGGCATCACCTCACGCAGAGCCAAGTACCGCTGCAAGTAATCGCTCAGGTACTTGCTGTCACCTCGGTTCCTCGATGGGAAGAGTTGGTTCAGGTCGATTGCCGCCGCATCGTACATGGAGCGCGCCTTCTCGCAACCCTGTTTCGTCGATAGACGTGACGTGCGCGTGTGAATATTGAACGATGAGATCATCGAGCCCGAGAGAGAGAGAGAGAGAGAGAGAGAGAGAGAGAGACTGAGTCATGTACCAGCTCTTCCACCACAATCTCCATGGTCTTGCCAAAGATCTGCTCGGCACTCTTGCTGGAATCGCTGATGCTCTTGAGGCTCTCGTACACCGTCGCCAGAGACAGAATGTTCTCCACCACCAGCGATCCAAAGAAGTTCGCCATATGCGATGGTGATTGGGGCAAGTCGATCACGATATCGGGAATGATGCTCACCACTTGTTGGAACCTGTACAACGAACGCCACCATCGAGTACTGAGTTAGAACCACGGCAGAGCGAGCAAGAGAGAGAGAGAGAGAGAGAGAGAGAGAGAGAGAGATGCACGCACCCAGTTGCCAATGCCTCGGAAGACACCATCGACGACTTGGCAAGGCGCAACAGGAGCTTCAGCACCAATCGGCGCTCCTTGTCCTTGCCTTCGAGAGCCTGCGTCAGCGTCATCTCGACGAATCGAGGCCAGAAGCTGTCGGGCGCCTTGAGACACTTGACGCATTCGATAGCCTCCTCGACGTCATCGAGCGAAAAGTACTCCTCAAGCAAGTTCTCAGTCCTGGTCTCGAGCTGCTTCACGGTCGGTTCCGAGCCCGATGCCGATTCCGATGCCGATCTCGGTGCCGGATCGGCTTCCGACTCGCGCTCAACCTCGGCCTCAGCCTCAGCCTCAGCCTCGGCCTCGAGCTCCGGCTCGCTCTCTGGCTCAGCATCACTCTCGCGGCTAGGAGACGACACCGGCGAACCAGCAGAGCTCGCAAGCGAACCGTACGGATTCGCTGAGATATGCGCGCCCGGCTTGTCGGAACGAGCAATATTGCGCGCGATTCCTGTCTTACTGTACTCGGTAGAGCATACCAACAGACATTTCGATTGTGAGTGAGTGAGTGAGTGTGTGTGTGTGTCGCGCCATCATACCTCCAGCCCTTGGCACCACCTCCCATAGAGCCGTTGCCTCGTGGACCCAGTGGCGCATCCTTGTTCGATGAGGACGAGGACGAACTCGCTGCTGCCGCCGCTGGCGGAGGTGCGCTGTTGCCGCCACCACGGCTATCCCACAGCTGACCTGTCGATTTGGAAGCCACGCTCGGTGCCGAAGAACGCGCCGCACCAAGTCCACGACGTACGCCGCCCACAGGGCCGCCGCCGCCACCGCCACCACCCATCGGGCCTCCTCGCGAAGCCATGGCTGACGCCTTTGCTGCCTGTTGATCTTTCTCGAACGCCTGCGCAACCGTGACGACACGAGCTCAATACCGCGATACCGAGATCGTGACGACGACGACTATGATGGTGATGGTGATGATAGCGCGCTGCTCAGGTCGACGAGTGACGTACGTCTTTGTGCACGTCCTTAATCTTCTTGGGTCCTTCCATCTCACGACGTGGACGCCATCGGTTGTCTCGTAGCTCCAGCACGTCTCGCAGCATGAAACGAATGCGATTCTCGAGTGCCGTGTTGCCTTGCAGGTCGCGCATCACCATAAAGTATTGGTCCATCAGGTGGCGCGCCTTGTCGTGGTCGAGATCCTTGCCGATGGTTTCCATTAGTTTACACAACGCCTCAATGTCCTCGGGCATCGGGTTGCTCAGCAGTGCTTGGATGCACGCGTGCATGATCTTCTCGGTGAGCATCTTGAGCTTGAACAGCTCGCCAATGAACTTGATGTTGCCGAGCATGCGCTTGCGCGCCTTAAAGTCGAGTAGCGTGCGCTCCTCTTCCGAGAGCTTGTCCCAGCCATCGCGCGAGAGCTTGTTCTCAAACTCCTCCTGGCAGCGATTCAACAGAATGCGTTTGAAGGTCTACACACACACGCGCGCGCGCACGTTCGTTCGTTCACGTTAGCTCTCAAGTGCCATGAACACCACTACAACGAATACATACTTGTTTGTCGGACGCCTCGCCGAAGCTCGGGAACTTTTCGGCGAGCTTCTTACACAAGTCCGAGTACATGGCTGCAAAGTGTGGCTCGGACACGGCCTTCTCGAACACCAGTCGGATCACGCCTCGCAACAGTTCGGCGTTCGTGATCGGGAGGTTCAGGAACTGGTCGCTGATCGACGCAAAGGTCTCGAGTGTAATCTTGTTGAGCAGGCCCGTGGTCTTGCGCAAGACGAGGTCGCTCTCGTCCTTGATGATCTTGGGTCGCTCCCAGCGATCCTTGCCTCGCGGCAGTACGAGCTTCGGCTCCTTGGGCTTCTTGCCACCGATACCGCCGCTGCTGTTGAGTGGGAAGCCACCAGTACCGGCACCGCCACCACCCGGATACATGGGCGCTGGAATAAGTCCGGCACCGGCAGGTCCACTGGCTCCATAGCCTCGTGGGCCGCCGCCGCCGCTCGTCGCCAAGCCTGGCGGTCGGCCGCCCTTGACCGGGGGCTGGTTCAAGCCCGGAGAGCCGGGTCGAGCTCCACGGGCACCACCGCCTGCAGGACCCGCCATGGATCCGCCGCCGCCGCCACCACGAGAGTTGCTGCGACCGCCACCGCCGCCGCCACCGCTACCTGAGAGGTTGAGTCTCTCGGTTGAGCCTCGGCTTCCCTTAGCCCAGGAGTCGGAGGGGCCGCCACTGCCGCCGCCGCCGCCACCACGACCACCGCCACCGCCGCCACCGCCACCACTGGACGCGTTATCATACGCCAGGATCTCGGCGATGGGCGGGAGGTCCTTGGGAGGCGCCTTGCAACGCGGCTGGAACTGCAGCAAAAAGTCGCGATGGTACATGAGCTTGCTGCCGGTGCTGCCGTTCGCCCACGGACGCTGCTCGTCGTCGGTCGAACTGGCAGCCTTGTTGCTCTCAATGTTGGTCAGCTCGGCTTCGTCCTTCTTCTCCCAGTCGTCTTCCTCGTCGTCTCCGTTGTCGCTACCGTCACGATCGGCGG
>Ga0209935_1004772_pt1 | contig 12122 bp, 18 predicted proteins | sample ThiBio_1000_plan_2_FD_183958 | JGI IMG/M metagenome (GOLD analysis project Ga0209935, IMG submission 183958) | Wastewater bioreactor microbial communities from Cape Town, South Africa - Thiocy_cont_1000_plan (SPAdes) | ecosystem: Engineered > Bioreactor > Thiocyanate-remediating >... | reverse complement strand
CATTTCGCGCCATATTTTATGAAGGGGCGCTGCCATTGCTTCACCAGCACCCGCGATATCTCACTCTCTGTAGTTATCTTGGAGAAATCCGCTCCTCCCCACCTAAATTGCACAAATGATCGGTTGGTTAGTTTATGGGGGAGAGTTAACACAATACATTAGGATGCCTCCCGAGAATCGGGGCTCCATTGCCAATGAATGGGCACCCAGCATCGCCCCCAAGCTTATCCCTAATAGATAAATTTTGTTTGCATCTATCTCTGGCCTAGAATTAAGATAAAAAAAAAGATTAGATATTGGAAAAGAATCAGGAAGAGGGAAAGCTTTCCCTACCTGGTGGTAAGCCAGTCTACTATCCTGCGAGATTCAACGACCACTGCTGAACATCGCGTACGCAATTCAAATAGTTTCTGTACAATATTCGTCTCCTTCTTGGAGTCTCTTGAGCCTGTGCAATTGCGTGAGTAAATAATTCTCAAGCTATGGGTTGGGGACCTCTGCTGAGTTGTTCGTGGCAAATTACTGCGAAGCCGTTTGCTACAAGGCCAAGCGAAAACTCTTTGGAGCATTTCATCGTCTGTGCGATGCCGTAGAGCATTACAAGACAGGGAACAGGCTCTGTGGTTGCGTGATTTGGGTAATGAAACAGGGCGGGAATTGTAGATCCCTCCAGACCTTGTATCGTAATCTGATTTAAATCAAAAATAGTGGCAAAATTAATGTTCAGAAACCAGAGATAACGATAGGGAAGAGAGGTTTTTGTACTTTTTCCACTACGTGGCCTGTATTAAGCGCCTTTGAACTTAACATTTTGCTCTGAAGAGACAATTCGGATGGAGGTCGATAACCATCGAAATAGTGAGCGTCATTATCTGATTTGAGCCATCGCAAAGCTAGGCCCACCAAGCTCACAATCAAAAACACCATCAGCCACCCAAACCAATCCATCAGCCGAGGTTATACACAGATGCACTGCGGCGCGTTCCCTCCTGCTTCCTTTTCCAAACGAGCTTCCACGAAAAATGATAGATGATTGAACATGAAAGGGGGAATAATCATACGGAAAGGTATGGATAATCATTTAGAAATACATAATAGACGCTTCAAGAGTGGGCGACACCCAACACCTCGTGCAACATTTCGAGCAGGTCTATGTTGGTGCTCTGATTGATTTCTGTTGCGCGGGGCTTTTCTGTACACTTGGCCTCGTCATGCTGGGTCCAATGAAACACCCGCCGAAGACACCCATTCACTTGCACCTCAGACCAGTCCCCTGTGTATTTAATGGGACCCATCAATTACCACGTTCATCCAACAACAAAAAAAGAAAAAATTACCTGTTACATCAATTGCAACTAGCCGTCCATTTGACATTTCGATCAGTGTTTGGATAATGAGAAGTATCTATGACGAAGAATAAAGGGGTAGGTAAAGAAAGCCGCGGCAAGGGGGGAGGAACAGCAGGTAGTCTGTACTTCTTTCTTGGAAAGGTATCCTGAGTCCCAATTCTGAATGCAGTCTGTCTGATTCATTACGTCCTTATCGAGTGTGATATATAGAGGATATTTTGCGAGCTGTTCACGCAGAGGTTCAAGCAACTCCGCACAACGACCCTCGGAGAGATAGGAATGCGTCGTCGTGCGCACTGCTTCAGTCTCCACATGCTTCCAATCTTGTACATCATATGACTCTATCGCCGGAAACACCCTATTTTTGGATGTATACATGCTATGAGGGAGGAGTGGAGGAGCAGAGGGAATGAAATCTTAAACTCGTACTTGATGGTTCCTTTTCGCAGAAGAGTCCAAGGTGTGAAAACAGTGCTGCATAGAGTTTCATCTTGCCACTCATGGCTCGCTCCTCCAAAATGGTACTAAATAGGAGATATGTTACAATAGGGCACACGAGTTCAAATAGGCATACAGCTTGCTTGATGGTGGGAAGCGTCGAGGCTTGGTGAAACCAGCTCCCGCAATGGCTGCCAAAAGGATAGCTGATGTAGTCGGGATGGTTATCAAACATCACCAGATTGACTGGCCTTCGAATCCTTCTAATGAGAGACAACGCCAGGTGATGGAAATCTGTTTGGGCCAACTAGATGAGATTTCTTGAGAGGATTGAATAACAGGTACCATTGGATCCATAGAAGGTGACAAGAGTTTTGTTATCCTCATTGCCGTCCGCTTTTCGATTGAAACATTTGTCGGAGGAGAGGAAGGCCTCCCATTGTTTGTAGCGCCCGTAGCTGCAGGCCATTCGGATGTTGGGTCCCCATTTGGTCGCGTTGTACACAGTGACGCATGATCGGAACCTTTCAAGCATTTCAGTTTGTCGCAGCAGCGTACCGTCAAGGTTGAGGACGCGCACTTCAATCTTTTTTTCTCCTCGCCTGAATGCAAGAATCAGAGATGAAGCAATTCATTCAAAACAGTACCAAGGTTCATGAAGATCTGTGGGTTCCGTGTATGTAGGGATCTTGTTCATTCCATAGTAGTTTTGTCGGAAGTATAGATAGACGCCCAATACCATCAGGTAGATGATAATGTTCACCGTCCAACTGAGAAATAGGAAGCACAGAGAGAAGAAGCTAGCCAAGAAGCTGAGAATACCCACAGAAAACCACCCCATTTCAACGATAAACCAAAACACGGCCACGTAGAAATGATAGTACTCAACTGCGGTCTTAGCTAATGCTTGCCCCATCCTTTGCTTCGTCTGTTCTTGGAAACGACAGTCGGTCGCGAGTCTTGGAAAACCAGATCCCTGAAGCACAAACAATGCGGAAGTGCACCCCACGTAGCTCCTCTGCATCTTCTTTGTTCAGGCCCTCATTTGGGAGAGCAGGAGTCAGCACACATACGACTGGTGTTGCCACTTTGCGTAACTACGCTTCCCAATCGCAATCATTGGCGCGTACCTTCTCTTTGCAAACTCTGTCAAAAGGGAAGAAATCATTATCGAAAAGGTGCCTTTCGTTGGAAGCTACGAAGCGTGATATCCCTCGTTCAAGCACACGCACTTACACCACGCAAAAGGAGAACAACACTGTATGAAAATTGACGATGATTTGAATTAATCCTCGTCCCAGGCTATCCCTGTCGTGGAAATCAAAACAGGCTACGGACCCTATGCCGTCACCGTTGCGTTCCTTGTTGGAGCAGCAAATGGCTTTCTATTGAACGAATACTACCGGACAAACAAGCAGGAATCACTTGATGCCGGCCTTCGAACTTACCTAACAAGTAGGCTTATTGGAATCCTTACTTGCATGTTTCTTTTTCTGATTTAGTCTCTGCAGAAACGTATGGCATCAGCCTCCCCAGTCAAGTCCCTTTAGATATCGCAATAGATACTGAAGATCGAACCAATTTGCCCGGCAGTACGCCAAGAAAGCCTATCGATTCACATTTCATTGCCGATGCAGCCAAGGCAGCTAGCCCTTCGGTTGTCACCCTGCAATCAGAAGGTAGGTTGTTCCTTGGTGGCGAGGATCTTACTTACTTGTTATACAAAAAGTGTCCTTCAGCTTTATTACGGGTATTGCGGCGGGATCAGGATTCATCATCAACAAGAAAGGCATCATTGTCACGAATGCGCATGTTGTAGCGTATGTCGGCAATTCCGTGCGCACTTCCTCCTTCTTGAAGTGAGTGTTTACTTACCTCCCCCCGTCTGATATCAGACCCCTATTGCTGTCCGACTTGCAGATGGATCGCAATACCAAGCCAAACTCATCGCAAAGGACGCCATGTCTGACTTGGCGGTTTTGCGGCTCATCGATACAAACGGCAAGGAGTTCCCGTGCGCTAAGCTAGGCTCTTCTGCACGCCTTTGTACAGGCGAATGGGTGCGTTTTACCACTCTCTATTACTAGAATGTCATTTCTAATCTTGCAACATTTAATAATTAATAATTTTAGGTGGTTGCAATAGGATCTCCTCTCACGCTTCAGAACAGTGTGTCAGCGGGAGTCATATCCAATGTGGAGCGCAACGATTTCGAGATAGGAATGGAGAGCCGTATGAGCTATTTACAGGTATACACCATTTTGTGCTGCCATTCACCACGTTGTTTCAGTCCTAATTATTTATTCTATGCACAGTTTGATGCAGGAATCACTTCTGGAAACAGCGGCGGGCCTTTGGTCAACTTGGATGGAGAAGTTGTAGGTGTTAATAGCATGGGAGCCGCTGACACCCACATAGGGTATTAAATACCTTAGTATTGTTTACCAGTTATATCATCAATCCCTCTTTACAGATTTGCAATTCCTATTGACAAGGCAAAGGACATCATACATCAACTGCTAAAGAAAGGCAAAGTGGAAAGACCTTTCATAGGCGTAACCATGGTGCCGCTATCTTCGGAACTATCAGCAGAGTATGCGCGCCATGGAATCAAACTCCCCAAAGAACCAGAAACAGGAGTCCTGATTGTTGACGTACTTCTTTCTCTGCACATTCATCATAGGATATACATATCTCACTCCCCTCTTCTTCTCATTGCAGGTCATTCCGGGAGGACCTGTAGCCCAGGCGGGGATACAACCGGACGACGTCATCATCAAAGTAAATGATCAACCAATCAAAGCAGTCAGAGATGTACATTCGCCTTCTTACTTACGTAGGATTAGTCTGACTTTCTCACCCCGGATGGTTACTCAAACAGGTGCTTCATCTGCTAGGAGAACCCGGCAAATCGGTCTCCATCACTGTACAGAGAGGAGACAAGCAGATGACGAAGGAAGTAATACCTAGTGTATTACAAGAGCCGAAATTTTCCAGGCGGCACTTACCATTCCCTTGATAAGAGAAATTGTTCATTGCACAATAAGAAGGTCAAGCCCGAGCCACACCCCCATGCTTCTGGCATACAGCAAAACTCTGTTGCCCCCCGAATCCCGTCAGCGGCTTCCCCACCCAAAGCTAAGTGGGCCAATAAACTCGCTTCGTTAGTCTACAACAATTCTAGAATCGAAAAGTTACAGGCGGGGCATCATAATACGAGTCAGTCATCAAAGCCCCTTCGTGTGTCAGCCACCTTTTCGACTGCCCAGCCAACAGGGATGTGATACAGAGCTGGCAAGGAGGCTATAAGATCCTGTTCGTCTTTTCCCGCCATAAGGTCTTTGACCCAGGCTTCGTGTGCCCATTGATCTCCGTCCTTCCTGGTCGGTAGAAACCCTTCTCCCCAAATTCAAATGGTCCTATATTCCGCGAGCGAGCTCTTCGCTCCCCACCAGGAAAATCCTGATCAAGAACATCCTCCAACGCACCCGCAAAGATGTCTTCCACAACCTTCAGCGCCTGTTTCTTGGCCTTGTCCTTGCACTCCAACAGATACAAGCCATCAAAGAAGCGGAAGCATCTTTCTTCTCGTCAAAGAGCAAACGGATGACACTTGCAAGCGGCCAAGATCCCTTTCCACAGCCCGACCTCGCGTTGAATCACAGGCAGCATTCTGCCGTCTTCAAGCACTCCCAGGCGATGGTCCTCATGCGGTGCCCTAGCATCTCGACACCCCGCAAGTGACGGAGAGTCTTTGCCAACAGAGCGTTGCGGTTCACATGACGGGAAGCGAACCAGGCAGGATCCACAGGTGCATCATCCTAACACTCGTTGCAGATGGTCAAATAGTCCGGGTGGACATGGATTGTAATCTTGGCTCTTCAAATCTGATTCACTTGGCGTATAAACGTGATTGTGTTCCGTATACCTGGTGTGAACGACGCTCGCGTTGACAAAAACTGGTTTTTGCCCATCCATGTTCCAAGAACACATGAAAACCATTTTCATATTGTATGTACAATCATCCGTTTGTTCTGCTTGGCGCCTGATACCACCTCGAGGATGTACAGTGTGGCGTTTGGAAGGACTCATCAACAATACCTACGACTCCAAACTTGCTTGCTTCAAGGACTTTTCCTTTTGGAAAAATTTTTGTGGTGAATGGCCGAAAATCAGAACTACTTCCAATCCTATCCTGGTGCGGGTCGTACACATGCCCCTTGTTCTCATCAATATACTGTTCGCGTGGGACGTGTTAAAGAGAAGGGCCAAGACCTTCCCTGCCTGCGCAGCAACCATGCGCATGGACGAACTGAAGATAACGCCCTATATTCTTTGTTACGAAACACCATATTGTGCGAAAAGAAATCACAGTTTTCGCGGTGGTTGCCCCACGAATTCTTCGGGCCAATAGATGGGAGAAGTTCTCGCCTTCTTCTGATAGGATGTAGTAAAGATATCCACGAGCTATACGACATACGGTACAGGTGGTTCATATCTACAGTTATGGGTGGGACGGATCATTCTATGTGAATGACGAAGACCAAAGCTGAAAGGCAGAGGGAATACCTTTTTATCAAAAATCCAGGGAAAGAACTCTTCGTCATCTGTGTCCTTCGCAAATGAGGCATCTGCAGAAAGGACTTTCGCTCCTTCAGTGGCCCCTAAAGTGGTTGGAGGTGGCAGAGAAGGTGTCGATTTATCTTCATTCTTCTCGCTGGGATTGAATTGTTGATTGTCTAGAATAGATGTGAATTTTTCAATCAATCGATACAATTTTTGTTGACACATACCTTGCCAAAGTGGAGAGAACACAAAGACATATTCACCAGGCAGTACCCCTTGAGAATTTTGTTTGATTATTACAGGCGCTGAAGATTCGGTTACTTTGCGAGCGATCCCGCCATTTGTTACACCAAAGAATTCGCGTATTTCTCCAACAGTGACACCTGGCTCAAAGTCTGTCTGTGCTCCACTGGGCAGGTGTACCCGTACCCTTTGAAGAGAGATGCCGCCTTGATAAAGAATCGATAAAGGTGTTTGTAGATAAATTTCAAGTTTACGCTGGAATGCTGCGAAGGACCGGAAATGGAGGCTCTCAGAGGAGCGTAGGAAGCCATATTTACTGACAGCAGTGGGTAACCCTGACACCCTGACGCGAGAAGTAAGACCACTTTGCCTCCGCAACATTGTTTTTTTTGGTTCCGCGAATAGCAGGAGAACGCTTGCGCTTGGTCCCGGGAGGGGAGGGAGCTACAGCAACATCCTTTTTATTAAGAAATGGATATACATATAGGGAGGTAACCCTAGTAGCAGGCTTATGCGGCACTCGTGGGATACTTCGATCCCAATCGTAGAGCGAGTGAATGCATAAGATAGTGGAAAGGTCCCTTGTTGTTAGGCCGCCGTAGATCCTCTGGGGTGTTCGATGGAGCATACAAGAACGCACTCCGCACCAACCGCAGGTTCTGCTGGAGTGCATCCAATGCATCCAAAATGGAAGAAGAAGATGGAGAAGAAGAAGATGGAGAAGAAGAGAGAGTAGGAGGAAGGAGTAGCTGTTGTAGTGTATCTGCGAGAGTGTTGAGGTCGGTCTCGTGCACCCGCACAGTGAATTTGGGATAGTCAAAGAGGTCGGTGAAAGGAAAGTGTGTAGAGTCACTCAACAGGACGGGGATGCATCCCGCATAAATCGCATGAGATAATTCATACAGTGTAGAGGGTCCCTTGGTGATAACACAAAAGGTGGATTGGAAGAGTACATCGTTGAACTCGGGTGCATGAGAAGGATATTGGTGCGGCTGCGAGCGGATGGTGGGCAGTACAGGGGCGAGGGATAAAGGTGCATGATTGGTCGGGTGGAAAAGATCGCTTTTGAAGAGGCGCATGGTGGTGAATGGAAACTCCTCGGTGTGGCTGTACATGTAGTCGTAGTAGATATTATATTTCCTTTTGCGGCTGGGTATCCATTCTTGGTCCAAACGTTCCATTTGTAATGGAGATAACTTAATTCTTAGAAGAGATAAATAAGAATTGAAAGAAATAACAAATAAGAATTACCTAGGAGGAATAAGAAGATCTTTATGAGGATAATAGCAATCATTGCTAAAATCCCCAAAATGTTGAATAAGTATAGCATAAGATATGTTAGGCAGGGGAGCCTGTTTATGATTTTTAAGTGAGTGCATATCCAAATAACCTTTTCTGTCTCGCTGGAGACTGCATACACCATAAGGGTGGAGCATCACCACCGCAAAATTACTGTAAAATAGAGGTGAGTGAGTGTGTGTGTGTGTGTGTGTGTGTGTGTGTGTGTGTGTGTGTGTGTGTGTGTGTGTGTGTGTGTGTGTGGGTGTGTGTGTGTGTGTGTGTGTGTGTGTGTGTGTGTGTGTGTGTGTGTGTGTGTGTGTGTGTGTGTGTGTGTGTGTGTGTGTGGTGGGAAAAGAGAGAGAGAGAATAACATGAACCTGTAGGTATTTTGCTTGTCTGGCGAAGTGTTTAGGGTAGTATGCACAACCTGATCCACAAAAGATAGTGCCTCAGTGAGGACATGATGCGCAAAGGGTCTCCCATCACAATTCAATGAATAAAAAACGAAGACAACAGCATCGGCCTCCTCGATGGGCACCGATATGGCCTCAAAATTGGCTGCTAGGTAGTCCTCCGTTGTAGTTGTTAGAGGTTGTAGTTGGTCACACTCCCCATTCAAAGATAAGGAAGCAGGAGGGATAGCAAAAAAGTGCAGTTTAGGTAAAGGCATTTGGGGGAGATACGCCGCACGATAGATCCCGAGCTGGCGGTACATGCTCGGTTCCGAGAAAATGCAGTCATCGGCTATGATACAACGACATGCCCCTGTGTCGACACACACCGTGGGCTGTCTACAATTATTGTCACATGGAGGATAGGATCGCATGGCCCAATCCGAGGGATATGAAGAATCGCTCTTGCGTTCCTGCCGTGTTATTTTTTTGAAAGAAGAGAGAGGTGTGAGTGGGGAGGGGGAGGGAGGAGGGAGGTCTCTCACTGCTATGTTATCTAAAGATATCTGTTGCATATTATCTTTCATAAATTTGAGTCGTTCCAGCGCGCTACCCAGATTTGCACACTGGCTTGTTTGAAACATATCTTGTTGCGAGTCTTCTTGAGGCCTCCATTGGCTTTTAGCAGTTCCTCTAAAAACAACAAAAGGAAATAAAGGTCATACAAAAAAAAAAAAGGAAATAATAACAAAGAGCTCTCACCTAAATACTTCCAGTAGGGGGTCGTCCTGCAAGAAAGGCAGCTCTCTGCCCTTGCAGTGAATGGGCACGATATGCCAGCTGCGATTCAAGGTATGCACCACTTCATCCTTGTCTATCAAGGAAGCAGGGAGCAACCCGAGTCTCATATCAGGCCTCATCACTAATACCGTTTTGATGGTTTCCTCGCTAGGATCGCTAACATACACGATGTGTCGCGGCGAGTTTTTCTCTCGTTTGAAGCGAAAGACTGCCGCATCCCCCAACTCCTCTTCGTTTCCTTCCTCTTGTTGTCCTGTGTTGAAATCCAGAGGAAGCCTGATATCAGGGGCTCCAGATAGCACCCACCCTTTCTCTCCCGCCTTCCTTGATAACCTTATATGTGCCGAACGTCCCCCCTCTTGTTGGCAAAGCAGTGTGAATCCCCTAAAATTCGCGGTGAGTGAGATAGAGAGAGAGAGAGAGATTGTTGCAGGTCTTCTTTGTTCCAAGCTTGTCGTAAAAGCTCCGTTGTCTATGAAGGCGCAGAGAGAGAGAGAGAGAGAGAGAGAGAGATCTTACCCTCCATCAGCCCTCGCTTCTACACGCAGATTAGATAACCCAGTATGTTCGGATCTCCTCTTTAGGGCCAGAAGGCCATTATGGCATGTCAACACATATGCGGCCGAATCACTCATCAAGGATATGGCGCAGTCGTTGAGTAGGCTATAGTTGGCGGGCTTGTCGATTGCTTTAACGCATTCTTCCGAATATTCTTTTTCGAGGAATCGCTCTGTCCCCGCAACGATGTCCGTAGCATAGCGGCGAAGACCTTCCCCAAGAGTAAGAGAGGGTGTGTATCTTTGGAACAGGTTAGTCAGGATGTTTCTCTATGTAAGAAAAATGTGTTGTAGGATGTACTAAGTACCCTAGCACGCGCATGGCCTTTGAAGGCACTCCAGCAAAATAGGCAGGGAAGTTGGTGTCTGGGGGAAGGTACTGCAATGGGGAGGCCGAGTCGGTGACACGAAGCACAATCGATACGAGCTCGGATATTTTGTGGCTTTTGCCATGAACCAAGTTGTAGTCTTCGACTTCGCCTGGTTCGACCATTTTTCTGAGAAGGCGGTTGACTGCCAGAAGAACCACTTGAAGAGTGTCATCGACATGAACGAAATCCATTATCTATAGATTGCAATACAAAGTAAGAGAAGAAAAAGAGGAAAGTCTATTTTTTTGTACCTGATGTTCGTTCATGATAACAAGGGGCTGATTTCCGAGCGCAGCGTGCACTAGTGCCGGAATGAGTCTGGTTCTGTGATCGAACGGACCTCCATAGACACTCGCAAAACGTAGAATGACTGTTGAAGGTCGGTTTTCTTTTGGTGTAGCTACAACAAATCAGATTAGATTAGATTAAATTAAAGTCTTTTAACGCACAATAAATAATCTCCTCTCCTCGTAGCTTGCTTGCTCCGTAAGAATTGAGCGCGGTCTTCGCCGTCATTTCTGTAACAGGATAGCTTGTGACGTTTCCATACACCTCTCGCGATGAAGAAAAGATCAACCATGGCGGCGAAGGCAACCGCATAATCGCTTTGACAACTTCCCCTGCGGAGTGGTGTTCGTTTCTATCGAGGATTCAACGAAAGGTTTCTAGAACGAACCTGTTCCCCTTTCGTTAATATCTATACAGTTTGCCAAATCTCTATTACACCAAGCCACGCGCGACACTGCCGCAAGGTGGATTACACCATGCACAGTATGATCAATTGCTTTGTGCAAAACATCAGAATCTCTTATATCCCCTGAGCGTACAAATTAGATCAATTACAAAATTAAAGCGGTGTGCTGCTTGGTACCAAGCAAAAATGTGAAGCTGCTTGGATACTCGCGCAAGAATTTGGATTCTTCCTCCAAATCATAGGGAGCAATATCAACAACCGTCACTTGCAACCTCCTTGAAAGTAATCGCTTCACTACTAGGCGTCCAATGTTACCAGAGCCTCCAGTCACCACAATGTGTTCCTTATGTTCGCGTAATTCTCTTCGCTTCCACTCCGATACTGGGATACCATCAAGAATCAACAATAAAATGCTTACGGTGAAGCCACCCAACAAGCACCACTGCCCTGAACGGGCAGCCCACATTCAAACCAGGTCTTACCTGGCAGCCGCTTTGTCCTGGTGCTCTTCTTGGTTTTTTAGGGTAACTTCCTGTTCTGGGAAGCAAACAGAAGAGTAGCGTGGCGATTCATTTTGGCGGAATTAAAAAATCAAAGTTTGAATAAGTATTGGAAGTTTAGTTGCGTTACAAAGAGGAGGGGCGAAAGTATGGCGCAAGTAGCAGAGCGGTTGATAATTCTAACCGACATCGGTGAGGGTCTACTGATACGATTGTATAACACGCGCAATAAACTCGAGGGCCCAACAAAGCCCGCTTTCTTAACCGACCCCGCCCTACAAAAAGGTAGCCTTTTCAATTCGAAACAACATTGTTGGTTTCGTATTCTGTTGTTGCGTTTGGGCTTTGTGCTAATCTCCGTTCAGTGTTATCCGCACTAGGGCGTAAGTTCCCTGAATTAGCTACCGATGTGGAAAAGGTACAAAAGCTATTCTATTTTATTTTACAATATAATATAATAATAAACTCTGGTTCGTAGGTCCAAGGTTATGATGTGTTCGCATCAAAAGCAGCACAGCTATATGCAGAGCTTGAATCAGATTATGAGACCTTTATTGACGTGGTGGAATGGACTCGGTCCACCCAGAACATTTTGTCAGAAATCACACAAGGGCTGTCCAGTTTACAGGTGCGAAGTCGCCAAGAATTTTGGCAACCCCAATTAAATATACTAACATATCACACCGCTTAACGTTTCATACAGTGGGCCGAAAATCCTGTTTTGACACAAGGATACATGGATTTGATAGTGAAATTTTTGCAAATTCAGATGCTAGCCACTTTGGTGACGGAGAGACGCACCTTGGTGACTGTCTTCGAGCGGTTGTATTTTATCGTGAAGAACGCCAAGGAAAACAACTTTGGAAAAGTCGCGCAATACCTTGCACGATATGCCGAACCCTTCAAGAAATTGCCTGAAGTAATGAAGCC
>Ga0209935_1004771_pt1 | contig 12130 bp, 7 predicted proteins | sample ThiBio_1000_plan_2_FD_183958 | JGI IMG/M metagenome (GOLD analysis project Ga0209935, IMG submission 183958) | Wastewater bioreactor microbial communities from Cape Town, South Africa - Thiocy_cont_1000_plan (SPAdes) | ecosystem: Engineered > Bioreactor > Thiocyanate-remediating >... | reverse complement strand
ATTAAAAAGGTTCATAATAGATGTTTCAATATACCAATGAAACATGTTTTATTAGCACATTTTGGCCGTGTTGATTTCATACATGATTTTTATCAATGCAGAAAATTAATTAATGGTGGCATCGAACAGAGATGGGCGGGGCATGAATTTTTGACGCCCCGCGGGGCCCGCGTTTTCAGAGCTACTGACTCGCCCGTCCCGCGCCTCGTGAGTATTTTTTTAAAACGTAACCCGTCCCGCCCGCCCCCGTAAGTCAAATATTCTCGATCGCCCCGCCCGTCCCGTCAAATTTTTCACGGGTCCCGCCCCGCCCGTGTTGACCCGAAGAAACTAAAATTTATCAGTCAATTTATCTTGAATAATTTATTAAATATGATTAAATGATAAATAATAAATAGCAAAGAAATATACGAAAAAATCAAACTGCATTTTTCCAATGAGTAGCAGCTGATCGCACTAATATCATGTCATTTACTGTTGATGGATTGAGATTAGTTCGCCTTTGAGATATGATGTAGCCAGCCGAACTGAAAGAACGTTCCACAGCAGCTGAAGAAGCAGGAATATTGAATATCTTTTTTGACAATTTCGACAAGTTAGGCAAAATAAGTTCATTTTTTCTCCAAAAGGCCAATGGATCATCAGCATCTTCTAAGGAATGAGTAGATTTTGACAGATCGAATTGTAAATAAGCATCTAATTCTCGACGAGCTCGCATTGCATTTGTCGTTTCAGTATTTGATTGATTGATATTGATGTCATCGTCGAATTGAGCTGTATACGATTTGAATTTCTTGTGAGGTGGTGAGGATCGAATACCATTTTCAACAGATTCCATTAATGGACTAGTGTTGATTCTATTTGTTTCCATTATCTGCGCAATTCTTGAACATATTAAACCATGTGCATAACAACGCTCACCCTCTGTTGCCATTTTCAGCATACGTGTTCGAGGATTGAGCACCGCAGCTATCCAATGCAAGTCATGAATAACAAACATGGCCTTTAACAATTGTCGAGCTCGAACTTTAAAAAAAACAATACCTAAAAACACCATGTTATTCTTCGATTCTTTTCTACCAAATGATTTACCTTGAGCTGCTTTATCCGATTTTTCCTCTTTGCTCACTGTCATACTTTCAAGAAGATACCAATACGATGTAACAACAAGATGAAGTGATGGTGTATTGGTTGATTGTATTCGTTCTATCACCCGTTTCCATGGTGCAAATAAACTGACAATAGCAGCTGTTGATGTTACATCGATTGAAGGAAGAGTGTGAAGGGTACCCTTCTCACTTGCAATACTTGTTAATGTTGAGTATGAACAAAGAATATTTTCAAGTAATTGTGACATCGAAAGCCATCTAACAATGACTTCCTGTTTGACAGTTGTTTTTTTCATTTGTTGAAGAATTGGATTCCAATTGACCTGAACAAAAAATAAGTAAGTAGCTCAATGAACAGATAAATATGAAGTAAAAACTATAAATACTCGTTTCACATAACAACATAATTGTTTACATCGAACAATCGTTTCTAAGATTTGACTCGCTGAAAGTGGCAAATCCTTTTCCAGTACATTCACATGATCACGTTCAGGCGATGATGACAAACTTTTAAGAGCTAATTCGACTGCTTTCGCATCGAGGACAATGTTGTCATAGTAATCTTCACTTTCACTTGAATCTCGATCATCATAATCCATCAAAGGATCTTCAACATTTGTATCGAAAGAAATTCGATTTAATTGATTACTATTGTGACTTTTCTTTGTTAATTTCTTCTTTTTTTTTCTTTTTTCTCTGCTGTACCAGCACTATAAAATGTTCTCTTGAGAATGTTATTTAGTCGATGAGGAAAACAATGAACAACATCGTAGTCTTCTAAACCTTTAACAAAATTACTCCCACGATCACAAACATAGGTGATTTTGTCCATCAAAACATCGAGCTTGAATCGAGAGAGTGCTCCAGTAATTGCCTGTTTAGTGAAACAAAAAAAATCGAAAAGATGATAAATTCAGTAAAATTTACAATGAATTTTTTTAACCTTTTGAATACTATCAGCACGTTTATCGATTTCATTATAAGGTTCACAACAGAGAATAATTGAATGTAAACCATGATCATCATCAACGTAATGAGCAGTCAAACCAAGGTAGCTGTTTTGTTTGAATTTATCGGACCATAAATCTGGACTGATCGATAAATATCCTTTGTTAGCTGCATCTCGTAGTTCAACACCTAAACGTTCGCGAATTTCACTTGCTTGTCGAGTAATTTCTCGTGCAATAGTCGATCTCGATGGTACGAAATCACCTACATTAGCATTGGCAAGTGGACCTGAACAAGAAAAACAGGTAGTTATTTAGTTATTCAAATTTAAATAGATGTTTCTCACCATTATTCCAACTTGAACATTCTTGAATGATGTTCAAAAAGCCTTTATCTTCAACAATACTCAGTGGACGCATACTTTCGCAAACCCATTTTGCGATTTTTGATGTTAACAAGTTCTTTTTTTCACCATTAAATTGACTTTCTCTTGATTTCCAAGATGTTTTGATACTAGAAATACAAATATGTTGGATTGTAAAATGAGAGTAATTAAGGCACCTAAACGATGGAGATGATGATGTTGACGGTGCACATTTGTGGGAATTTAATGATTTAGTTGATCCAAGAGTAAATGAATATGTTGTGTAACATGATCGACAAGTAGCAAAGTTTTTAATAACAATACTAAGACCAGCTTCATTCTTGATTGCCGGAAGAGCGAATCGCTTCCAACAGGCGGCTGGTTTGATAAGATTGACTTTATGGTTATCGACAAGTACGTATTTGTCTGGTTGTTCTTTCAAAAAGCTTTTTATGTTCGATGTATTGTATTCAATTAGATCTTTCGAGCTTCGGTTAGGAGAATCGCATGCGTTTGAACATAATCCAGTTTTATCCAAACTTGAACTTATTTGATCTGATGATATCGTAGTATCACCTGTTTCATCGTCCGATGAAATATCACATAATTCAATCATTTAGTTAATGGAAGAAGGAAATAGTGATTATTAGTTGTAAAAATCAAAGGAATAATTATATTTTTTATTTATTGATAAAGATTAACAATTCGTTAATAATTGAATTTTACTGGATCATAAAAAAGAAATAAGAGAAAGAGAATACAGTACAAAGAATAAATGGATTATATGTGAGAGGTTGGAGAAATTAGCTAATCAATACATCACATTTCATATACGTAAAATAAAGACATCTATGGATCATTTGTGACAATATTCTCGTATACCCCGCAAAAGATTTCAACCCGCCCGCCCGCGTACTATATTATTTTTTTTCAATTTTACCCGCCCGGATCGTTCAAAAATAAAACAATACCCGCCCGCCCGTCTACCCGAGAGGAAGTTTAAAATTAACGCCCGCCCGCCCCGTCACCACGTGGCCCGCACGCCCCGCGGGTCAACCCCGTTGGATCGCCCATCTCTGTTGTAAAATCAAATGACTCACTCTCGAACTATCTTTTATCGAACGTTTTTTTCTTACTCTCGATTATCCTAATTTACATTCACTCTCTCTTTTCAATATTGAATCCGAAACAGCTATACGACTGCTCGTTGGTAAGTAGTTTCATTTTGATTAATTTATGTGTCAAGCGATGTACCTTATATGTTTAGAAGACACTCATTTTGATCGTATCTTCAAAAATCACATAGCCACACTGACTATTACACTTGCTGAGTATAAAATGTGATGCATATAGTATAGAACTACCTATCTTACAAAAGCTAACTTTCAGTTATATATTTGTTATCCTTGGAAAGGTAAGTTAGCTCCTTATTAATATTTGAAACAATATTTGTCTTGATTATGACAATTGATTTATCATTTCAATAAAAGAACATTAATATTCTGAAATAAGTATATTCGCATATGCATGTATTATTCATGACAGTAACTTTCTTTCAAAGTCAGAATGTATAAAATAATTTCGAGCAAATAAATCGAAATTGAATTTATTTGAGGGTGTTCTATTGGTAATAGAGCCGAATCGCGTAACTTCAGATTGTGATCACTATCAAGCCAATTTCGTATTCGTTTCCATTTATTAGTATTATAAATAATATGACGATAGACAATGTTATATGCTCGCTCTCTTTCGCGATCATTTTTGATTGTTGGTTTGTATGCCTTTAATTCATCATAAGTAACATTATTGGGAATGTTAAGAGTATTACATGCATTTTCCAATACTTCATGATAATTTTTAGCAATTTCATAAGCTGCTACAAGTTTTTTGAAATCTTCTTCAGCAACTTTTTTATTATCACATCTATCGGGATGTGTAGCTAGTGCTTTTTGATAATACGCTTTTTGGATATTTCTCATTGTACTATCAGGAGTACATGCAAGCGTTTCGAGAGCTGCGCAATAAAGTTTACGTTGAGCATTCAGTTCTTCCTCTTCGCCATCCGGAAAATATTTTTCTGATAAACATCTAAAGAGGATATCAGCACTACCACCTGCTATTAGTCCACCCAGTGCAGTACCTATGAGAACGGCAATGTCTGCTGGCCAGGTGGTTAAACCTAATGCAACAGCACATGCGGCAGTAAAACAACCTGCAGCAAAACCACCAACGAATCCTGAGCATACAGATACGGCACAAGCTGATATTGACTTCAAATATTGGCGCATTGTTATATCACCATGCCAAAGTTGGAAAGTATACATACCAAACTGAACAGCAAATATGACACCAGCAATAGCAAAATCTGAATATTGAATTTCATAATTTACGATTTGGCCAAGACATTTAAAATTGTCAAATTGTATCGACCCATTCAACAAATTACGAAATTTTGGTGAGATATGTCGTGCACTATTTACAGAAACATGTGCTAATTCATAAATCCCAACCATAATTCCATCTCTTTTAATATAATGTTTAAATCTTAAATCAGAGAGCCATTTCGAAACGTTACGTGGTGATTCAACTGTGCCACTATAATTTATTCTTGTGTATAATAGTTGTAGCTCTTGTTTAACATGTTCTTGATTGTAAAGTTTAGTTGCCCATTCCGTACTAAACCCTAATTGTTTGAAATCAACTATGGTTCGTTCACCACCATCATCTTTATCATAAAGCAAATGTATTGTGGCATATATGTTATGTGCTTCACAGATTTCAAATCCTCTTTGAAGATCGATATCATGATGTTGAAATTCTGCCGATAAAGTTCGTACTCCTTCTAAAAACTGGGTTATAAGATCAAAAATCTCTTTATTCTCAGGGTTGTTTTTAAAAGTTTTATCTTCGTGATTCCAATAGTTTTTACTTGATAATACGGATTCCAAAATATTTTGTGCAGTTATATCGGCTAGTTGATGGAAAAGATCAAGAAATTTCATTTTGAAGTCTATATATAAATCTGTGGGTTTTTCATAATTAATTTTACTTAGTAAACGTAAACCAGTTAACACGATATTTGATCGAAACAACGGTTCACTAGGTAATTGACGTAATTCAATGTAATAATCACAAGTATATGGGCCTATACTGTCAAATAATTCTTTTCGATTTTCCTCTACTTCAATAACTTCCCAACGAGAACAAAATGATGCCACAACTTCTTGTTCTCGTGCATAGCAACTCCATTTTTGTATGGATACACCGTTTGACATGTCCAATTTAAACAGAGTTCGTTTGTGTATGCCTAGTCGAGGTGGCACTTCCATAAACTGAAATGTCTGATCTTTATCTAAAGAGCTACTACATATACCTGTAAAACAAACTTTTTGACCAACAATAAATTTTTTTAGATCAGGTGCAGTATTCATTCCACGCCATGTAATAGCTTGGATTGGTAATAAACTACGTAATCCTGTTTCGAATAGATAAAGTGCAGGTCTTATACAAACTAATTCTTCTTTTCGTTCTCTCAAATATTGGTTTACTAGACAATAGAATGAACTATTTGGAATGGGTGATTCTTGACAATAAAGAGCAATAAAAGTAGCTTGATGTTTTGTGAGACCATTGTAATCGATAGTTGCAATTTTATTTGTTGCTTTTTCAATTTCTGGCTTCATGTTATGTATGGAAACATCAGATAAGTATTGTTCGCAAGTAAATCGTGGAAAAAATTCAAAGCGATCAAAAAAACTATTTTCACTCAACGGAGTACTAAAGCTGTTGTTATGTTTTTGTTTGATCTTAATAAGATTTTGCTGAAGAGTTTTAATACGTGCTAATGGTGTTGGTAATATGTTCTTTTTTAAATCATCAAATATTTCATCGGGAGTGTCGAGGAATTCTTCGACTGTCGTGATTCCAGCATTTAGTAGATAGGGAAAACATTTTTTCCAACTAGATGAGGTTAATGCTTCTGTAAACACGATTTGTTGAAAAACGGCTGTTTCAGCAGTCATTATTTCTCTTCAAATTTAGAGCATAGAAGAATGACTGGTAATGAATAAGAAACGTAGATGAATTTTTATAAATTCATTTAAGAATCACTTAAAACTATAATACTTGTGCCAGCTAATGATTTTTCATTTAAAAACTAATATTTATATGGGTGATGAGCTTAAAAAAATGACTCCATCGCTTCAGTTATTTATAGCTTTTCGTTGGTTTTTTCCCAGTAAATTTTAAGTTGGTTTTTTTCCCAGTAAATTTTAAATTGGTCTTTTTTCCCAGTAAATTTTAGGTTGGCTTTTTCCCAGTAAATTTTAAGTTGGTCTTTTTCAGTAAATCTTAAGTTCCCATGTCATACGAGCCGGCCCGATATCGTCGGTTAACCGGGATTAACCGCCGGTTTTCTAGCTGTTCTAATGCTTGATTTTTTTCAACCATAACGCAAATTTTTTGAAAACTCTTGGGAAAATGTCAGATTTTCATCAAAGTAGCGCTCGTTTATGTTCGTCACTGCACTCGAGCCATCTTTGACAGCCACATAGAATATTTTGCCTTAGTTTTCAAAGTTGAAAATAAAATAAATAAAGATGAAGATGGTGTCACAAAAATAGTCATTGATGGATTGTTTGACCAATAGGAAAATTGTAGTGCCATCTAACCAAGTATGTTCATAGGTCAAGAAGAAAAAAATTTTATCCTGTTTTACTTTTCTAACCTAATATTTATTCTGAAACATCAAGAACCGGAGGTATAAATGTAACAAGTTATATGACCAGAAGCCGTGGTACTATCAGATTTAATAATTTCTTATTATTCGTCCAAATTCATTTAATATTGAAGGAATTTTATCCTTTCAATTTAATTTAGTTTTACAATTTTTTTTAAATACAGATAATTATAGTGAAGAATATCGTCGATAATTGAAGATAAAAACTAACCGTTTAATTGGTTATACACATAGTCTCGAATATAATATTGAGAAATTTATTCGGCAAGGACTCACTTCTAAACGTATAGAAATTGATTGTGAAATTCCTTTAGTTCAATATGATTGGACAGATGAATTACTCAAACATGCTTATCTTACTCAAAATTCCAATGAATATCAAGTAAGATTGAAAGTGATTCATATTGAGAATGCACATAGAAGAAACAATAGTCAGGGCGAACAATACGGCCCGTATTCATGGGCACAGTAATACAGTCGGTTTATATGCCGTAATAGCCGTATGGTGACCGTATAAGACTTAAAATACGGTTCCGTATTACGATGCAGTATTACTGCGTCCGTGAATATGGATAGATACGATCCGCTTACGGGCGTAAAGGTGCCGTTTGCGCCTACGATCAGAAAACGTATCGTAAACGATTCCGTTTTGAACGACCTGGGTATAGTCAATCATAAGTTTATTAAAAATCCCAAGATTTAATTTACACAAAAAAAATTCCAGTAGAAAAGCCAAGTCTCGATTTATGTGCTGCCAGCTACTAGACAGTACCACACCCTCTGTCATGTGTTACTTGATCGCCCGTTCTCCCATTGACCAGTGCGGATGGTTCCGTCAGCATAAGTCCATGTTCCATGTCCATGAGGGTTTCCTGCTTGCCACTGGCCAGCATAACTACTACCATTCGGATAGATTGCAATTCCACGTCCATCCAACACAGCGCGTCCTTGATACTGTCCATTGTATCTCGTACCGTCAGGATACGTCCAACATCCCTCTCCATAACAATGGCCATCTTGAAACTCACCTATGTATTTTATTCCACTCGGATATAGTATCATTCCATATCCATGGCGCACATCGTTTTTCCATTCACTAATGTGTTTAGTGCCATTAGCTTCTGTTAAAATTCCGTGTCCGTGAAAGTGACCATTTTGCCACTCTCCAACATATTTGTCTGCATTAGTCTTAGTCAAACTCCCATAACCATGGTATTGGCCATTTGAATTAACTTCACCTCTGTAGGTAGTGCCATCAGGATGTACTATTGTTTGCATCGTTTTGTTAAGTCACAGTATTGGTTTTTAGTAGACTGTAGGTAATTTTGAATGTATCATTCGGAAGATGCTATTGCAAGTGCAGCTTACAAATTTATTTGTTCCGTTGTCTTTCTATGTACGGTGAAAGATAAGAACTTTTTCTTTTTTTCTTTTATCTTTTGGCTAGCTTAGAAAAAACCAAAAGCTTGTTTGTCTATACGTCACCGTTGATGATGTGTGGAGCTACCATAAGGATGAGACGACAGATGAAATAACAATTTCAAACAGTCATACAACATTTTTCGCTTGTTGTTTAGACAATCAATTTTCAGGTATATTTAAAATTATTAGAACTGCAACAGAATTAGTAATGAATATTATGGAAGTCAAAAGAGGGAACCAACATAAACACAGAATACTAATTCGAAAGAAACAGTTAATTCTCAAGTAAAAGATCAGTTTAGAACTGAGAAGACATAATTCAAAGCAATCATACGCCATGTTTCGACTGTTGCTTATGACTCATCGTCGGATGGCATGAGTCTGTTATAGTTGTACGAATGAGTTCTGAATCATGCTAAATAAACTACAATAATGTATACAGAATGTGCCCGAGGCTCATAAAAAACAAATTGGAAAGCGATAGATACCTGTATGCTATAATGGCGAATTGCATTCTAAAAAAGTGGTTTCCTAGTCTTTGGAAAACTTTTTGAGTCATTTTTTTCAAAATAACCTTTTTTTACAGTTCATGAAAGTACATGACAGTACGCATTGACATTTATCGTGATTAATTGTTTTATTTCAAGAATGATTCATCTTGATCATAAAAATCTGTATTGTTGAAATCAATCCTGTTTTGATGAATGGGTTATGGGAACTTCGCCAATAAGACTCTAGCCAATGGCGAAAGTCCGCTATACTTTCGCCAATATATCCTCAGGATATTCTCCCATTGGCGAGAGGCACGAGACATTCGCCAATATACCCTTTGACTTTCGCTAATGGCGAGAGTCTTATTGGCGAAGTTCCGGAATCCCATTTCTACATTCTTGCTGCTATTCAGATCATTTTTCTTATTATTTTTATCATCTGTCAAAAATATTATCGAATAATTAATTTATCGATTAGATTACTTCATTCATCATGAACAATCTTTGACTTTTCCCTCGACTGTAAGGAGGGTCATATGAAAAAAAATAGGTTGTGTGTTTGTTTGCATTTAAGGTCAAAAGAACATCGGTTTAAGAAGGGCCAGATCGTGACCAATGATGGTTAGAACTTGGTCGAACCTTGGATAATCGAGGTCATGGAGTCTGAATTTGAGTACAAATCGAGTTGAAAGGTCAAAAAAAACATCGACTTTAGTAACTCCTAATAGATGACAAATGATAGTTGGAACTTAATGGTACTCTGGATAATCCAGATCGGCGAGTTTGAATTGATAGGTAGATATTCAAAATTTTCAGCTGAGTATTTTCGGAAACTGACGATTTTTCAAAATTTGTAACTGGGTATTGCTCATTAGAAGATTCGTATTTTGGAAAAACAGAGATTTTTCCTATGATGTGATTATGTTAAATCCGATATGGCGTTTCCAACTCTATTATTGTGTTTAGAAAACTAAAAGTAGTTCTTCTCAGATATCTATAATCACCTAGACCTAGATATTCGATAACTACCTATGCATGAGTCGAAAAATGTGGCAGCTCGAGTCGGAAGTGGCGGACCGTAGGAACGCCGACGACTGACGCGGTGTTGCCCAATATGATGTATGGTGAAACTTTATCATATACATGTAGATACGTATAGTCGATCGTTTTTAATTCAAACTTTTATATGCGCGCACACTAATACATTCAGTCGAGGGTCAAGTGAATCGACTCTCGATGAACGTTAGTTGTTCCTTATGGTTGTTATCTTTACATACATGATGGGTTTTAATGTTTGTAAGCCATATCTGCCGTGCAAATGATATTGTATACTGATAGCTCTTGATTTGTTTATTTCTACATTCTCACAGAACGTTTGCAGTCGAAGATTAAGTGAGTCGAGTCGCGATGAATGTCATCTTGGTTTAAGTATTTTAGACGGCATTTCTGAATAAACTGATTTTTAGGAGAATAAGAATATATTTTACAGAGTTCGATAAAGCATAATGAAATATTCAAAAACTAATATGGCGGTTAGTTTTTGAAAGTATTTAGCTGTGAGTTTTCTCTGTATGAAGGAAACGGTTATATGGTAGAAAATCATACTGATATATTGAAAACAATGTCAGTGATTCGTAAAGAAAACAGTTGAGTCGCGCGAGCGATGAGTGATGGGTCGCGTGAAGTGAACCAAAGAAATTAGGATAGTTTCATATGGAAAGTTTTTAAAAAAATTCCGATTTTTATTCTAGAATCACAAAAATAAGCACAACGCTGACATTAATTCCAGATCGGAATCCCTTTCAGGGCGATTCGACCTGAAGTTCATGCGAAATCAAGTAATTCAGACAGAACACGATCAACAGCTCTACATATGAAAACAATTTCTTTTCAACAGGACAAGTCGACATATTATGAAAGCATTCATTCAATTTCTCAAAAATTCAACTACAATCTCTCCTACAGGATAACTTAAGTGAAAATCGGATGACAAGTCGACATATCACGAGAGAATTCATTCACTGATATTCGATTTAATTCATTGAATTTCTGAAAAATTCAACTAAAAAACTTTTCTAAAGGATAAGTCGAGTAAAAATCGATAACAAGTCGAGTTGTCTCAAAAGACTCATTCACTTGATATTTGATACAATTCATTCAATTTATCAAAAATTAAAATACGTTTTTGAGCTTCCTTTTGGTTGACACTGATTTTGGTTCACTTCACGCGACCTAGTAATAATGATAAATGCAGGATTTAGGGATGATTCGAATATTACATGACTCATGTGTGCAACGTGGTTGCATATTTTTAAAAATTTCGTTAAATTTGTTGAAGAATTGATGTTGTCGAATCGCTTAATATTTGACCGATGAAACACAAGTGATAGTGATTGAAAGTGTCAGAGAGCGAAAACGGGTCGAATACAGATTGAATCGGATCAAATCGAACCGAATACAAACGTGTCAAAATTTTGATGTTGGTATTCTCCAGCTGGAGTAGTACCAACACATAAAATTTCAATTTTCCATAAAGTTTGATCAAAGGTAATCGAATATGGGGAATCCGAATCTGATGTTAGTTTTCGATGAAAATCATGTTTTACTGCCGCTTGTAAAATTTACTACCTAGTATTTTCTCTCGAATTTTTTGAAAATTCTTGAAAGCCTTGTTTGGTATTTACAGTGGACATCATGAGCGGCTAGTAGTGAGTAGCGGAGTAAAGCGACGCTGACGAGCTGCTAGACGTTTGTTGAGGACATTTGTGAGTAATGAAGAAAATCAGAAGTGTAGCTGCACTTTTTGTCGGAGTGGATCTATTTACTTGAACACATGTTGCTGGGAAAATTAAGATGATAGTTGTATCGCGTATATTTGTAGGTGAAGAAGAATTCTGATTTTCCTAAAGAAAATGTTACATAAAAGTGGTCCAGTAGATTTGCTACTAAGAGTATATGTACACTTGTGTGTCTTACAGTTTTAGATAGAAAAACTTGAGTAATAGAGAAGTTGTGGGTAGTAGATCATCAGATAGGCATCAGCAGAGAAGCGTAATGA
>Ga0209935_1004769_pt1 | contig 12134 bp, 11 predicted proteins | sample ThiBio_1000_plan_2_FD_183958 | JGI IMG/M metagenome (GOLD analysis project Ga0209935, IMG submission 183958) | Wastewater bioreactor microbial communities from Cape Town, South Africa - Thiocy_cont_1000_plan (SPAdes) | ecosystem: Engineered > Bioreactor > Thiocyanate-remediating >... | reverse complement strand
CGTCAGCAGGCGCGTGTAGCCGCCGGCGCTCGGGCCCTCGATCAGGTCCTGGCGCTGGGCCGTCATTGCAAGTACGAGAACCACTGAAAGAGTGGCTGATAGGAGCAGGCGGCCCATGTGTAGTGAGTAGGGAGCAGGCGAGCAGCGAGCAGCGAGCACGAGCAGGCGAGCAGCGAGCAGCGAGCACAACGAGAAGCGAGGGCAAGCAGCGAGGGAGCGGAGGGTAATGGTGGCCTGCTGCGCCCCTTCGTCAAACAACACCACCAATCAATCGATCGCATCCTGCTGCCTCCTGCTCCTCTATCTTGCATCAATCCATCTTCCTTGCTGCAACCGTACCCCCCTTGCGCACCTCGACCATGCACGGCCGTGGCGGCGGCAGGAAGCACGGCCGCTACCTCGGTCTCCACAACGACGCTGCACCGCCCGCTCTCGCGGATGATGATGACGATGACGAGGCAGCCGCCGATGCCAGCCCCTCGCTCGATGCTGCCGATGCTTCTGCCACCGAGGGCCACGCTGCTACTGCCGCTCAGCAGCCTCCTCACCACTACCAACACCACCAACACGACGGCAACACAGCAATATCGGCATCTCCGCCGCGAGAGGTCGCCCTAGTGACTGCCGACGCTGCCTTCGACGCCATTGACCTCGACGACGACGCCAGCATCGCTGGTGAGGCTACGCAGCGGCCGCCCGTCGCAACAACACTGCCACCGACATCGCCATCAGTTTCTCCGCCAATATCTCCGCCAATATCGCCGGTGCCACGGGCGCTCGGAGTACCGAGCTCGGCAGCGCTGCCGATGATGACACTCGAGCAGCCCGACGACGACGACGCCGCCGACCTCGATGGCGCCAGCTCGCGTGCTCGGCAGCGCCAGCGCCAGCAGCTGCAGCATGCAGCAGCCACACCACCGTCTCGTACAGGCCGCCAGCACCGAGCAGCGGCACCAACAGCGGTGCGGGTGGTGCAGCACGAGCCGGCCGCTGCCTCCGCCACTGCCACCTCGAGCTCGAGCGCGAGCCCGCCCCCGACCTCTCCCTCGGCCTCGAGCCACACCTCGCCCTCGAGCTCACCTCCTCAGGTATTCGGTGGCAGGCAGCAGCGCGAGCACCACGCGACGGTGATGGAGCTGAGCCTGCGCGACACCGAGCCGGCCGCGCTGCTGTCGCGCCACCTCGACTGGACCTTCGTGCCCGACGGCTGCGGCGGCGGCAGCGACCGTGGCGGCAGTGCGCCTCCTCCTGCTGCTGCTGCTACTGCTGCTGCCGATGGTGGCAGCGGCAGCGAGTACGGCATTGGCGACGAGGCGACGGTGGTGTTCGACGGCTTCTACTCGCCGGCATGGCGGCGGGCGGTGTACTGGCTGCTGGTGCTGGCGACGGCCGGCGTGCTGTGGTACCTGGGCCGCTGGCTGCCGTCTCTCTACCGGCGCATCTCGTCGTCGCCGTGCGCGCTGCCGCTGGCGAACCGCGTGTGCTTGCACGGCCACGAGAGCGAGCTGACCGCGGTACACAGCGAGCGCGAGCAGCCGCTGGTGCAGGGCGGCAGCACCAAGTGGTTCGCGTGGCGCCACGAGACCTGGCGCTGGTACGACGAGGCCGCCGAGCTGCCGGGCTGCTCGCGCTTCCGGCCCGTGCGCTTCCCGTACGCGCGCCGCTTCTGCGACTTGCTGGCTGCGTTGCCCAAGGTGCGGCGCATACTCGAGGCACACCGCCGCCGCGAGCCCGAGCACGCGGGCCTTCACAACGGCGGCAGCAGCGGTGGCGACAACGACGACAACTACGACAACGAGCTCTCGATCGAGTTGCTGCAGCGCGCCGTGTTCGGGCGCAACGAGATGGCCATCTCGGTGCCGAACCCGCTCTCGCTGCTGGTGGCCGAGGTGCTGCATCCGTTCTACCTGTTCCAGCTCTTTAGCGTCGTGGTGTGGTTCTGCGAGGACTACTGGGTCTACGCCGTGGCGATCGTCGTCATGTCGGTGCTGAGCGCCATCACGAGCGTCGTGCAGACTCGACGCAACCTCGTGCAGATCCGCAGCATTGCGCTGTACATTACGCAGATCGACGTGTGGCGCGACGGGCAGTGGCGCTCGGTGTCGTCGCGCGACCTCGTGCCGGGCGACGTGATCGCCGTGACCGACGGCTCGGTGATGGCATGCGATGCGCTGCTGCTGTCCGGCACGTGCATCGTCAACGAGAGCATGCTGACAGGCGAGTCGATGCCCGTCGTCAAGACGCCGGCGCCGTTCGAGGACGAGGCGGTCTACGAGCCTCGCTCGGCCGCGCACCAGGCGCACACGTGCTTCGGCGGCACGACCGTGCTGCATACCAAAGCGTTCCAGCTCGAGCGCGTCGTGGCCTTGGTGATTGGCACCGGCTTCTCGACCACCAAGGGCGAGCTGGTGCGCTCGATCCTGTACCCTCGTGCGATCCACTTCAAGTTCGTGCGCGACTCGTTCATCTTCATCGCCATCCTGGCCGTGATCGCCGTCGCGACCTTTGTCGCCATGATCCCACGCATGAGGAGCCTCGGCATTGGCTGGGGCGGCGTCGTGCTCAAAAGCCTCGATCTCGTGACGATTGCCATTCCACCGGCGCTGCCGATCGCGCTCACGATCGGTATCGTGTTCGCGGTCGACCGCCTGCGCGCCAGATCGATCTCTTGCATCGCGCCGTCGAGAATCAATCTCGCCGGCTTGCTGGACGTCATTTGCTTCGACAAGACCGGCACACTGACCGAGGAGGGCCTCGATGTCATGGGTGTGCGAGAGGTCTCGACGACGACGACGCTGCTGACGCAGCGAAGCACCGGAGAGCGTGACGCCATCTGGTTCGACCACAACGACGACCTACAATCGAGCTCGGCCATCATGCAGCGAATCATGGCCACGTGCCACGGGCTGGCTCTCTTCAACGGTGCGCTCGTGGGTGATCAGCTCGATCTCAAGATGGTGCAAGCCATCGGGTGGCAGATGATCGAGCAGCACCAGACGGCATCGACACCGCTGCACGCCGACGGCATCTCGGTCATCATGATGCCAGGCAACATGATGGGAGCAACGAGTTGGAGCCAGCAGCGCCGCGCGGGGCTCGCGATCGTCAGGAGATTCGACTTCTCGCCCGAGTCGCAGTGCATGTCGGTCATCGTGCTGCACCTCGCTACCAACCAGCTGTTCGCCTTTTGCAAGGGAGCGCCCGAGTTGATAGCTTCCATCTGTCGACCATCCACTGGTACCTCTCTGATCCTCACCCACCATATGGAACATTAAGAGGCTTTACTCAAATCGAATCTCTCGCTCACTCACTCTACAGTTCCACTCAACTACCAGTTCGTACTCGACTCGTATGTACGATGTGGTTTTCGTGTGCTGGGTTGTGCCTTCAAGCCACTCGATGTACCGAACATTGAGAGCGCTCGACAACTCTCGCGTGCCAAAGTCGAATCAGGCCTGATCATGGCCGGAGTGCTCATCATGCAAAACCGCCTCAAGCCCGAGACGCTTCCTGCCATGCAACAACTCAATAGCGCGAATCTCGAGAGCATCATGGTCACTGGCGACAATCCCTTGACGGCGTGCTACATTGCTCAGGAGTGCCAAATGATCTCCAAGTACAAGAGCATCTTTCTCAGCGAATGTACGCAATGCCGAGCCTCTACCATGGAATCGTTTATGATTGTTGTGTAGTCTACTCACACCGCACTGCACCACTAACTCCTCTCACCCAGTGATTGACGGTCGAGTCATGTGGCGAAACCTCGATGAACAAGAACAGGCACCAGTGAGTCTAGACGAGTTGTGCGCACGGCGATATCAGCCGCCGTCGAGCAACATCGCCGTGGCATCGAACAGCACCACGATCGTCGAGATGGACCGAATGCCGAATTCTGCGCTCCCTAGCGATGTCGAATTGGCGGTCACTGGCGTGGCACTGGCAGAGATGATGGCGTCCGATAGCGAAGCATTCGAAGTCGTGCTCAAGAGCGCTCACGTGTATGCACGCATGAAGCCCGTGCAGAAACAGCTGCTGATCGAGGCGCTGTCCGAGCGAGGCCGATGCGTCGCCATGTGCGGTGACGGCGCCAACGACTGCGGCGCGCTCAAGTCGGCCGACGTCGGCCTCAGCCTCTCCGAGGCCGAGGCGTCGATCGCGGCGCCGTTCACCAGCGGCATCGCCAACATCACATGTATGCCGCGCCTGCTGCGCGAGGGTCGCTGCGCTCTCGTGACCTCGTTCCAGGCCTTCAAGTACATGACGGCGTACTCGATGATACAATTCACGACCACGGTCATTCTGCTGACGGTGGGTTCGATGCCCGGGCCATGGCAGTATCTGTTCATCGACCTGTTTATCGTCATGCCACTGGCGTTCCTGAGCGAGTACGCCGGATCGTATCACAAGCTCTCGAAGCGCCGGCCCGTGTCGTCGCTCCTGTCGCGCGAGATACTCTCGTCGCTGCTGCTGCAGCTCGCCGTCAACGTCGCATTCCAGGTCGTGGCGTTTCTCTCGCTCCGAACGCAAGATTGGTTCACGCCCGTGGTGCTCCAGCCCGACAGCGACAACATTCGGTGCTACGAGAACACGGCGCTGTTCGTGTTCACCAATCTCCAGTACGTGGCATCGATCTGTGCCTTCTCAGCCGGTAAGCCCTTCCGCAAGCCCATCTACAAGAATCGTACGTCTGCCATCAAATCCAACAAACACAAACAGACACACACACACACACACACACACACATAGCTCCAGCTCTCGCTCTCACACGGCAGCGGATTGCGTGCCATGTGACAGCGGCATTCGGCGGTGCGCTGGCCTTCATCACGTTCGCGGTCGTGTCGCTGCTGGTGTATCCGCCTACCGACGTCGCGAACTTTCTCGATGTCATGACGATGCCATTGCAGTACCGCGTCTTCTTGTGCGTACTGGCGCTGCTGAACGCGAGTGTCGTCATTCTGCTGGAACTGGGCGTGCTGTCGATCTGCCGCGGCACCACTGGCACCGGCAAGGCGCGGCCCAAGAAGCGCAAACGCCGCTCTCGCCGCTATCGCCCCATGCCTCTTCCGGTCGTGATGGCAGATCACGATGATGGTGACGATGGTGGTGGCCGTGGCGATGATCTTGGCATTCGCAGCGGTGGCAAAGACCTGGCTGACGACGATGACGATGGCGATGATGACTACGACACGATACGCACCCACGGCGTGCCATCCAGCAGCACCACCTCATCGGGGACCTCGTATTACTCGACCATCCTTGTGTCATAGCGCACTCCCAGTGCCATCCTCTATCATTGATTGGCGGCGCGAGCGATAGTGCATCTCTCGCGCTGCCCGATGATGAACGCGATTCGAGAATGAAGGAATGAATGAATGAATGAGAATGCATGAGGCACTGACTAGTGGCTCAGGCGTAAACAACAACAACTACAACGGCACAACAACAACGGCACAACAACAATCAACACAACATATTGGAGACCAACACGCACTGCGACGCTCACAGGGCAGCAAAGAGCGTCTGCGGCGGCGACGTGAGCCAGTGCGGCGGCCACGACTTGACGATCGACGGTCGGTCGCACAGGCGGTGGTAGTAGGCGGCCAGGTGCGGCAGCGTGCCGTCGTCGAGGCGGAAGCCCATGCGCACCAGCAGCGCCAGCCACGGGAACAGGAAGGCGTCGGCGGCGCTCAGGTCGAACCCCACGAGCCACGGGTTGCGCTGGTCCGACGAGCGCTCGAGCGACGAGAGCGACGCGGCCGACGGCGACGACGGCGACGCCAGGTAGCCCTCCCACCGCTGCAGCTCCTCGCGCAGCGTCGCTGCCACGCCGGCCACCGCCGCGCCGTCGGTCTTTTCGGTATCGCTCGTCAACACTCGTCGTGCCTCTCGAAAGACGCCCGCCAAATACGTGGACTCGTTCATGCGCATCTGCAACACAAGCAGAGTGAGAAAGAGAGCGAGCGAACGAGCACGCGTGCGCCGCATACGTACCAGAGCGGCGGCCCTCAGCATGGGACTCGATGGGAGGATGGCAGCGGGGAAGGTCGAAGCGGTCTCGAGGTACACGAGGATGGCCTGCGACTCGGCGAGCGTCGTGTTGTTGACGTGGTCGACCAGCACCGGCACCTTGCCGCGAGGTGACAGCGCGCGGAAGTGCGCGCTCTTGAGGTCGCCGCGCCCGGCGTCCAGGATCTCGACACGGTGCGTGATGCCCATCTCTTGGAGCACGATCCAAACGGCCCAGCCTGTGGATGCCGAGAGTGTGAGGAGGGCAGCGCGAGGGGCAGCGCGAGGGGCAGCGCGAGTGGCAGCGGGCGCACGTGCGCGACACGCACCGTAAGGCGAGCCCGAGATCGTGTACAGCGTAACGGCGGTTTGGGTCGAGCCAGTCATTCTGAATGTACCACAGCACTGCAATCACACGGCAGCAGGGAATTAGTGGGGTGAGGCGTCGAAGCAACGCGTGAGGTTCGCGTGGTGGCGCACACAGTATCGGTGCCGATGGGCGAGTGGAGGTGGTGCCTGCGGAGCGGAGCGAAGAGAAAGAAGAGGAACAAGAGGAAGACGAACGAAGCAGAGGCTGCTGTCTATAGAGGCGCGATGCCTCCCCTTCGTCGATCTCTCTCGATCGTCGACGGCAGCATCATTCGCTCTCACTCACTCACTCTCACACGCCTCGATCGATGGCTGACCAGCAGCAAGCCTGGGAGCGCGAGCTCTCCGACATCTCGGTATGACTCCACTCGACTTACCGTTGTTCGTGTGCACCTACCGCGAACTGACGTGCCGTGCGTGCAGCGGGTGCTGGGCGAGTACGTCGATGGGCGCCGAACGCTGCCCAACCTTCGCGCCTCGCTGCTGCCGCTGCTCGACGCCTCGCTCGCTCTCGCCGATGCCTCCCACTCCGATGCTGCTGCTGCTGCCGCCACCCCTGAAGCTGCAACCAACGCTCGCAAGACCGCTATCGCCGACTTTCGCAGCACGATCGAGTTCGCCAGCCGCCGCCTGCTCGAGAGCATCATCGTACCGACCCTCTGCCTCCCTTGACGCTCGCGAGCTCACGCTGACGCAACGCTGCTCTGTGTACACAGCGCCAAGGATGCGAGGGAGGCAAGCTCCTCAGCGCCGCGGACAAGGCGCGCATCGGGCGGCTGCTGGACTTTGCCATCGACGGCAGCGCCAACGAGCCCGACGACGCCGCCGCCGCTTCCGCCGCCACGACGCCGCAGACGGCGTCGAGCTTCTCGTACTGCGACCGAACCCTGGCGCCAGTGCTGCTGGCCGACCTGACGCAGTCGTTGTCTCTGGCGCAATGTGCGGCCGTGTTCGACGAGATCGAGCAGCGGCAGCAGCAGCTGCGCGCGCTGGTGCCGACGCCGAACGCGCGGCTGGCCTTCCTGCGCGCCATGACGCAGCTGCTGCACCGCCTCGACGCGCGCCTCTCGGCCACCTGCCCGCTCGTGCCGCTGCACCACGACCACGACGATCACGTCTCCGTGGGCTCGCACGCCGACCTCAACGGCCGCGTGTTGCTGTTCCTCTCCAACTTGCTGCCGTTGCTCGACAAGTCCGGTACGCCATCGCCATCGCCATCGTGTTCTCTCTCTCTCTTGCATGCACTCACTCGATCGTACTCAGGAATGAACATGCGCTCCGATCCATCAAACGTATCGGTCGAGTTCGAGAAGCTCGACGAAGGCACTGACTCGCTGCCGGTGCTCGACATTGATGCCGCCAACAGCCGTACGTTCTCGCACTCTCGGGCTCGCGTTCCTGCCGTACCAAGCGCACTTGCCGCGATCGCTTGATTCTGAAGAATGCGTGTGCATATGTGTATGTGTGTGCGTGCAGCTACGCCCGTCGACTTTGTGTTCTACCGCACACTGTGGTCGCTGCAAGAGAGCTTCCGCTCGCCCATGTCGCTCATCGGCAAGAGCGACGACAAGTTCGAGGCGCTGCAGCAGTTCTTCAAGGCCACTGACTCGGTGCTCAAGACCTTGGCGCAAGTGCCGTGCCTGCCTGCATCTCCGTCGCTCGCTGCCAACACCTTCTGCGCCAAGTACCTCACGTCCTCGAGGCTCCTCACAACACAGGTATGCTTGTGCTTGGTGCGTGCATGACTCGCAGACACCACACATGCCTGACGCACCCCGTGAACCTCTTCCACACGCGCGACGTGCATCTGTGCGTGTGTCAGATCCAAGACCCGCTGTTTCGGCGGTACTTCCTGGTGCAGATCCTCATCACAGCCGAGGCCTTGCAACGACCCAATGCCTCCGCCCCACCGAAACCCGAGGACCCCGTGCTACCAGAGCGCTTTCTTCCGACACTGCAGGCGTTGGTGCAATCGACTACGCAGCTACTCACCAAGTCGGGCCCCGACGGCCAACTCTTCACGGCGCACCTGAACAAGCTGCTGGCACGCGAGCGCTTCTGGGTCGATTGGAAGAACGGCAACTGCGCCAACTTTGAGCGCACGCCCACGACACTCGTCGCACAACAAGCCACCACGGCCTCCACCTCTTCCACGTCGCTCTCGAGTGGTTCGACCGCGGCACTCGAAGAAGTGGCACTCGGTGCCCCCAAGGCCAAGCGAGTCCTCATGGGCAATGCCACTCTGTCACGTCTGTGGAACCAAGCGGGCAACTTTGAGCACCTCGAGAACAACAAGGTATTCACATCTCGCTGCCATCGAATCGAATCGAAGCTGCTCGAACCCCATTCCGACCTCGATAGTTTACCAACCACGACTTGTTGTTGTTATTGTTTGTTATTTGATCAAATGCGTAGGCACAAACACCCAAGCTAGAGGAATACCTCAAGCCCGTAGCAATGGAGATGGACCCCGAGAACGGTATCGAAGAGCAGTACAAGTCCAAGCACAACAAGGTCTACGTGTGGAAGGCCTATCGCCTCATTGCTCGCGAGAACATGTCGCTCTTCTTCCACAAGCTCCGCGGCGGCAACATCAACGCTCCCGACAACCTTGATGCCTTGGTGGCGCAACCATCTGCCAAGACTGCCACCATCGACCTCACCAGCTCGGCTTCAAAGACCGCCTCGGCTGCTGACGAGGTTCGTCGGTTGCCTTGATCCTGGCTCTCTGCGATGCCTTATGACAACTGATCAACAACCTCTACTTGCTTGATTGCTGACTATCAAGGGCTGCGACGTCGAGGCCAAGGAGGATGATGGCCTCGCGGAAGTCTCCAAGGAGGACCTCGATGCCGCTGCTGCCGCCGCCGCCGCCGCTGCCACCTCTACCGGTTCTCCGCGATCCAACGCACTACTCGATCTCGATGAGCTCGGTGATACACAGGGCATCCGTATGCGAGAGGTCGACGCCGAATCCGAACAACCTGATAATGACGATGCATCATCACACGAGTCGCTGCATCACTCGATCACGGGCTCGAAGCGCGAGGCTGATGGACTGCTCGAGTTGCCGGCTTCCAAACGAGCTCGCCATTCTGCTCCCGGCGATGATGAGCAAGATGCCGACTAGTACTCCCGCCAAACACGCAATCGAAACTCGCTCTAAATACTCGTATTCTAGTATCGCAACCCAATTTTTCGCCGCCATCGAACCGGCTCGCGAGCGTGGCGTGTAACTTGTATTCAGAACGGCGGGTCGCGTTCGGCAGCCGCAGCCGGCTGGTTGAGGCTACGAAGCAGAGCGGCAGCCAGCGAGCGACATTCGGGCATGGCGTCAATGTTGGTGATCGACTCGAGCAATGTCACCAGGCGCCGTATCTGCGCCACGTCCAAGCGTGACAACCAATTCTCGTCCTCGGCCGAGAGCAGCGCTCCCAGTAGCTTGAGGCCGCCATGCTTGAGCATCGAATGCGTCTGTTCGATCGCGTGTAGCGCGAGCGTGAGGAACGTGAGGCCGTGCGAGTGCGAGTGCGCTCGTAGATGGTAGCACACGGTGAACGAGAACTGCAACAGCGCTGCGAACGGTGCTACGTCGGCCGACGTGCCAGAGAAGGCCAGCAGCCATCGGCTCACGGTCGGAAGCGCAAGAGACGCTAGCAGCGACAGCAGTTGCACGTTGGGTTGCAGGTGCTGCACGCAGCTGATAAGCACGTTGACGCAGCAGATGGCGAACGCTGGCATCGCTCTCGAGCTGTCGATCTCGTGCAACACCCGATCCAACACCAAGGCAGAGCCCTCCTCCTGCTGGTGCTGGTGCTGGGGCCTCTCTTGCGTGAGGAGCAGCAGCTCGCTTTTGAGCAGCACCGAGAGCGTCTCGATACAACCGTGCTGCAGCTTCTGCACCTCGTCCGATGCCGTCGGTAGCAACGGAGGCGCTCGTAGCACGTCGAACAACTGCGACACTAGATCGCTATGCTCAACGGCTTCGCACACCGGCCGGCTGTGATGGATCGTCATTGCATTGCAAAGCGCAAAGAGCAGCGCCTTGAAGGCTCGAATGCCACCACTCACCGTGTCTGCCTCTTGCATCGACCGGAGTGCCAAGTCCGTGTGCTCGAACACGCGACGCAAGGTTTCGGTCGCGTCGAGCTTGCCGAACACCTCGGCTGCCACCTTGCGCACTGCGTCGAACTCGTGCTCGTCCACCATACTACTTGTGCACAACCCCGACCGAGAACGAATCAGTGAATGACGACGGGTTGTAGTCGTCGCGTGCAATCGTCTTCGTACTGCTTCACGATGCAATCCGCAAGGTATCGAACGAGAGGTGCTGTTGCCGGGGTGCACTGGAACACGCGAGCCGGCATGATGCGTACAAGCAGCAATGGGCACAGCCGCAAGAACAGCACCTGCTGGCGATCGGTCTCATGCAGATTCTCAGCCGTGTGGACGTGCGAGAGCACGAGGCCTTGTGCGCACATTCTCTTGCACACTCTCTCGAGAAGGTGAACGCCGAGGTCGTCTCGCTGTTGCTGGCATCGACTGTACTCGGGCGCAAGCTCTCGCATCACTCGAACCAGCACTGGATTCGACGGGCTTGCAAACAGCTGCCAGCGAGTTGCGATGCCACATCAGTCAATGGACCCGCCAGGAGCCAGCCTTGCACGCGACCGCGTACCTTGTCAATTACCACGTCGATGACTGCGGGCCAGGATCCGTGAGGAACACTGGCTGCCCAGGTGGATAGCGCCAGAGCGACGTGGTCGATCACACGTGCGGATGCCACTGACGCCTCGACTTGCGTTTCCAATCGTTGCAGTTCGCGCGTCAGACTCTGGGGAGTTCGACGAGCTGCCGAGGAGACATTCCAGTCCAGAGATCCTTCGACGGCGTGCAGCGCCTCGAGCAGAGCCGATATCAATGCTGCCGGATCCCGGTGGTGAACCATGAGCTCGGTAAGGCATTCGGTAGCAGCCGACCGTTGTTGCACGTTCGACGTATCGATGCGGTGAACGAGATCCGGCAGCACGAGCGCCGCTGGTTCAACGAGGGCTGCCACGGCTGCTGCTCGCTTGCGAATTTTGATGTACGAGTGAGATAGCCAAGGCGCCAGGAGTCGCGAGTAGAGAGTGCGCTCCGTGTTCAGAAGTGCTCCCATGTCGCTCGAGTGCTCTCCCGACAGCTGGGCCGCCAAGTCAGCCTCGAGGGCATCAGACGATTGTTGGTCTCGAACGCGATACGATAATGCGCTTAGCACACGCTCGATCAAGGCCAGTGCACGCAGGACGGGAGAATGAGGGTCGTCGCTCTCGGATGGAAGCCGTGAGGTCCGTTCGAAGAGGTCGATCAGCAGCATGAGGTTGGATTCCAATGGCTGCATGGCGAGCAGGTGCCCAACGAGCGACATGAGCACCGATGCTTCTGGAGACTGCTCGTCACAGGAGTCGGGCATTACTCGGTCATACGATGGTCCCATGAGCTCCTCGAGCTGCAGAAGCAGATCAGAGATGTAACGCGAGATCTACAAGGCGGCGATTCGAGTGCGAATGAGCTGCGAGTAAACTCACGCATGCACGCAGTTGCAAGCAGTACGGCATTCATACCTCGGCCTGGAGGTTGGCATTGCTGTTGCTGTTGTACGCGAGATTCGAGATTACCAGACGCTCATACAAGGTGGATGCCATCGCGATCAAGCTCCGATTGTGCGTTTGAATCTTGGGAGCCGCTGTTGATGTCAGCGTACTGCCTCGTGCTCGAGC
>Ga0209935_1004767_pt1 | contig 12141 bp, 17 predicted proteins | sample ThiBio_1000_plan_2_FD_183958 | JGI IMG/M metagenome (GOLD analysis project Ga0209935, IMG submission 183958) | Wastewater bioreactor microbial communities from Cape Town, South Africa - Thiocy_cont_1000_plan (SPAdes) | ecosystem: Engineered > Bioreactor > Thiocyanate-remediating >... | reverse complement strand
GAGAGAAAGCGTCTTACCTCCATATATGCGGGCAAGCGATAGAGCCCCTTATCGGTGAATCCTGGGCAGTTGGAGATACCCAACCGGTTGATACTTGTGTTGCTTTCCAATAATTGAATAATTGCGTCATCTTCCAACTGGTCGTTGTCGGCAACATGAAGATACCGCAGCTGCTTAAGCTGCACAAGTTGCAAGAGCGCATCGTTTGTGATCGAACAGCCCAGAAGCTTTAACTTTTGGATATTGCTGAACAAGGAGTTAAACATCAAGTATCTACAAGAAAGGGAATGTACGTACTTGTATCCTTTCGCACTTAGCAATGACTCAATGAGCTTGTTAGAGGTCAATCCAGGCGAACGCGTGATTTTCAAGAATTGCAATTCGTTGAACGGGCACTCAGCCAATGACACCGAAGTCAATAGAGGGCATTCCTATACCACACAATTTAGCTCTTAGAAAACCAAAAAGGAGGGAAAGGGGAGGGAACCTTCAAGTGAAGCAATTTCAAATCTTTGCATCGGCGGGTTAATTCCAACAAGGTGGCATCATTTAGTACAGGAATGTGCAAGGAGATCTCGGGTGTTTTAGCTAGTTCTTTTTCCACGATCTTCATCAAACGAGGGGAACGTAGCGCCGCAATAAAGAGCAAGTACAACCGTTCTCCAGGGGTTGAAACAACCTAGAAATACAATTAAAATAAACTCAGTAAAGATAAGAGAAAGAAGCACTTACCGCAGAATCCTGACGCATAAATCTTTTCAACTCTGCGCGTCGCATCTTTGATGGCTCATCTTTGGCCAATGCCGTTTCAAAGAGTTCCCCAACGCGAACAACAGTTTCCATAGGTACGCCATACTCGCCCGCCTCAGCAGTGAGTGTTCCGGTAAATTTGGTTAGTATGGCTCGTGCCAATACTAAATGTGCCACTTGTGATTGCGAGTCTATCCGTATCGCTTCTTCAAGCTGTCTGATCGCATCAGCTGCATAAAGCCGTCTAGCCAAGTAATCGCCATACTGAAAATGTGCCTCGAAGTTGTCCGGCTGTGAAATTGAAACGATACGATTTAGTCTATTTACTTTAACACACTCTCATGTATTCACTCACCTCTAAAGCGATTGCTTTTTCATACAGCGCTTGGGGTCCACGTGCGAGATTCTGAGTCACACTAGCTTGACCCAAAATGGCTCTAAAGTGGGAAAAGGCTTTTTTCAGCTACTGTTGCTCCAAATTCATTTGTTGCAATCTCGTACCGAATGAAGTTTGGTTTCATCAAAAGTGCGGCGTCATATGCTAATGTTGTGTATTATGAAAATCACAGATGAGTTTGGGGACCCTGTTACCTTTACTTGCTTTGTCAAGGAGAGAATTTTCGTGCAAGATATCACCTAGCATGCAAAGCACGTTAGGATCAAAATGGACCTTCCGTGCGGCTCTCTACAATGGGATAGGATATAATTAGCATATATTTGTTAGGGAGAGGTGAGATATGCAGCTACCTCCAAATGTGCAAGAGCAAGAGTGAGAGCTCTTTCTTGATATCCTTCATCTTTTCCTTCTATCGCTTCATATAGGGTTGCCATACCCTCCGCTACATCCACCAAGTTCATGTGCTTCACCGTTGAGTCAAATCCCACTATATCGCATCCAGCCAAGAAGTGATCTTTCTGTTAGGAAGGAAAAAACACTTAACAATCTTGAAGAGGTTAATCCATATAAGAAGTTACATTTGCGCTGTTAAGCAGATCAAACTTGGCGCTTGCAGAAATTTTGATGCCTGTTATGGCAGCAACTTTCTAAAGATAAGTAATTAGTCATTCATTAGAGAACCTTTAGCCTTGGTGACTAGGAAGATTACGTACAATAACTAACTGTGGTACGGTTATTCTGGTCTCGAGCGACAACTCTGGATCTAACTCGTCAGGAAATAAGCAAAATTCAAACTGCTGCATGAGCTTTTCTTTTAGCGTCTCTTTCCAGTAACGCTTCGATTTATGCGAGTTTCCTAACACTATAAATAAACAAGTTTTAGCTATTACAAATCATCATGGGGATACCTTTGTTGAAAAATTTCACAACCACCTCTCGCGCGGGCTAACGAGGAGAATTAGGGATATTCACATCATCGGATTGAGTTCTTACCTCCTCAGAAGGTATCCCGGAGTTCCTGGTAACACTGCGCATCAACGCTTGCAGCTCTCTTTTCATCGTCCGCGCAACCATCTAGGTAGGAAGTTACAGCTGTAAACTGATTAATTCATAAAAGGTGCGCACCTCTCGCAGACACTCGTTGCGGGCAACATATCCGCTAACCGAGCGTCGAACTCTGCCTGTAATAGAAAAAGAGGTACATACTCAGCAGTCATCCAAAACCGACCCGAGAGACAGTTACCTAAGTGTCGACAATTGACTCCTGCGGTATGAAGTTCCTGCACGATGTCTACTTTCGGCGCATTAAATGAGTTGACCAAAAGGTTGTCAAGCTTGTCAGCAACAGCAGGAATGGCCTCCTATGATGGATGTCAGAGATTAAGAATAGATAGCTGTGTAGAAATTGTCAACGGCGATATTACTGTGAACATTCGTTTGGTAGCTCCCTCGACTTCGGAGTTATGCACGGCCTTATTTTCATCAACTTTGCTCCATGCGGTGAATGCATCTATACAGATTTAGGTGTAAGAAGAATATATTCTCAAAAGCGTTGCTCTTCAATACCTGAGCTCAGAGGAACGAGGTTGGCTTTCACTAGCTCTGGCCGTAACAACTGATAGAGAATCACTCCCTTGCGCTTTGCAGAAGCCTCAGTTGGGCGTTGGGCAGGGAACACCCGAGCAAAGTCCTAGCAGCAGGTGATACATTAAGACCTCTCTATTTTACAGAGAAGGGGGAGTTGAAAATACCAAAACATAATATTTGCTATCTGTGCCCAAATGTCCCTCTATGAGATATAAAAAATAATAAGTATAACTATGCCTTGTTTACCAGGAATTTTTATCATACCGATATCGACGGGAGCACTGAGTGTGGTTACGGGTGTTCCAGGAAGACCCACTTTATGCGCCTACACAACCAATAGAGCTATCAGCACCAACAATTAGATATCTAAGTTCAGAGTATGCTACCTTGATATTCATTTTCGCTGCGGCTTGTTCCATCAACTGATTAAGCTTCCTATCCTCATGCATCACCGTTACCCCACCGTCACAGGATCCATAACAGAGAGTGTCTGCAAAATTATCGTTTTAGCTTTCCTTTTTACCCAATGATTAAAAGGTACCTTTATTTACAGGCAAGATAGAGAGGGCTATCAATCGGAAGCCCATATAATCTATCAAGGCCTAACACAGCGGTTAGGAATTATATATAAAGTCATTTGAATTGATGCTACATACCATCAGCGGCAGGTGAAGCTCAGGTATTCCTGCACCAAAATACCCCAGCAGCCCCTTCAAGTCATGCGATGCTGCTTTCCTGTCGCAAAAAGATTAGTTGTGAGAGGTTATTAGTGGGGTACTTACATAGCGTATTCATCGCCACCATAAATACCATAAATATCTAGTTTGATGGGTTAATGACAACAGGCAAGCGCACAGGAATTGCACCTAAAGCAAACTTGAAAAATATTCCCTGTACAACATATTTCTCTCCCCCAGCTTGGGAAAACAAAGTTAGCCAGGCAATAGAGTAGTTCAATAGAAAATGAACACCTTGACCCCCAGCAGCAACGGGTTTGACGGTTTTCTTTTCAACTATAGTAGGTATGAACTTAAGCATATAGAGAAATAGGCTATATAGCAATAAGGCATACCCGGCAGGCCCAATTCACTAATAATAACCTTCCCATATGTCTCTGTCATAACAAGATTAAGCATTGCACCCTAGAAAAAAAAAAAACAACATGAATAGGTTGTGTACCTGCAGCATAAACAAAGTGAGCAGAGTTAAGGAATATAAAGTCATAAATAAAACGAATAGGAGCGTAAATGAGAAGGAAGGAAGGATATATCATGAGCCAACTTGGTAAGAAGCAGATACTTCTCCGGGCTATCCTTCATTGCGAGTATCCTTTGGAAGTCACTGTTCCAATCCTTTACTGCGTAGCCCACGTGTTGATCTTCATCGTCGTCATCGTCTTCGTAACTGTCGCGCAAGGAAGCACGTGCTTTGCTGTTTTTTGCCTCACGTTCCATATCTATTGCAGTCGTTAAAACAAATTGATTGTTAATTCAATCCAGTGCGATGAGTCCACCGCGTCATATTCCCATACCTAAGTCACTGTAAGAACTATATCCAGAGGAGGTGGCGTCAAGATCTTCGTCAGCTTCGTACACCTGGCCGTAGGTAGTCTCTTTTGATTGCTGAGGATATGCGAATTGAATTGCTTAATACAGAAGAGACACCGTCATAAAGTCACTCACCTGCGTTGCAACACCGTAGCGATCTTCAAATATAGCATATCCGCTTGGCGATGAATCACTGGCGTATGGTACTAAATCGGCACTGTCATCACATTCATAAAATGTATCGTACACCGTGTTCCTGCTGCCGAACAGGTCCTTCCGTTTCCCTTCCACTGCTGTCGGCTCTGGCGATTTGCTCAGTTCTTCCTTGTGAGCAGATGGTGTGATTTTCGCACACAGGCTCTTTTCATCTGTGGCCGTCGTGTTAAGGTTGAGATCTTCAAGAGCCGAGTATGCGCATTCAGCTGGATTCTCTTCAGTGGGAAAAGGAGATACTGCAACCCCCTCCTCTATGGCTTTGGCCTGTGTCCCATTCTGGCTTTTTTCAAGTTCTTGCTTGCCAGCCGTTGGATTTGAGGTCTGACTGCGTTTGGAACCCACCGTAACGTTCTTCTTGTTGTTTTCGCCCTCTTCTTCTTCCTGCTTGTCCCGCTGCTTCCAGAAACTCCTGGCACGAGCTAGGCGAGTAGCGAGGTCTTCCATCCGCACCGCGCAGTGATGTTCAGCAGAAGACTTCAAACAGGAGCAGTGAAAAGCAATTTATCTACCTCGAAAAGTAATAAAAAAAAACTCGATTAGTTTCCGCTTGTTGTAGCACCGCACTTTAGCACAGCGGTGATTGCTTCCTCGCAGTATTCTCTACCATCTGCCTCCCAGGTAGCCTGTAAGACCGTGACCACCGTTTGCTCGCCAGAGTGCCATGCGTCACGCAATTCGTCTTCGTCACGTCTTGCTGTTAACGGTATCAACATCACTTTAGTGTCCTTGCCGTTTGGATCAAGCAACTCAACTTCCCCTTCTCGAGGACTATTCACTTGTAGTACAACATAATGCGTCTCCTTCACGACAGGGAAGACACAAAGGCGGCCGTAGGGAAACATTTCCTCCAGCTGCTTTCCGCTGTCAAAAATGTCGGTTGCCTTGATGAAGACTTTCGAGCTACCATGCTTTCCAGGTCTTGCCACTATCGCCACGGGAATAGAAAGGTTAGCCAGTCACTCCACATGTAATGAGCAGACGACGTACCAGTGATATCAGTAATTTTAGCCGGGCGAGATTTGATGAGAGCATATTCTGCCATCAAAATGGGCATCATCGAAACGCATGGTTAGCCACGATCTTAATGAGCTAATTATTCTCACCTCCTCGCTTGAATGATCCCCAAGCATTACGAGAATACTTGGTGTTCTCCCAGCACCGCTTGGCTGCCTGTTGTTCCGCACGCTTCTGTTCTTCAATCGTGCGCTTGAACGTCGCTTTCCACCCGCGCGAAGGCGAATCTGAATCGAGGGGGAACGTGAATACGGTATCAATGGGACTTCGGGTCATTCTACCATTCAATATACCCCAGCGTAGACAAAGAGGTTTCCACAATTGATCATCGCCGGCGAGGAGAGCGTAATCTGAGTTCAGTAGAGTCACTTTAACTAGTTCCTTCGGCGATAGAAAGGACAATATCTCCACTACTGTCTCTACTGGTAATCCACCTTTGTCCTCTTTGATGAGCGAATAAAGGGTAAACATATACGACATACCTTTCAAACAATCTACTTCAGGATTAGATAGATCAGTTGTTGGAATTTGAAGTTGTTCAGAGGCCATTTCGCGCAGATAGTTTGATGTTCCTGTTTGTCTTGAGTCGTTTTGTCGCAATACACCATCCGTGAACGGTGTTCCACCAAGCTAGAGAGTTGAGTAAAAATAATAATAATACTTCCTGCTGCTTCTTGATTCCAACAACAAAAAGGGGGTTCTCGCTTTTCGGGTCAAGAAAAAACAAGGATTTCTTTGTAACAGTACAATTGCACAGGTTTTATCACCTACAGTTGGGAATCATAAACTACCCACTCACTGGATAACGCAGCGCTTCCATAGCTTCAGCCTGCTGCGATGATGATGTTCCTCCTCTTTCTTTGGCATCTGCGCTAATACTTGAACGATTAGCTCATAAAATGCCTCCACAAGGTTCGTTCTTGTTTTCGCTGATGCCTCCAAAAAGGTACAAGTTCCCCCACAGGTAGTTGCAAACTCTTTTCCCTCCTCTTGTGATATTAACCTTTGATTCTATTAATGTATGAGTGCTTTGGGTTAAATTGGTTGCGGAGAGGGTGGTTGAGGGCTATGCGAAGCGAAGGAGGGAAGTAGGTGGAACGCGCATAAAAGAAGGCAATGCAGGAAGGGTTTTACCGCTAAGTCGCATTTATTCCCCACCACAACCATTGGAATTTTAGCTTTGTCTTCCTTGATTCTTAATATCTGTTCATGTATGTCTTTCAGCGCGTACAGCGTAGACTTCGCCGTTATCGAGTAGACGAGCATGAACCCATGCCCATGTGAAATATACAAGTCCTTCATGCCCCCGTATAACTCCGTGCCTGAAAATTGGACCGGTTAGCGAAGGGGGGGGGGGAAAGATCAACCCGCGGTATCGAGAATCTCGAGTGTGTATGTCTCCTCTTCGTAATCCACGTGGCGGCGGTAGGTATCTTCGATGGTGGGATCTGGTTGGAAGTAGAGGATAAGTCTTACCATTTAATTTTCATCAGAGGTCGCACCATAATCCTCAACAAAAAACCCTTGCACAAACTGAATACAGATCGCGCTTTTGCCAACACCACCCGCACCTAAAACCACCAATTTGAGGGGTTGCGACGTCATGGCAGATCACCAAACTGGAACTAATCTGCTTCTTCTCAAACCCTTCAATATCGGCCGGAATTCCAGGAAGAGGCCTATCTCATTAACCGCGGCGTGTGTAAACGAATGGATGACTTGCCTCTGTGGTGTATCGTGCCCTCCTGCCTTGGCTTCCTTCTATTCGTCTTTAACGAGCTCTGGGCAGCGCTTTTCTCAAAGACAACAGTATTTGCTACTAAGACGCGCTTCAATCAGGAAATCCTTCGCGACTGTCCGTCCCTTCACAAGTGAGAATTTTCTTATCCGCACACTGTATTCCTCCTTTCCAGTTCAACTTAACGTTTTTATTTCATTCCCATTACTGATAATTTAGTTATCGGCCTCCAATTGGCTTGGCCAATGGTCATCTTCAAACAATTGTGGGAAATAGATTGCGATTGAAGAATGGATATCTATACTCTCATATCAAACAAGACGAGCAGCTACCTCTTCCTTATGATGATGCGGAGATTACTCTCCACTGGTTTCCGGCGCAAACGCCTACCCCAAGTAATTTCTTCCCAAATCCTCCTCTACGCGACGCTCATTTTTCTTCCGCATCTGTACAGAAGTTGTAGTTGTTATCCTGCATGGGCTTAATGGCTCCTCCTCTTCGTCGTATATATCTCAACTTCTACATACGTGTCACTTGAACGATTGGACATCCGTTGTCTTTCATGCTCGGGGCTGTGGCCCTTCCACACTAAAGGTAGTTTCTTGAGTTCATCAACACGCGCGCTCACATACATACACCAGTCGCCAGTGATGTTCACTGCAGGCGCAACAGCTGACATCAAGGCCGTATGTGAACATGTTTACAACAAGACGAAGGATTATTCTCCCCTTCTGTTCGCTGTGGGCTTTAGCTTAGGGGCGAATATATTGACCAAATACTTGGGAGAAACAGAACAGAACACCAAAGTAAGCTTTATTTCCCTCTAAATTATTGTATTCACGCTATGCCTTTGTTTCAACTAGTTTTATGGGGCGCTCATTGTATCTAATCCTTGGGACCTAATGAAAGTAGATGAGGTGATGCTCTCTAGACCTCTTAGTAGCGTGTACAGTCGCTTGCTGGTAATTGAATTGAAGGATTATCTTAAAAGGTTCGCTCCTCCCTTCTTTTTCTTCTTAAAGGTTTCTTGTCAACTCTAACAAGATAGACTACCTTACCTTCAGGCATTGGCATCAAATATCTAAACATACCAACGCGGGACAAGAGGAGTACGAGGCTGCGCTCCGTGCTATAACAGTAGGAGACTTCGACGACGCTATTGTTGCACCGCTCTTTGGGTTTAAGGATCGATTGGATTACTATCATCATTCCTCAGCTTGCAGATATGCTGACAAGATTGCGATACCCACGATAACAGGTACCCCTCACATCAGTCTTATTAAGAGTCACATGTTCTTACTCTTATTGTGTGATGTAGTACAATCAAGAGATGATCCTCTTTGTCCAGCCGACATTGTGACGCCCTTGGAAGCATTTCAGAAGAACGATAACTTGATAGGTGTCATCACAGAGACGTATGAGATTCTCCCCCCCCCCCAACAAGACCCCTGATTTAACCTCAATGTTCAGGGGCGGGCATGTAGCATTTTTACAAAGAAGGTTCTGGGGACCAGGATGGGTTGAGAGTGTTGTAGTTGAGTTTGTTGGTGTATTACTGCGGCATAAACAAGTACAATAATATACATGATATTATTATTTTGCTGTTTGTTGGAATGGAAAAGAGCAACGCGTTGCACAACCCACGCGTTCAAGCATTGGCGTCACACCAGTTACTAACAGGAATGCACGAAAGGTACTCACAAACCTAAGAGGGTTTTGTCAATCCAGACACACTTTATCCCTAGCGAACTCACCTCACAGTAATGATCGATATCCACTCGCGCGTAGAAGATGAAGAACGCGGAACAGTAAAGAACCAGGATGAGGAACCATCCTAGAAGATTCACACCCACCTCTCTGGCCCGCGACCCTCCAAAGGGCAACACCGCCATCGACGCTAACATACCCCCAAGCATGCCGCCGATGTGCGCGAAGTTGTCCAAGTAGGGCAATAATCCTACCCCAAGCACCACCAACACCAACCCAAGCAGGTAACTCAGTTGCGCTTTCGGATACACAAAGTATCGCCAATTCACTATTATATCCACTAGATACACACCTAACAACCCAATAACCATCGGTGAGCTTCCCGCCATAATCTTTCGTGGCAGAAACATCCCACTCAACACTGCGCCCCCCAACCCTGTTGGTTACGTTGTGAGTGTAAAGAGTGTTGCTGCCTGTTGCTATCTATACCCGATAAAAAATAGATTATGATAATCCGCCAAGTACCCAACACCCTCTCGAGAGCGGTACCGATGACAAGCTGGCCGAGAAGGTTGCTCAATAGATGAATGATCCCCAAATGCATAAACCCTGAGGTGATAAAACGCCACCACTCTCCCTCTAATATCAACGGCACGTCCTTTGCTGACAACAACCCCCTCATGTTAGCTCAAATGTGCGTTGGGGTGTTGGGGTGGGGAGCATAGATGCCAACTGTACCTCCAAACAACACAATAGTAGACAGTGAAGGACCCAACCACATGTTGTCACTCAGGCTCTCCAGCCCTCCATTGTATATGATGGCTGCAGAGAGGACACAACAGTCCGCAACACTCGCCAAAGGTATGAATAGTGGCCACTTCGTCCCACTCTCCCTCAACCTGCCCGTGGGGTCATCGTAGACTGGCAACCTCGTCCTCCCCAACAGGAACCACTCGATGTGCCATTTTCGATAGTCATCGCTTAGATGAATGGCGTTGGGTGGTTCACGATGTCTGTGTTCTGCCAACAGAGGTACCCTCTCCTCATCTCTATCTCTCGCATACATCACTTCTTCTTCATACAACACAAATCGAGTAGAAAGAGATAGTGCCAACCCTCTTTTCAGCCAACCGGGTCATAGCTTTGATTCTCGCACACCAGCACACCCTTCGAAACGTTTTGCTCTGTTATGGCAACTACAAAAAAACAAACAAAAGGAGGGCATAGTAGCTTGGCTCAAGAAGACAACAGGCTCTTCATCTTGTCCCCCTTGGCATAGTCAAGCGCCGTCTTGTCCTTGCTGTCCTTTATGCCCTTGTTGATGGATATCTGCTTGAGCAACAAGCGCACCATCTGCATTCCGTATTTGCCCTTGCGTGCATGCACCATCAACGGGGTGCGTCCTTCCGCGTTTTGCCAGTTGACGTCAGCTCCCGCTTTGATCAGCAGCTCCATCGAGGTGGAGGTGTCGCAGTGAAAGATGGGTGTAGTGCGAGAAGGCTCGTTGGGCTGGTTGACATCCGCCCCGTGTTCCAAGAGAAAGGCCACCTCCTCATCCTGACCTTCATACAGACACAACGTCAACAAAGAGATACGCTCGGGCAAGGTTTCCTCCTCATCCTCCGAATCACTATCCTCCCCGTTGTCCTCGCTGTCACTGTTCGCGCCATAGTAATCCTCCCGAGTTACCAACATGTTGGGGTTTACCTTGAGTCCTTTGAAGATCTAGGAAGGCTTTAGATGACTGACATATCTAATGGGCTTACCTTTTCTCGACGCGTCTTCTTCTTGTGATGCAAGAACAATTCCACAATTTCTTCATTGGTAGGTGCCGAAGCATCTGTCTTTTGAAACAGCATATTCCACAGCTTATTCTGTGCTTGCTTTCCTTCCTAATTTAGAAAATGATCAATCAGAGTCCGCCTACTGGAATAAGGTAAAAAAAGCACAAACCTTCATTCGATGAAAGATAGGCAACCTTCCATCCGCGTCTCGTAGGTTCGCGTCGGCCCCTTTGGCCAACAGAAGAGGAACGAGCTCGAGACTTTCTTTATGCGAAATCGCAAATGCTAGTGCAGTGTTCCCATCAAAATCAGCTACGTTGATGTTCAATTTGGGGTGTGCATCGAATGCGCGCCTTATCATCTCCATATCTAATCCCTTTCTTAAGAAGTAGCCCAGTCCCAATCCCGCCACATCGGTGTTTCGTTGCATCATTATCTGTACCAATTCATCGCTCTCCCCAAAAGGTGCTTTTTCGAAGAAATGAATAAGAAGATAGGATGAGTGAGAGAAAGCTCAGCTAACTTACCTTCTGGGTCAATGCTTTTTCCTTTTTGCTCTTTAGTAATTCTTACAAACAGATTCTCTTCAAAGTCCCGCACAATGGGCATTTCCTCGGGTGTGACTGTCAAGTCGGGCCTCATATAGAGAGACTAAAAAACAACTTTAAGAATTAAATCACATATAGACTCGCACATACCTTCATAAATTCATCATATTTTTTCTGATTCATTTTGACCTCCCAGGTTCCTCTTTCGGCCGCAAGAATCATCACAACAAACGGCGATCGACCCTCATCATTAGGCTGGTTCAAGACCTCCGGCCTCTTAGAGAGCATGAAGGTGACCACTCGAAGGTGGCCTGAAAGGCAGGCGTTTATAAACACCGTGTTGCCGGCGAAGTCCTTTTGATTTGTCAGCGCTATTCCCCTCAGGTAATCGAGAAACGGAAACTCCTCCTACAAAGGTAAAGCTTTTAAAAGACTATCTCACTTGATTTCCTATCTCCTCACCTTGATAACATCCCCTCTTTCTTCCTTCTCCAGATACTTTTCGAGAAGATGGGACACATAGCAGCCCTTTTCAAGAAGAGCTTTGCCCTCAGAAAGCTTTTCCCCATCAGGGATTTTGGAGATATTTTTCGTGAAGATGGATTCCAATCGTTTATCGACGCCATCCATCAACAACCGCTTCAGTTCAGCACCGGAGTCTTCAGGATAGGCCATGTTGTGCAAAACTGCTTGAAAACTTGCGGCCTTTTTGCTTTCGCCATCTGCCTCCTCTACACCGGTTGGCAGCGATTGCAACACAGGCTGCATAGTATCTATGACTTTCATCAACCGTTCCAACACCATCTCGTGAAATTCCAACCGTCTATCCACCTTATCCTCTTCCCCGTCTACA
>Ga0209935_1004766_pt1 | contig 12144 bp, 19 predicted proteins | sample ThiBio_1000_plan_2_FD_183958 | JGI IMG/M metagenome (GOLD analysis project Ga0209935, IMG submission 183958) | Wastewater bioreactor microbial communities from Cape Town, South Africa - Thiocy_cont_1000_plan (SPAdes) | ecosystem: Engineered > Bioreactor > Thiocyanate-remediating >... | reverse complement strand
GTTCCACTATTCCTCCTCTGATGTCTTCGTTCTCGTGGCTGTCGGTGTTCCCCAATACAACACAGCGTATGAGTCTGCCTGTCACCTTGGTATAATGAGGATAGTCCGCTTTCGTGCGTGCTTTCGGTTTCGGTTTCGCATCGCTTTCATTACAATTTGGGGAGTTAGGAGAGAATATACACTCTAATGATATCATACCCATGTGATCTCTTGCTGGTTCTAAGAGTTGCTGCCCTGGGAGGGGCGGAAACCTGTCTCTCGGGTGCTAATTTTGTGTAGTTCGTTTAGGAATGTTCAGTTGGGGGGGAAAGGAATTTGTCTCACAGTACCTGCTTTCGCTCGGACTGATGGATCGCTTGCTATTGCACTTATCGGTGGAGGTTCAGCCCGAGTCTGATGTTGTATGGTGAGCTGTTGTTGAATGGTAAAAGAATATAGTTACCAAATTCCCCGACGTAGCTCTCCTGGACAGCTCAGCGGGATTAAGTGGCATAATCTAAGGATTGAACATTTGAAGATTCAATGATGAGGACCCAAAAAAATGTCAATTTTTCGTTTGTGAATACGTACGGGTACATCGATGGCTTTCCTTTGCTTTACCGCTGTCTCGATAGTTTTGAGATCCTCGCTGCCGAATGATTTGTATTTGATATCGGGAGAAGAGGCCATGACGGCGTTGTTCTCTGCTTGCATGCGCTGGATCTTCTCCATTACTCCCAAGGAACGCCGCCGATTGCCGGGATCTTCTGCCGAGGTCGCTGTTGGAGGCGCATTATTACCCATATCCTTGTTATTTGCTTCCGAATTCTGCCGAGGAGAGACGGCGGGAGGCTGCACGACGGCCGCTTGATGGATGGATGATTGTCAGAGGAATATTCGAACGCACGTTATTCAAGGTACCTTCATCTTGAGGTGGACTTGCCTCTAGATGCCCATCAGGTGCTGTAGGAGCATTTGTAGAATAGAGTTGATTGGGAGCGAAAAGTACGGAGCTTACGTACCAGGTCGGAGCGAAGTGATTTGATCTTGCTTAGTTCCTTCAGGTGTAATGTTGGATTCGGTTTTCTGCGTAGGGTGTTCAATAATCCCTGCGTTGGCAACTTCCTCGTCTCTCGCGCTGGCGGGAGGCGTGTCTATTGGGGAACCGGGCACAGAATCAGATGAAGCTTCATCTCGTGGGGACGCTTCCGTGCTCTTGATTTTCTTCTTCTTCCTAATCTTCTTCTTTGTGCCATCGTCTGCCGCAGACTTGACTTTGCGGATCTTGGTCACTTTTTTCTTGACCTTCAGTTTCTTATTTGCATCACAGGAATCATCCTGTCCTGTCTGATCCTCTTGAGGCGGTGGATTCAACACTTCCTCTTCCGCTTCGTCACTCATCCTTCTTATGGTTGCGTGGTCCTTCTTTACCTCAAAGCCCCCTCGTTCAAGACCTTCCGTCTTTCTCTCTCCACTCTCCTGTTGACTAGCAGGAAGAACTGCTGCGTTGTCAAGTTCTTTTTTGAATTTCTGGAATTAATTGCGGCAATAAATTTCTACCAACAGCAGGATAGATTGGGTGGGTGTCTCTTTCTCTTCTTGCATAGAACCTCAATTACCCCTCATGCTTTCGCTTCAAAGAATCAACAACATTCTGCATCAAAGGCGCCCACTGCTCTTTTAGTGTTACGAATTTGAGCATTTTTCCAGCACCCTCTTTTCCAAGGCGGCATAAACAGGCAGCATGCGGCTATACAGCTCGAATGCCTTCATATCGGGTTCATGAACCTTCTTGAATGCCTGTGTGTTCGATACCGCATCTCTAAGAATTGACGTCATGATTAGCATCCAGGTATGTGAGTGAATGAATGAGAGATGAAGGGATGCTCACTTGAATGTTACAAAGGATTCCTTCTTGTGACACAGCCAGCCATGGAATGCTCGGTAGGCGGCACCCAGAGATGCGCTGTTCGCGGTAGAAGCGACAAAGACAGGTACCCCAAACACATCGGCCATAACTCTGGTCAAGTGCTCATTGGAGGAACCACCTCCTGTTGCAAGTATGCTGGAGAACTTGGTCATACCTGTATTCATAATAATAAGAATTAGATAAAGGGATTCTGATAACACACAGAATACTCTACCAATATTGGCGGCATGAAGCCTCATGGATAAAAATTGACCTTCCACAACTCCCCTCACCTCCTCCTGAGGAGTGAAATGATCTACCTCTTTGAAAGTTGATGTGTCCACTTCTCCTTTGGGAGCGAAGCGGTAATATCCTGTTGCCTTGGGTGTGATCTCGGCCTGTTTGAAATAAAATCCGATGTTGGAGTTATTTCCTATCTCGGTTGATTGCATGGCCTTGTTGAATTCATTCCAAGATTTGTCAGCGTATGTGTTGCGGATGTCTTCTCTCGTTAGACTCCCGTTCTTGTAACATACTAAGCCCATATATCCCTCTGGTACCACAAGAATGAGTCTAGAAGACTATGAAGGAGGAAGGAGAGAGCTACCTGGGATAGTGGGATTACAAAATACATGGCCTTCCTCTGGCGATGGTGTGGCCTCACTGAAAACTCCAAACACCTTCAAAACATGTGTAAATATTCTTGGAAACCTCACATTCATCAGGTGCTTACAGTATCACTTGTGCCCAAACTGATTGTGATATCCCCTTCCGCTAATTTCATTCCCGCGACACTATTTGGATTGTCCCCTGAGGGCAAGAACAAATAAGGTCAGCAGATAGCAGTAGGTAAGCAGGGAGGCTAAACCTGAAAATGCTACCACAAGGCAACTTGGGTCGAATCCATATCGTTGGGAGAAATAGCGCGATACAGAGCCTATGATACTATGCGAAGTAACTATCTCTGAGCCAAGCTTCCTTTCTAAGCCAGGAGCGGTCGTGTTGAGAGCTTCATCCCACCAGGTCTTGTGTTTGATGTCCATTAAATTCATACCTGAAGCTTTGTTAGATCAAGTGCTGCTCTCAGAAGAAAAAGTACCTGAGCCATCACCCCTGTCAATTGGTGCATAGCTGCCTATGAAGAGAGAAGCAAGGAAAGAACTGACCAGAGAAATACGCTCTGTATTCTTATAGGCTTCTCCCTGAGTCTTGGCGATTTTAGCAATCTGACTCCTGAGAGAAGTCGTTAGCGTTTCTATGACTTCCATCTAATCTGAACATCATCGTACCCAGTAAAACGTTCTATCGCTCTGCTGCCTGTTACTTCTGCAACTCGTTGTGCGCCTCCTAGTACATTCTCTAAGTGCTTGCACTCGGCGCCTGTACTGCTATCCATCCAAATGGGCGATTCGGAGACCGAGAATACTTGTGCATTCTTACATAGAAGATAGGGTGAGGGAGGCGGGCAATGCATCTTGGTACCTCTAACTGATCGCGCAACGACTTCTCTGCATTCAAATTGTTAAGAATCGCAAGTGCTCCGCTCCTCCAGTAAACACTGCCATGCTGCTGGCCTGGTGGGAGTTACAGAAACATGTCCAAGAATAGAAGTAGGCTCACCAGAACCAGAGATAGCTTGAATCTTGTTGAATGGAACGCCCGCTGATTTTAGCTTCTCAAGCACCGAATCCAGCGCGGCGACCCACATCAACGTGGGAGCTGTCACGCGTAAAGGGTCGTCTTCGAGTAGACGTAAGATCAAGCCCAATGCACACAAATCGTACCTTTGTGATGAAGGGCGCCACCAGTGGTTCCATACTCAGGAAGTTCAGAGTCAAAATTGACTGCTACTTCGAACACAGGCGCTAAGTCTGCCTCGCGGACAACAACTGCTTTGAGTCCTTGTGTGCTACTATCAAGCCCCAGAAAGAGGTTGCCCTCCTTCCCTTCCATCCTTTGAAAATTACTGCAAGGTTGAGGTTGCCCTCGTGAGTAGCTTGCGTGCCCTAACTGCTGCTTTCAGTTCCGCGAAATGCAAAAAGGCAACACTGACGCGCAACAACACCAGTTCAATCAGTTCCATCTTCATTATGCTCTGCTGTCCAAAGGTAAATGTTGTCTCGCAACAACTGTAATATAGTTATCACGTCCTTGTAGTCCTCCTCTGAGGGAGGACGAAATACGCCCTCGTCGAAGGTCGCCTGTAATTAACTCTTGAATCAGCAATGCAAATCATGTCAATTGACGTACCTTCGCGAGCTTGATCGCTGCTTCATGGTTGTGCATGATTTCGTACTGAAATACAGAAAAGTTGAGCGCTACGCCAAGATAAACATAGTTGTGAGCGAAATCGGAGAGGGATTGTCCGATCTTCATCGCCGTTTCATAGGACTCCAAAGCCTTCGTTTTGATACTTTCTCTCCTTTCTTCTTCATGAAATTCAGCTTGATAGCGGTAATAATCTGCCTTCCTATTTGCTAGTTAGTATGCAACATTGTATCGCACGTACATTTTGTGAAAGAAGGCTTTGTTCTCCTCATCAGTAGCAAAGGGAAGAACATCTGTATCAATAAGCGCGAATACCTCTTCACAGACATCATTGGCTTCCTTCTCGACTTTCGCGCTGTAGGTGTTGCGAACTGCGGAAAATTGATCTGCAGAGGTTTCAATTAACTATCCGACAATCGATCTTCATTTACCTTCTGTTCCTTTCGCTGATGTGAGAGCCCTCCAGGCTAGTCGCACAGCACTTATGAGATTCTTGAACGCGATCGAAAAGAGGTTCCGTTCTTCCTTGCTGAAATCGATGTGGAGCCGCGCAAGGTCCTTTACGGCTGCGACCATTTCTGTAGAAAGCAAAGGGCAATGGTTTTGCTGTATGATCCAGCAAACACACGACGACGAACACAAGACAAAACAAACCATCACCAACCATGATGGCGTCCTGCTTGATCCAACAGATCAGCACTGAACACGAGCTGCTGCCTTTCCTCTTGATTCATTGCTTTGGCAATTCTGGTACCCGTCTACAGAAAAGGCCGCAAATGTGTAATTCAATTTGAGGGTGCGCAATTACACACGACAAACCAAACAGAAGAAGAACAAGCCAGACAACAGGCCATGGGAGAAAGACAAGAAGCATTTTGGATTGGAGATATCCTTGAACAAGCTGGTCGTGATTTGGGTAAGAGGCTGACCTACTCAAACACAACCCGATGGTTGCTTAATTATGTTAATTTTGGTAGACTTGGTTGAGGAGGTTAAAGTTTTGGCGCACCTGAACATTGACTTCACAACTGAGGAGCGGAATCTCTTCTCGGTTGCCTTCAAAAATCTCATCAGTTCTAAGCGTGCTGCCTGGCGTGTTTTGAACGGGATCCGCTCAGAAAATGAGGGTGGGTATTTGTTTATACATACCAAGGATACGTGATTAACTTAAAGCACAACCTTTATCAGGCCATGTAGCTTTGATAAAGAAGTACAAAACAAAGATTGAAGATGAAATGGTAGCCATATGTTCGGATGTCTTTTCTATTTTGGATACAAACGTTTTGCCGCATGCTGTGTCGGATGAAAATAAGGTTTACTGGCACAAAATGTACATCTGCCTACCTTGAAACTCTCTGCGTTGGGCTTACCCTTCTGCCATAGGAAAGGGGATTACTACCGCTATCAAGCAGAATTCTCAGAAGGGGACAGGAGGGACTCCTCGAAGAACAAAGCAAGCGAGTGCTACGAAGCTGCCTTGGCTGTGGGCAAAACCCTCCACAACTACTCCACCAGTCCGATCTATTTGGGCCTGGCACTCAATTTCTCTGTCTTCCAATACGAAATTCTGCACAAACCTGAAGACGCAATCAAAACAGCGCAGGCTGCCTACGAGGGAGCTATTGCCGATGATGCCGAACAAAGTGAACAGAGCAAGGATTCGCCCATGATCATTCAGGTAATGCGATTAGCACCTTAAGGTGTACCGTTGCTTGACCCGTTTCTTCTTCCATCCAGCTCTTGCGAGAAAATATAGAACTGTGGACCGCTGCCGTAGAGGACGGTGATGATTAAAGAAAACAGAAACTCAATAAAATACCCTTGTTTGTTCTTCCTGTTGCTTCATTCACGACCTCGTGTTGTTCTCAACTTTTCTTGTAATTTGCTTTTCTTTCTTCGGAAGAGTTGCGACTGCACTGAACCGTTCCCTGCCCAACTTCAAACAGAAATGAACTCAGATACAGAGGATGAAGATGAACCTGTACGTCTACCCGTTCTTTACCCCCCCTTGTCTCACTTGCCTTGTTTGCTCAGTTCATTGTTGATTGGCTACAATTTGTGGAGTCGGGAAGCATAAAGATCGCTCCCCAAAAATTCAAAGATGTTTCTGGCCAAAGGCTGTTGGCTGTGTCAAATAAGTATGGTTACGTAGTCGCGGCAACACCATCAGGTACAGTTTTTGTGAATTTTTGGAGAGAACGCCGAATCTTTACCTTTCCTGCTTAATAACTATTAGGCATCGCTTTCATGAAGACGTCAGACCTAAACGCTATACTTGAGGACGATGATGGCGGGAATCTGACCCCACAGAACTGCCTGAGATTTTCAATTCCAGGACCAATCCAGCAAGTTTCATTATCGTGTGATGAGCAGGTGGTAGCGTTGTGCCAAAACAGGAATGTGAAGTTGTACTCGGCTGCCGCCCTCTTACGTTGCCTTGAGACAGGAGCGGTAAACTCGCCCTTCTCATTCACCACCTCCTATTAACTGTATCAAATCAGACGGAAGTGCCGTACGTGAGAATCGTAAAAATTTGTGACGAAGGTGTGAGGATTATCAAGTTGTGTTGGTCTCCTCTCGCGCCAACAAACTTTATTGCTTTGGCCTCTGATGGGAGATTGATGTTTGTGGATTACACCATACGTGAAAGCAGGCAAATCGGAATGGCAACCCCTGGCATCACATCTTTTAGTTGGAGTCCTCGAGGCCATTCTCTGGCATGTGGTTGTTCGGGGGGTGCGTGGTCCTTTCTAAAGTCTACCTGGTAGATTGTTAAAATTATTTCTCTTTGCCTCTAGGTGCTATTATACTCTTGGATATGAATGGAGTGGAACGGAGGAAGATCTCTCCCCCAGAGGACAGCTTCGATGAGGGCTGCGAAAGTAAGCGGAATTGTTTGTAATGATACAATAGGACTTACTCTATTATTTCTCTATCTTCTTTTCAGCACATTTTATCGAATGGGTTGAACCAAATACACTAGCAGTGGCCTATCGCTACACACAAGATGATGAGGATGAAAACGCACTTTTCTATCTTGTCACCTTAACTCAGGTATACTTTTTTTGGTTTGCACACAAGATGCAAGTAACTAACTAAAGATATCTATCTAGAACACACAATCATTCCAAGAGATGATGCTCGGACTTCAAGACGCTGCTGTGGAAAGCATGTATCATATATGCCAAGTACCAGGATGGCACTCCTTCGTTGTAGGTGGCAGCAACTTCCAAGAATTCGAGATTGTGGGTCATGAAGAGGATGACCGAGTTCCGTCGGCCCAATTGACGTCAGGGTGGAAAGTCTGGTCCTTGGCTGATGACTCGTACGTCGACTTTTTTGTTGGGAGGGGGGGGGGAATGAGACCAGGAGATTGACTTTCTTTTTCTAAATAGTATGCGTGCTCAAATGCCCATGGGACAGGACAAAGATGAAGAGCCAAGATTACTAGGCATGGCACTAGGTAAATTATTGACATTTGGGAAAGACAGAATATATGAACTCATCTTACCTCTCTTGCTATTGCTATCAGACTTCACGTCCTCGTCTCCTGTACCCGTGAGAGAATCTCCTGATGATCCGCCATTTCCTCCATCACCGATTCTCCTATTTTTGACAAATGAGGGATTCCTATGCTCCTATTACTACATCAAAACCGATTCTCTGGATCCTCATCCGTTCATGTGCACTCCTCAACCCATACCACCGGTACCAAATTCACCCACAACCATCACAACACACCACCATTATTGACTCACTATTTCTCCCCTTCCCCCCCTCTCTTCCACTCTATAGTTTACGGTACAAATCGCACCGTTACCCGATGTGGCCTCACCCGCGGGGCCACAGAGTCCTGCACCACTGCCCCCATCTGACCTTGGACCAGTCAATCCTCAACCACCGGAACAGACACCCATTCCTACAAAACCACTCGGAGGGGGAGGCGAAGGGGGATTCCTCAGCAACTTCCCTTCCATGGGCCGCTTGGCTGCAGAGACCCCTCTGCCTTCAAGTGGCGAGCTACCCATCCCTAAGACAAGCCTTACCGATACCATGCCCATAAAAATAGAGCAGATCGTATCAGAGAAGCCTCCTATTTCCTTTGGTGCAGGATCCGACTTATTTAAGGTGCCGACAACAGTGGCACCCAAGCCCTCTCCGCCTACATCCGTCAAGAGTGCCCCGGTGCCTGTCAAGCCCACGCCACAAGGACCCACAACAGGCGGCCTCACAACACAACAACCACCATTTTCAGGAGCACCGGTGGTCCAAATCGGCCCTCCGAAACCGCAGCCTCAACCAACTCAACCATCTCAACTCCAACCGCAGCAACCCACAACACAACAACCGCCCTCAACGGCAGTAAAGAGCGCTCATAACTTTGAGGCAGATTCCGAGCTGATCGATCTCCACAACCAATTTGCTGAACAGGTCACAGATTTCAACAAAACTGTTCAAGAGGTAACGAAATTCACGTTATTTTTTTAAAACGAATTTCGCTAACACTCCAATCAAAAATATTTGACAGGTCCGAGCAATGTGTGATAAGACCCTCAAGTTGACGAATCATATAAAAAACAACACCAATCCCACTGGCTTCACGCGGGATGGGGTCTATAACTTGAGGCAGTTAGCTGAAGCCTTGACCGAGGTATGTTCTTCTTTTAATTTTCTGCCCTTAGCTTAATATTGATATCTTACATATCAACACAGGATGCGAAAGAGATAGCCAAACAACAACAGCAAATGCACAAGGACAGCCAAGATATCCATGGCCAATATGTAGAAGGTATTTAAATAACTCGGGGGTTTTTTTTGAATTATTATTAACATAATTACACAAATATAGCAACAGAGAAACGCATTCAAGTGGAAAGCATGATAGCGGCAAGGGATGATAGAGCCTATAGGGAGCTGGTCAATTCGAGGCTCTTGGACGCAGAGTCAACCGAAATGCGTGCCAGAATGCAACAGCTGTCGCTCGATGTAGAAAATCATATTGTCGAATTAGAGGTAAAAGAAAATGACATAATAACACCCCTATGTATTCACACTATGTTGTTTTCTAGCGACATCTAGATGAATTAAGACGCGCATCACAGACACGAGGCGAGAAATTAAAGGGGCCTCTCGCAGACACTCTCTACCGCACCCTCAACAATTATTATTCCATCGCGTCTTCCCAGGATGTCAAAGTCCAAGATCTCACCGAAAAGTTTGAGGTACTCTTACCTTCTAACTAACACCTCCCTTCATCACTCACTAATATTCCTTCTCCCCTCCCCCCCCCAAAACAACATAACAGAGGCTGAAAATGCAACTCCGATACAGTTCCACCCTACCCCACCATTTTGCCGTGACCCCTTCGTCCCCCTTACATCCATCCTTTACGCCTTCCAAGAAATACTCAAATGGCAAACCAGAGGTATTCCAAAAGTTTGAAAAAACAAAACATTCTTATTAACAATTGTATCAGAGAACTCCACAACATGAGGACAATGAAAAGCGAGATGAAGATACCCGGCAAGAGTATGTATTATGATCAATTCATTATCTGATTCTCAAAAATAACAATATTAATAATCTATTATCAACAGATATGCACAAAAGATGAAAGATCTGAAGACCGCAATAACAATGCGAGTGAAAAATACAACGCAACAGAAGGGCAAGGGTTATGGGATTCGATTTAAGACACGTGGGTCAGCAGGTAACAAAATCTGTGAATTCATAATTAAGCAACAACGTATACTTACATCGTCATCATCTCTTTTTTATATGAAGATGAATGGTCATCCACCGATGCCAGCTCCGACAGCGACTCCAGCGATGACGAGAGAGATCGGCAGGGTAGTACCCCGCCCAGCCGAAGCTTCAGCACCGAAAAGAGTCCCTCTCCTTCCCCCACCACCGCAGTGCGTACCTCATCCTCTTCTATAAATCTGCGGCGAGGCACCGATGGCCTTAACCTCAGCAAAGGCTCCGGTACGTAGCATATGCAAAATATTCATGAATTCAAAGAAATGCTTAATTTCTCTTCTGCCCCCCAATTAGATTCGCCGACAGTCCTTAGGCAGAGCACTGACGAAAAGAAGAAGACAACAACAGAGGCATGGCCTGACTTTAGCTTGGCATCACCAATCCCCGATGTACCGGCTGTGTCGACAACAACAACCACCACAACACCAATCACAACAGCCACTACAACCAGTGCCTCCGCCTCGGTGGATCCTAAAAAGACCAGCGATAGCGCTGGCAAGTCCTCCCTCAATTTTGGGTTGGGGTCGCTTGGCACTTTTTCGCTCACCGGTGATGCATCGGGGAAGCCACCCGCGTTCTCCCTCACTGGAGACAAGGGGACGGAAAAACCTCCAACCACAACAACCACAGCCACACAAGGAGAGAAGCCGAAGGATCTATTCTCGCAGGACACTTCCCTCTCTATAAAACTACCTGGTTTTGGAGCAGGGACAACACCCACAACAACGACCACAACAGGCCTCACTGCACCAAAACCGGCTGGCACGACTACTACTCCACTTACCAGCACAGCAGGATTTGCATCATTGGACTTCGGCAAGACCAGCATCACCCCATCCACAACAACAGCCACAACAAGTTCTTTTGGAGGAGATGCTGCAGATGGAGAGATCTCGAAGGCATTCGAGAGCATCACGAAAGGATTAGGAAGCCTTAACGAGAAACCCGCCGAACCAGAGAAGCCCAAGAACCCATTGGCCACAGCCAGCTCAACCATACCCACCGCCGAGAAGCCCAAGGAAGCCTCCACTGCTGGCGGTAAGAAGAAAATAACATGCTAATCGGTTTTCATACAAATTACTTACACGGGTTTTTCAAAAACAGGTGGAGCTGGTTTCGCACCCCTCAGCAATCCTTTGCTGGGAGCTACCGCGGGCGCGGCTCCTTCTTGGGGCTCATTGAATCTTGGAGGTGCCACTAACGGATCTCCTGCAGATAAGCCAACAGGTAGGACCTATCTTTCTTTGTTATTTATTTATATACGTGCATATTTAACTCTCTCTCTCTTTTGTAGCACCCAAACCAACAGGAGCTGCACCTGTAAAATCTTTATTCGGCGACAATGCGGGAGGAAGTGCACTTGGAAGTGGCGGCCTTCTGTCAGGTGGAAGTCTCTTGGGAGGCACTGCAACCACCACAACTGCTACAGCGGGTGGTGGCACAACTCCACTCGCAGGATTGGGTGGTGCAGCGGGTGGAGGGGCTAAACCCAGCCCATCTGCAGGGACAAGTGGAGGTGGAGGTAGTGGGGGCCTTGGAGGGCTGGGGAGTCTCGGCAGCCTCAGCACAGGATTGGGCGGGGGAAGCACCGCCAATTGGCTGTCGGGTGGCACCAGCGGGGGGCCTACCTTATTCGGAGGAGGTGGGACAACAACGACCACAACGCCCACAACAACGACACCGAGCGGTGGAGGTCCCTCCTCGATATTCACTTCGCCGAGTGGTGGAGGGTCAGCGGGGCCAACCAACCTCTTTGGCACCGGTGGAGGGGGTGGTGGCCTCGGGGGACTCTCTCTGGGAGGCGGTGGAGGGTCCACATCGACACCCTTCGGCTCCTCCTCTCCCGCAACAGGAGGTCAATCAATCTTTGGTGGTGGGGGTGGTGGTGGAACTGGGGGAGGGACAACCTCGTTCTCCTTCAATCCTCAAGCGACCTCAACCACTGCCACCACACCTTCCTTCGGGGGAAGCTTATCTTCGGGATTCGGAAGCCTCGGCGGCGGTGGAGGCATGTCGACACCCGCATTCGGGGCACCGTCGACGCTCGGCGGCGGTGCAGCTCCCGTGTTCGCCTCGCAGTCTCCCCTCGGTGGAGGTGCAGCGGGAGGTATGGGAACATCGGGGGCCTCCTTTGGGACCAACCGCATCTTTGGGAGTGTCGCAGGGGGCGGCGCAGCGACGGGTGGTGGAGGTGGTGGTGGTGGGGTGACCTTCTCCTCGTTCGCAAG
>Ga0209935_1004763_pt1 | contig 12154 bp, 12 predicted proteins | sample ThiBio_1000_plan_2_FD_183958 | JGI IMG/M metagenome (GOLD analysis project Ga0209935, IMG submission 183958) | Wastewater bioreactor microbial communities from Cape Town, South Africa - Thiocy_cont_1000_plan (SPAdes) | ecosystem: Engineered > Bioreactor > Thiocyanate-remediating >... | reverse complement strand
TATAAAGGGCTGTTGGCGCTGCTCGATGGCCTCTTGGTTTCCTCTGCTGTTGTGGCTTGATTTTATTTCTTATTGCTGGAAGTATTATTCTTGCTTTAATACCACTTTATTTACCAAAACGTGGCATTAATATTCAAGAGTCAACAAGTCGTAAGTTATTGACTCGAATCGGTTAAGTGTATTGTATATACGACGGTTTTTGTTTTCTCTAGCCGAACAGTTTGCATATGTTCAGTATTCGGGAACGGCTGAAAATGGTATCGCTGGTTCGCCTAACAATATCGATGATATCAACAGAGATGTTCGCTTTTTTTTCTTCTCATCGACTAATAATTAATCCGACGAATTTGTCTTTATTTAGTTTATTGATCAAATAGGTTTGAAAAAGAATTCAGTTAAGACCGAACGTGTTCAAGTGATTGAAAGTCCCGGTAGAAAACGAAAACGTCATACTATGTAAGATTTTTATTTGATATTACTAATTTATTTCAATGTAAACATATAGGGTCAATCAATTCGTACAATATAAACGTCAAGGAAACACATTTCAAATTTTACTCGTACTTCGAATTCTTTTTTCAGCGATGTGTCAAACATCCAGTTGCCGAGATCAAGTACGCAGTAACATGGAAAATCAAATTTCATCTCGACCAAATATTGGCCTTTCTTTCATCTTTCCTGGAGGCACAGATGATCTTATACGATTTTCCTTAATTTTTATTGGCTTCTTTGCCAGTAGTAAGTCAAAACGAAAGATTATTCATTTGTTAATTTCAGCTAAACGATTGTTTTTATTTGCATAGTTCCCGACATCTTCGCTAATGCTGTTACTAGTACTACAACATCAACAATACCATCAACTACTAATCAAATAACTACAAATACTTTTACTACAACATCAACAACAACTACCGCACCAGTTATACAGACTGATACTGCCACGTCAACAGAAGTCACCACAGCAGAAATTACAACAATCATCACTGAAACTGTCCCATCAGAAACTACCGTTACAACAGCCACAGTACAAATCAGTGTAACAGTTACATCGGGAGTCACTCCAACAGTGACATCACAAACTACAAGTCCAACGGTGTCAACAACAACAACAACAACAACAACAACGACTGTTACACAAGAAACAGAAACTAGTAGAACGGAAACATCAACCATTACGACAGAAAATATATCGACAACAACTGAAACAGTTCTATCAGAAACTACTACAGTCGGTGTATCAACAATGACTTCAGTTGAAACAAAAGTCACTGAAACGGGCACACCGCCTAGCACTACAACAGCTACAAGTGAAACTACGAGCATTACAGAAATCCCTTCGACCAGTCCATATGAAGTGCCCTCGTCTACAACCGAGTCAATAGGTACGACCAGTAATACGCCACCTACTCTTGGTAGCACTAGTCAACAACTACCAAGCACCAGTAATTTACTAGATACAACTACTCATTCACTAGCAACTCTCACTACTACCAGTGAACAGCCAAGTCCCACTGATAATTTAATTGATACAACTACCAATGCCCCGGCAACTTTCACTAGCACCAATGAACAACCAAGTCCCACCGATAACTTAATTGATACAACCACCAATGCCCCAGCAACTTTCACCAGCACCAATGAACAACCGAGTCCCACCGATAACTTAATCGATACAACCACCAATGTCCCAGCAACTTTCACTACCACCAGTGAACAACCAAGTCCCACTGATAATTTAATTGATACAACCACCAATGCCCCAGCAACTTTCACCAGCACCAATGAACAACCAAGTCCCACTGATAACTTAATCGATACAACCACCAATGTCCCATCAACTTTCACTACTACCAATGAACAGCCAAGTCCCACCGATAACTTAATTGATACAACCACCAATGCCCCAGCAACTTTCACCAGCACCAATGAACAACCAAGTCCCACTGATAACTTAGTCGATACAACAACTAATTCACCAGCAACTCTCATCAGCACCAGTGAACAACCAAGTGTAACAACTGATTTCATCGAAATAACTAGTACAACAGGCACGGTTACATCTCAAACAATTGGAACTACTCCTGATATAGCATTTTCCTCGACTACCACAGCAACCGTTCCGAGTACCACTGAATCACCCTCAATTACTGGCGATCTCATTGATTGGGTTGGCGAAACAATTCGTCCTTTGGTTGTTAACCGCAGATCAATTGTTAATGATGATTTAATTGAATGGAAGGAGACGACAACACTCTCGGATGATTTACCAGAATTCGAGATACGTAGTAAGAATTTATTTTCAATATATCTGCTTGTTTACTAGAATTTTCCTATGCGTAATTATCCTTTTCATCGTTTGATAGGTTTTCAATGTTCTCCCAATATTCGTCAAGGATTAAAATGGTTCAGTTTATATGGTTTAATTACAATTCAAGATTTTAGTACAACATCAAATGTCAAAAATCGAGCTATCGTTTGTGGATCATATACATCAAGTCAATCGGGGGATTTCGGAAAAGGTGTTCTTACTGGTTCATTACCAACAAAGTTCGCATTACAAATCAATGGAAATCTTGTAAGTGGAAATCCAATTAACATGAATAAAGGTAGTCTTGGTCTTGGAACGAGTCCATCACATATAATTAGTTCATCGAGTAATACTCAAACGGCAGTTGATGGTCGAATCATTAATTTGAATCAAAGAAAGAAAGGTGCAAACGCTCGAGTTGATCATGATCTTTCGGATACTTGTCAATCAATTACAACATCTTTACTTGCTCTTTCACAACGATTATCACAATTATCGAATACATCAGGAAATACAATTGATCTCCCGGGATCTCAACCATCCGGTGCAAATATTAATATTAATGCAATTGATGGAAATGGAATATCAGTCATTAGTTTAGATGGAAATACACTTTTAAATAATAATAATGTTCAATCAATCCAAATTGTTATTGATTCAAGTGTGAGTAGTGATTTAAAATTAGTTGTAATTAATTTATCTGGAACAAGTATTACTTTTGGTGGAGGTTCTAATCTTGGTGGTTCATGGTTACAAAGTTCCGAAGGTCGATCACGTACTATTTGGAATCTTTATGAAGCAACAACATTTAATAATAATAATGGTAAAGCTTGGATGGGAAGTACTTTAGCACCAAATGCAGCGATGACACAAAATGGTCAAACGACGGGTGCAGTTGCAGTTAAAACACTTACATCATCAGCATCGATTGACAATCCATTAATTATTGTTCCGGAATGTATTTAAGAAACATTCTCTACATATGGTTCATTGACATACTTTTTCAGACTTTGCTGAGCTTGAATTTTAATATTACTAAAATTTTACTAATAAGTTCTTTTTTCACGTTAATAATATATATCTACTTTTCTCATCTATGACGTTTATCCATTATTAAATAGAATTAAAAATAAATCCTTGGAAGAGAAAATCCGTATTTTTGTTTGTACTAAGATTTCCTATTAACGCAGTTATATTTTCATTAGCGATGGCGAATAATAATAATTCCGAGATTTTTCTTGGACAATGTTTTATTAGTGACTTTCAACGGCAAATAACGATTTCGCTTTTATCAATCTTTGCCATTCCCTCCTTAATTTGTTTTCTTTTTGTATTCTACTATTTAATTAAACTACGAAAACGTTTATTATTTGATCATATCAATCATCACGTAATTTTATTAATATTAATTTGTGATTTTCTCTTAATTCTAACTGAATTACCAATAACAATTTATTATTTAGCTCGAGGAAATGTTGAAACACGTAAAATTTGTCTATTTTGGATCTATTGGGATTACACCCTGGAAACAACATCACTATTTTTAGTAATGTATGTGTCAATTGAACGATATTGTTTAGTATTTTTGAAACGATATCTACTAAAACATCGATATTTACTTCATTATATTCCGATGATATGTTTAACAATTTATATTCCAATTCTATATTTATATTTAATTGTTCTTTCACCATGTGCATTGAATCATCCGTATGATTTAACTGCATTTGCTTGTGGTGGTGCATGTTTTTTTAAATATACAATTGTCAATACTTACGATACAATTGTTGATACAATGTTGCCATGTTTTATTATTCTAATATTCAATCTGTTACTAAGTATTCGTGTTAGTTTAATAAAACGACGAGCATTGAAATCAGCATCATTACTAACAATCTTGAAACGAAATCGTCGAATGATTTTACAATCAATTGGAATTAGTTTGTTAAGTTTAATTGCTTGGATGCCATGGGTAATAATTATAATTGTACAAAATTTCTTTGAAGCATCATTTGGTGATTGGTTTATAACTTATATTCTTCACTATTTACCTTATTTAACAACGTCAATGTCACCGTTTCTTGCATTAATTGGTCTACCTGAAATTCAGAAACATTTGAAATTATCGAAATATCTACTTAAAACTTCAACAAAATCAACGGACTCAATTCCGACTGAACAACCAATGCCGATCGTTTGTATTTCAAAACGAAGTCAATCGATTGACGTTCAAATAACTCGATTATAATAGTTTGAAATGAATTTTATTTGAAAATAAAGATACACACTGAAATGATTGATTATTTACGAGTTCGATAGAATGTTCGTTGTTTAACTGAAAGATGTTCGACAGCATAAGAGAGCATCGTACGTGGCATTTGTGCAGCATATTCATCGAGAAAAGAAATCAGAGTTTTTTTATTGACACGTTTGCCAATTTCACGTAACATCCAGCCAACAGCTTTGTGCATTAAAGGTTCACGATCATTGAGAAGTTCTTTGGCGAGTTCTAATGTTGTTGATGAATCTTTTCGTTTGATAAAAGCAAATGTTGCAATAATCGATGCTCGTCGTTCCCATAATTGTGAACTCGATGCGAGATCGAAGAGTAAGTCACGTGATTTATCTTGAAGATAATCACCTAGCAGATGTTCAGCCGTTGAATCGATTAAATCCCAATTATTGACTCGACCACGTCGAAGAGCATTTAAATAGAATTTTGATAGTTCACTACGAAGATTTTCATTGCGTGTTGATTGTTTACTTGCATCGAGATACTTATAAACAACAATGAAGAGAGCACATTGACGATGTTCATGAATTTGACTATTTAATAGTCGATCGAGTTCATCGAAAGATAAATTTAGAAAACGTTTGGCTACTAATCGATTTGCTGGTACACGTACACCAATAAATACATCGCCTTCACCATATTCACCTGGACCAGTTTTAAAAAATCGTTGTAAAACGGGAATGTTCTTCGCATTTGCTTGTTCAGCAAGAGCTAATTGAACTGCTTTAGCTGTTTCATTTGTCATCTGAAACCAATAGCAGACATTACATACTTTTGATCTACTTTCAATATGTCAATTAGATTTCTCATTGAAAGCATACGTTTTGTGAGAACATTGCTGTTTGCTTTACCAAAGTGTATTTCATATATTTTGAAAGAATGACATGACATCGATGCATAAACATTTGTTGTATACGTCCATTCTATTTCTATTAAGTTCTTAGAAATTAAATGGATTTCATTTAACCAATAGGATCTTTGTAGGTCAAAATATACAGATGGCGTAGATGACCAATTAGAAGGTGTCCCGGCGAAACTAGAGACTTGAGCTGTCCTGCTTAAATGAATGACTGTCTTGAGTAGGAAATTGAATTCCGCATCGATTGATGGTCTTGTTTATATTTCAAAAATGATAAAGAATTACAATGTTTTTTAAAACGCAAACAAAACTCTCAATCGATGCAGAATTCAATTTTCTACTCGAGACAGTCATTCATTTAACCACGATGAATTTTGACGAAGAATCGAGAACCACTATTCTATTTCAAATTGGATTCTGCATCCAAAACAGTCTCTAGTTTCGCCAGGACACCTTCTAATAACTTGATATACATATGACGTAGAAAACTGACAGTGTTGAATACTTCTTCGTCTTCGAGATGATAGATGCGTCGTACAAAAAATTGCCTAAATGTACATCATGAATCATAAGACATACAACGTAACAGAGAAGAAAACAAGTATGCCAAACTACTTATTTTCCCTCTGGGATTAATACTTTGGCTTCTGTGAATAGTTTCATTTTTTCCCACTCCCCATGCAATTTGTCAAAAATCTGTTATAAAACAACTGATCAATGGTCAAGATAACATAAAATATAGATAATATGTGTTTCTTATCAAGAAATATGAATATTCATTTATATTCAAGCAATGTGTATTCGTTTTTCTCTTCTCTCCTTTTCTGTTCTTGTAAAAGTAACTATGTACTCTGTCTGAGTCAATGGACGTTTTTTTTTGTTTGTTTTTCTTAAAGTATTTTGAGAACAAGAGAAAGAAGTAGACAATTAGTTAATTGATAGATGGACTTTTTTTTTCAATTGAATTTCATTTTTAGAAACTGAAAAAAAAAACTTTTGGTTGATGGACAAAAATAACATACGAGCGACTATTTTGAAATTAGTCGACGGTTTAAGTGATATCGATCGAAGACGTTTACATTTCTATTTTGGCAAAGATGTTCCGCGACGAATTAGTGACGATCAATCATACGATGGTACACTCAGACTAATCGAAACTCTTTTTGATCAAGATAAAATCAGACATGAAAATCTCAATCATCTCATCGAAGCTTGTTTCGGAATTGATTATCACGAAGGAGTCAAAATTCTACGAGGTGAAATTCATTATTGGATCTTTGTTCTTTTCGATCTTCATTTCTGTTTAATGTAGAATATCAAGATCAAATTCAAAAGAAATCGTCGAATCCACGTCAAGCAGTTGTATCTTTGGGTACACAAATTATGATCGATCAAGAAGAAGAAGATAAAAGTGCCACACAAGTTTGTATGTTCACAATCTTTGTTTTTGTTTTTGAAAGTCAATGAAAAACTAAGTTGTCTTTTGAATTGATTAGTATTAACTCAAGTGAATAATATAACTCAGTCGAATCAAATCATCGGTAGTAAACATACGAGTATTAATCCAGTTACGATTAACGTTGAAAACAAACCAGTTTTTTCTCCACGACTATCGAAAAATCAACCTTTTTATTTAACATTTAAAATTAACAAATGTCTTTCAAGTGTAATATTATTCTTAATTTTAATTATAACAGTTTTAACTTGTTTATTAATTGTGAACGTGAGAAACCATTCGAGTTCAAATGATACGCATCGACTAGAAATTATTTCACAACAAAATCAACAAATTACTAGTCTAAGAAATCAACTCGATCAAATCAACGAAAGTCTAAGTAGGAGATTCGCGTTCGATTCAATTGAGAATTTCATTTCGAATCTCCTAGATCGATCATTGTTTCGACCTGGTCTGAAATTCGGTTTGGATGACGATGATAGCGGTTATTTCGATGATTCAAATTTAAGAAACTTTACATGTTCACATTATTTAAATGAAATTGATGTTCAAGCTGATAGAGAGGGAATGGAAAGTTATAAATTTAAATATAAATTAGATTCAGATTCATCGAGTACGATTACTTCGTATCTTCATGGAAATGAAGATACAGATCATGTTGGTTCAGTGTCTTTTCATGGAGAAAAAATTGTTAAAGTCGAAGGATTAAGATTTCGCAAAATGATTCCGAATCTCAATGGAACAAAAATAACAAAAACAATCATAACGAATCTCGTTTTTACAGCAGAAAGTGGAATGAAAAGTTCAGTGCATACAAATCGTGATAGTCTCGATTTTCAAGAATCTTTTCATGGATTTCATTTAGGTTATGTCACAGGGAAAAAGAATGACAATTATATCAATCAAATTCAATTTTTTTGGCGAAGAAACTGAATCCTTCTCTTTCGTTCTCGGTTTTGTTTTATACAGCTTTTTATAGTTTTGTTTTTAAGTTAAAAAATATAATAATATTTGTATTTCATTCGAACAAAAAAACAACAACAGAATCAGATATTAATTAACATACGACCATCTTGAAACGTACGAAAAATATGCGATATCCAATGAATATAAAATCGTAGAGATAAGGTACAAAGCATCTTGTTTGTCTTTCTGCCAAAAAGAGAAGAACACTAATATGAATCATACCACGTCGTCTTTCCGATTATAGAACACATTCTTTATTATTCACTGGGAAATTTCTCATCATGTTATCATTTTCAATGGCACGTGACGTATTCGGATTATTTTCAAAGCATGTCATGTTTTTCCCTGTCGTGCCAAAGCTAAAGAAAAGAAGAAAAAGAACGAACTAGTGTCCTCTATTGAACTGAACGTGTTATTGGTAGTTGATATGTGTTCATTTTAATCCAAGAAGATGAACGAGAGAGAGAGAGAGAAAGAAGACGTTGATGTTGAAACTAATCAATTGATTGAACGAACGAAACGAGTAGGAGCAGACGATGAACAAATATTCAAGCGAAAAGCAAAGCTTTTGTAAAGTAAAAATGTGATCTTCTTGACCAACATGCTTGAAATTGGTTTAAGAGTGGTAAAAATCTTGTTTTTGTTGTTGTTGTTGTTGTTGTTATTGAACTCATTTCGATTTGTTAATTCTTCAGGTCCGTGGTCCCGATTGGAAATGGTCGCAACAAGATGATGGAGAAGGTCACGTTGGTACTGTTGTTGAAGTTGGTAAACCGGGAAGTAATACTTCACCAGATAAAACCGTTGTTGTTCAGTGGGATTCGGGTTCTCGAACAAAGTAGAACAGAGAGAAAAAGATCTCAAAACACATTGTTTTCGTCTGTGAATACATTTTAGTTATCGAGTTGGTTATCAATCTGCATACGATTTACGAGTGTATGATAATGCACCGATCGGTGTTCGACATCCGAATGTGATCTGTGATGCTTGTCGAAAACATGGAATCATTGGAATGAGATGGAAATGTGCTCGATGTTTCGATTTCGATCTGTGTACACATTGTTATATGGCTTTAGATAAACATGATCTTACTCACCCATTTCTTCGTTTCGAAACAGCTACGAATACTCAAGTCAATATTGACAAAATGTCTCAAATTGATCAATTCATTTGTTTTGTTTTGTGTTACAGGGCGTCAAAGTTCCTCCTCGAAGTCAAAGTCTCGATGCACGTCTTATTGCCAAAGGCATATTCAAAGGTGCAGTGGTTGTTCGCGGTGCCGATTGGGATTGGGGAGATCAAGATGGCGGCAATGGTGGCCAAGGCAAAGTTCAAGAAATCAAAGGTTGGGAAAGTGAATCGGGCCGAAGTGTTGCTGCTGTTTCTTGGCTACATAATCCACATGTTGTCAATGTCTATCGAGTTGGACACAAAGGCAAAGTCGATCTCAAATATGTTCATGAAGCCAAAAATGGACAATATTATAAAACACATTTGCCTGTTCTCGGTGAACATATCGAACGACTTGGACCGCCATTGGAAATTTCACAGTTTTCCGTTGGTGATAAAGTTCGTGTTATGTCGGATATTGATCTTGTTAAACAATTGCAAGAAGGTCATGGCGGATGGAACATTCGAATGGCTGATATTCTTGGGAAAGAAGGACATGTTCATCGAGTCACCGAACGAGGAGATGTTCGAGTTCAATTTCATATGAATTCACAAGAGAATGACGATCAATCGACATCAGCAGCAACTGCACAACAAAATCGATGGACATTTCATCCGGGTGCTTTGACCAAAATCTATTCGTTTAATACAGGTGATCAAGTTATAATCTGTTCAGATGAACAACGTTTACGACAAGCACAGAAAGGACATGGTGAATGGTCTCATGATATGATCGGTGTTTTAGGTAAACAAGGCCGAGTTCTTCAAGTCTATGGTGATGGTGATATTCGTGTGAGTGTCAATGGTCAATCGTTTACATTTAATCCTCAATGTTGTATTCCATTGACAACCAATTCATCGAGTCTATTGAAATCAACAAATCATAATACACTTCAAGCTTATCAAGCTCAACAACAAATGGAATATGCGTCGAGTATTGACTGGAGTTTGCAAGGTGGCAGTTCATCGATTGGCGGTGGAACAACGAATTCATCATCTTGTAAACAAATGCTGATTTATAATACACTTTTGGGAAATAACGATATTTTATCATCATCATCGATTGTTCGAGATGCAGCACAAGGCAAACTTCAAGCCGTTCGAGATGCTTTAAATAAAAATCCTCAATTAGTCGAAAGTCGATCCGGAGATAAATCAGCATTGATGTTAGCTTCACATCAAGGACATATCGATATCGTACGATTACTTCTTTCACATGGCGCTAATTTAGAACAACGTGATGCCGATGGAGATACCGCACTTCATTATGCTTGTTTCGGCAATCAACCAGATTCCATTTCACTTTTATTATCAAAAGGAGCCGATATCAATTCGACTAATTCAACTGGTTGTTCGTCACTTCATATTGCAATTAATAAACAATTATTAGAATGTACTAAACGATTATTAGAACATAATCAACCGAGTATCGATGTTAATCTTCAAGATATTTACGGAGATACAGCTTTACATGACATCGGTAAACAAAAATTATTTTCAAACAATTCTTGTTTTTTTTTATAAATTTGTTTTTTTAGCGAATACTCGTGTATTCGGACATTTTGCTGGTCTCGATGAATTATCAACTGGTGGAGCACATCCGAATATATTAAATTTAGTTAAAGAATTAGAAGAAAATCGACAACAGACAAGTTTAATTTCATCTGATGGAACATCACCCGATCGGTGAGACGATTTTTTTGTTCTTCAATATCATTCTTGAGAGTGTGGTTGTTTTTCTTTCAAATTTAGTTCGAATAATGAATCGGTTGATGGAAGACAATTAATTGATCTTCTTCTTTCTGTATCAAATATAAATTTTAATTTGAAAAATAAACGTGGTTTTAATGTACTTCATCATGCTGCACTTAAAGGCAATGCTTAGTAAGTTTCCTTTCTTCTTCTTTCAATTAATATTCTATTTATAAAATACAAAAAAAAATTAGTGTAACTTGGCGACTAATTGAATTATGTCGTCAATTAGTTGATTCGAAAAAAGACGATGGATTTTCATCTCTTCATCTCGGTAAAAAATCAAATTCGATGGCTAGAAATCGATATGTTTTGTTTTGTTTGTTTTCAGCTTGTTTAAATGGTCATTTATTAGTAACATGTTTATTACTTCGTTGTGGTCATGCAACAGTTGAAATTTGTAATAGTCGAAAGCAAACTCCACTTCATTTAGCTGTTGCTCAAGGTCATTCATCGATTGTTATTCTATTAGTACGTGATCATCGTGCATCAACCAAAGTTCTCGATGAAGATGGTGATACGCCACTTCATTTAATTCTTTCGAAAACTCAACAATCCGATGAGTCTTGTTTAACATTACTTGCAACCGATTTAATTCCACAAATGCCCGTTGATTATCGACAAATTCCGAATATTGTTTTAGCTGCTTTTCTAATCAAATGTGATGCACCTTTACTAGTTAAAAATCGTCAAAATAAATTGCCACTCGATTATGTTAGCGATCAAAAACTGAAAGAATATTTTATTTTACTTAATCGTTCAACAATCATTCGACAAGTGATGCCAAATACATCGGCATTATCACCGTGTATTATTTGTGATGAATGTCCAGCGGATATTCTCTTCGAACCATGTAAACATAAAATCTCCTGTAAAGATTGTTGTATTAAAATGAAACGATGTATTTTATGTCAATTGAATATCGATGCAAAATATACCAATGGTAAAACTTGATTTTCTTCGTCTTCTTTGAATGAATTTTGGTTTTTAGATGGTCAATTGTTAAGTGGTTCGTCAGTAAATAATACAAGACAATTTCAACGATTACCATCAACGACAACTGCGGTGAATAATTCCGATGGAGAAATAATAAATAAAGTCGTACGAGATTTGGAAAGTAAAGTTCAAGAATTAGAAGATGGTCAATCATGTTCAATTTGCATGGAAAGATCGAGAAATGTTGCATTTCTTTGTGGTCATACAGCTTGTTCGAATTGTGCTCAGCCATTGAAAACTTGTCATATTTGTCGAAAACCAATTACGAAAAAAATTAATCTTTATTCATAAATATTTTATTTTATTCTTTAGTGTTTCTTGTTTATGTTGTTCATCTACAAATTCACGAGTTTG
>Ga0209935_1004762_pt1 | contig 12158 bp, 9 predicted proteins | sample ThiBio_1000_plan_2_FD_183958 | JGI IMG/M metagenome (GOLD analysis project Ga0209935, IMG submission 183958) | Wastewater bioreactor microbial communities from Cape Town, South Africa - Thiocy_cont_1000_plan (SPAdes) | ecosystem: Engineered > Bioreactor > Thiocyanate-remediating >... | reverse complement strand
ATAGAGCTCGTCGAGTTCTACTTTTATTTGTTAGTTTTTAAAAACAGTTGCAATATGTGTAGATTTGTCTACAAATATTTTCCCTCATAGAAAACTGATCGATCAAGCCGTTGGTTTATTAACGGTCGAGAATAATGTTTTATCATAATAGTTATCGAGATCGATTTTACACTCGTCTTCATAATTTTGATTGGGAAAATAATCAATACATGAATCTTGTCGACGAATATCCCAAGTCACTAATAAAAAAAAACAACAACTTTAAGAAAAATCTAAACTATTTTACATGCATACCACAGTGAAGACCGCCACCAAATTCATTGAGTACTCGAAGAGGACATGTAATAACATCGAAACCAAGTTCGTCATGTAACAGTCGATATAATGCCGTTTCACACTCTTCGATCACCACACAATTTTCACTAAGCGACAGTAAATTCATATGAAGACTGCTTGAGCACAATGCCAGTGGAGGAGTCACATTGGTAGAAGGGTGAGGCGCCCATATAGGCCGCCAATCGTTGTCTGTAAACAATTTCATTTCACTTGCCAGTGGTTGATACTCTTGGTTAATAAGTAAAAGACCATGAGAACCCGGCGTCGGTGGACGTAATGGTATAATATTAACATCCAAATGAGGACTTTCATCAGCTGGAAAGTGTAGCATATGAAAACGAAGATGAGGAAATGTACGACGAAGCCAATGTAAGCCTTGATTATTTGCTGATACAGATCTTTTATAAAATACATCCTTTCCCATACGCATCATATCTGCTGCATCAAAAGCAATTTCCGTTTCGTTCAAGTTCGTTTTGTAGCCACTGTTAACGAAAATGTTTTTCTTATCATCTTTAGTTTTGATTTTTTCCCAGAAGTCGAGATCGTCGAACATAGTTTTTAGAGAACATGTTGGTTTTGGTGGTTGAAGCCATTTCATCGATGAATCCCGTTTCCATAATGAATACAGTAAAGGTTTATAATACTCCGATTCGAAATATCTTGTATGAAAAGAGGTTGGTGCCTCTAGTACTGTGTCACCTAGAGTAATTAACATATCTCGTGGACATGCTAAACCAAACTGATATAAAGATTTGAAATGTGGCGTAGATAATTGATGATTAAAGCATAGAGGTTCATCTGATGTTTTTATTGGTCGACAAACATCAATTTTATCCTTATGAATAATTCTTCCATCGTTATCACTCGTTACTTGATCAATAGTTGATGTTTGTTTTCGAGTTAAAACTTGTTCAATACTCTCATCAAGTACATCATCTGTAGAATTCGCAACCATAATTGATTCGGCTCGAAGTAATTCGACAAAATGATCTAACTGAGCTTGTGCTTGTTCAATACGATAACGAGGTCGTAGACCCGAAATTGCTCGAATATATGGACGTGTATCATTGGATCCCATATGCCATGGATATGATGGAGATTCATCAGGATAACACATTCCCTCGGCTGTACCTACACACACGAGTTCTAATTTACCCCATTCTGTCCATGAATTAACTACTGGAGACGAATTCATTGATATTGATCTCACTTTTTCTGTGCAATAATCTAAAAGAAAATTTGCAGGGTGGGAGGTTTAGTAGCAACCTAATATATCGAATAGGTAAAAGAATCTTTGATAAGACAAAATTATTTATGAGTAAATATACGCTATATCTTAAATATTTGTTCTCTCCGTCCTCCATTACAAAATCAACCAAGCGTTTATTTTCGATAGATGCAGAGATAGATACGTAGGATATTCGAGCTCCGGATTCGAATCTTTTCTTCTTTGATTAGTTATTTGTATCATGAATTGATATTGCGAAATATGACGTGTATGATAAACAGTTATAGAAGAAAAGAAAATGAAATATAATATTAGTTTTTTTTTCTTATTTAATAAAAGAACAAGATTTGACTTGAAACAATAGGTGATAAAAAAAAGTTGCTGTCAATTGAGAATAGGATTAATTTAGTTAATAAAAACAATTGAACATAAACATGTGCAAAGTGTGATTTTTTTTTATTTTGAAAAAAAAGAAAAATAGAGTATAATTATTTATTTGTAAAGGAAGAAGAAGGTGTTGTTGACAAATGAGTTTTTCTAAAAAGTGACCAAGGTGTTGAAGGAGATTTTTTAATTTGACTTGCTGAATTTGGTAGAGTTAAATTGGAAACAGATGGTGCAGCTAAAAACAATCGACTTAATTTTTGAAAACTTTTCTCAGATTTCATTGATGATTTCCGTTTGGATTTCTTTTTCCTATTTGACAAATGAGAATGATGCGTTGAAATCGATGCCGATGATGATGATGATGTTGAATGTAAACGAAAACAATGTTCATTTAACGAATTATTATCATCATCGTCGTCGTCCGATGATGGTTGTGGTGTTGCTCGATTGATAATATCTTTTAAAACAGCTTGATCACGTTTTAAATCATGTCGAGTTGAAATTATCGATGGATTTTTGCCTAATTTATTGAGTCGTTCAGCAGCAACAGATTCCATTGTTCGTCTCATCAAAGGATAAGATTCTAAAACCATTTCGAATTGACTCGAATCCAATGAATATAAATTACAATAGGTCACACAACGAACACTCGCTACACGTTTAGCTCGTGTTAATAAACAAATTTCTCCGAAATAAGATCCATCGGAGAGAGTCGTCAAAACTTGTCCATCAGCTTTGATAATATCGACAATTCCTTCTTGAATAAAATACATTTTATCTCCAATAGTTCCTTCATGAATGATTTCATCTTGTGGTTGAAATACTTCGAAACGAAGTTTAGTCACAACATCCGACACAAAATTTGGATCTGCATTAGCAAAAAAAGGAACCGAAGAAACTAACGAACGACAATTATAATTAATCACATCTAATCGTAATCGTTCGGATAATTCTTCAAGAATTGAATCTTCATGAAAGATTTTGCCCTGATATCGATGTTCATAATAATCGGAGATTCGATTTCGCATTTCTCGTGGTAATTTTCTCCATGCCATATATTCTTCAACTTGTTTGAATTTTTCATTGTAAAGACGTCGAGACGTGTCAAAACTTTGAACAAGTGCCGAAACATGACCAATTGTCACTGCATAACACATTGCACCAATTACCATGGAAAGCATCGTTAACCACATATCAACATAAGATTGAGGAGGATATCGACCATAACCAATACATAACATATGAGAAAGTGCTTTGAATAATGCAACTGTATATTGTTCAACCCAAGGAGCATTCTGTAAACCATTCAATGAAACCCAACAATCGGTTGGAAAATTTTGAAACATTGGAATCATAAATTGTAAACAACCATTCCAATGAGCCAACAGAATTATTAATGCGATCAAATTTAAGATTCGCATGACCATACTTGCAATCGATAAAAACTAAACAGAAAAGCAAATTAATAAAAGTGAAAATGATTGTAAATAGTTGGAATTAAATTGATGATTTATCTTCTAAAAACTGAATCGATTGGGCAGGGAGATGTTGAATTTCTCCTATCCCGTCGAGTTAATTGTGATTCATGCAAAAACTAGACAAACGAGTGACATTCGAAACTTTTCAATAAATAAATCAATGAACAAAGCTTGACAACAAGTGCAAATAGATTCTACATTGAACGGACCTGTTTGACATGCACCTGTAAATCAATAGAACAAAAACAAAAAAAAAAGAAAAAGAAATTAGTAGAAAACGTGCCATTGACATGCCAACACAAATCAATGAATTCACTTCAAAAGAAAACAAAAAAGGATTTTGAAAGACATCACCCAAATGGGAAGATAAACTCGAAGGAAGTTGACCAGACGAAGTTCTATCCATCGATATCTGACTCGATGTCGCTATTGTTAACAATTGACAGATCTTAGACATAGATATTCTCTCCCTGCCCTCATTGTTCATTTTCGATAGTTTGAGTTCTTCTCTCGTATGTATTGACACTTACCTCTTCCCATTGATGAATATATCTGACTAAACGTGATAGACGAAGTAAACGAAGTAACGACAATAATTTAACTAAGCGTAAGACTTTGATGGCACGACCCGTCCGTGCAATTGTATAACCACCTGAATGATCACCCGAATCGAAGAATAAAAATAAATAATCTATTGGCAATGAACTCAGCAGATCAACAATAAACCAACTTTTCAAATAATTTCTCGCGATTAAATGTGGTTCTAAAATGATTTCATCGACGAAATCATTTCTCAAAACACCCGTTCGAAAATTCACAACAATATCGAAAAGAAAAAAAGCGTCTGAAATCACATTAAATATAATCCATCGTGCAGAATTAATTTCTTCACTGAAGAATGCGATGGCCACTGGAAGAACAATGACATTCGTTATCAATAGACTCAACATAATTAAATCCCAATAGAAACGAAAGTTCGAACAAGGATGAATAATACAATGACCAGCTCGTTGTTGTCTCATTCGTTCTTTCAAAAGACCTTTGCGACTTCCATATAATTTCATTGCTAATTTATTATCACTTGGTTTCAAAAGATCCATGAAATAATTGACAATCGTCGATGTTCCTTTGAATGAAGGATCGACATTGATTTTGTCTTGATTCGATGTTGTTGTTGAATTATTCGAATGAGTCGTTGGATTTGGACAAATGTCATCATCATGAATTGAATTCGTTGGTTGATTTGTTTGTGGTTCGATACTGACACGAATCGGAGGATTCGTTGGTAAAGTAAATTCATTCGAAGAAATATTCATTGTCGACAGATCATTGACAACATTGTTCGATCGAATCGGAAGACTTAATCGAATTGTTGTTCGATTTGGAATTGTTTGCATCGGAACATTCGGTTGATCGATTGGAAACGAATTATTCTCGTTTATTACACGAATCGAATGTTCACTCAACGAGAGATTTGTTGAATGTTCAACTGATTTATCTCGTGAAGGAACTGAAACTACCGTTGATCGACGAGATTTTCTTCGATTTGTAAATAAATTCTCTCGCATTTTCTCAGTTTTACTTGAAGTTTGTTCACAAATTAGATTTTCCATTGAAATCTAAAATAAAAACACGAAGTGTCAAGTGTTTGTTGATGCATACCAACACATTGATTAGTTTAATTGGGAATTTATCAAAAAGAATTCTTTACTTCAAAACATTTTTTTTTACAAAAGAAAAACAAGTCAAAGCAAAAAGGTGTTTCTCTTCTTTCTCTTCTTTCTCTTTGTCTTTCTCGTTGTGCAAAAGTGTAGAAAAGCAAATAAATAACGATGTTGAATGATATTTCTCTCTTTGATAAGTAAAGAAAAATGACAGTCTAATTGAATATTTTCGGATGACAGAAATCTAGTCGAATCAACCAAATGAAATTCATTCGTTTTGATCGTTGTTCTTCTCTTTCTTCTTCTTCTTCTTCTTCTTCTTCTTGGTCTATTTGTTGTTGTTGTTGATGTTGTTTCTTTAGTACTTCTCCTACCATTAAATGTAAGGCCTCTTCTTCTTCTTCTTTTCCATTTCCTTATCGTTTTTGTGTCACTTGAAAATGAAAGAGAAAAAAAAAAGATGATAATTCTTACAAAAGTTTGGTAAATCGAATAAATAGTTGATAATGAAGAAATGTGTGTCTTTGGAGAGAAGAGGAAAAAGCATCGATTGATGAAGAAGGAAAAGGACACGGTGGGTGATGATAACGAGAAGAAGAACAACAACAAAAAACAACATCTGCAGGGTGCCTGACAGACAAATGGATAGATGCCATACAGATAGATTCTCTCTAAGAGCAACTCGACAGATATTAGTGTCAAACCAAACAACATTTTACATCTCGATTAAAACAACGACGAAATCATCAAAAAAATGAAAGTCGTTTTGTTTGTTTTATTGTACCTGTTAATTAGAAATCATCGAAGAGTCTTTGTTGACTACTTGAGACTAAAAAACAAGCAGAAGAAAGGAGAAAAGAAGAATAAGAGAATTGCCGATCGTTAGTCGTTATTTGGGATTGATCGATGAGAAGAAAAGAATAGGAATGGAAATATTTTTGTTCCGTGACATTCTAAATAACGAATGGAGATATTCTATCTCGATTTTCTTCTCTCTCTCTCTCTCTCTCTCTCTCTCCTTGGTCTCTATCTTTTCGATCAAGAAAATCTTTTTTGCAAATTGGTTAATGTTTTCTGACACTCGGACTAAAACTAAATGTTTTCATCAACAAATTGTCAGATAAACAACTTATTTTCATCTTTAGTTTTGTGTTTATCTCGACAATAAACGAATTAATCTCGTTTTTTTTTGAAAACTGTCAAGTAAAACTAGTTGTCTAAACAATATTTATCTTCATTTGAAATTGAATAGAAATGACCTTAAACAATTATTGATTTGACTCGACAAATGAAATGTTAATCGATAATCACATTATATAAATATTTATTTCAAATAACTTCAAGGAAAACACATTTTTATTTGACATTTATCTCTCTCTATGCGAAGAATGACGGTGAAGATCATTTCAAGATTAGATTTATGTGGAATATCTTTTCTCGTGAAAAGCTATGTTTATTTATATAGTTATTAGACAAGAGAAAGAGAGAGAGAGAGAGAGAGAGACAAGTGTCTTATCTATATATCATTGAGACACGACATATTCTCATTCATTAGATAACATTTGTCTCTTTTCACTTTCATGTTTTTCACATTTTTATGTTTTTCATCGTTTGGACATGGTGACTGATCAAACGGTTGTTCCGATGTTCATTCATCATCAAATCCAAATGAATCCAAGAAGAACAAAATCTGATGTTGTTGTTGTTGTGTTGTGTTGATTGACGATAAATGAGTTGAATGAATGAAAATGATACTTGACAATAATTTGATTAAGTAAAATAGTTAGTTGCATAGATTGACATTTGTTGTGAACGATCGATTAGAGAATCGATTGAATAAAAATATGAGAAGATATGTTTGGGCTTCATCAATTTCGAATGACATCTGCAAAGAATATTTTCATTGGTGAAAATGTTTTCCAAATGAAAAAAAAGAAAAGAAGTAAGAAGAAATGAGTCTGTCAGTTGAGTGTCAATGCAATGAAAAGGAGAAGAAATGTTGTTGTTAATGATATTCGTATGTTTAATTGTCAACACATGTTCACTCATTTATCGAGATCAAATTCTTGTTTTAAATCACAAATCATTTGTTAAATTCAATCGAAATCCGTATTCTCCACTTGTTCAATGTCAATTTCTTCCATCAGATTATTATCAATGTGAATCGATTCAAGATATTCCAGAAAACGAAACTCGTTCATGTCAAGTAACAATTTTGTTTTTTCATTTTTCTCAATTTGATTGTCTTGTTCTGTCAAATAGAAAAGAAATGGTCGACGATTTGGTGGTGAAAAGTACGATGAAGTTGAACATACATCAATTGAATGTCGAGTTTTCGATGGAATTGAATGTCAAGGAAATCGAACATTTCTCATAGAAAATATTCCTTGTATTAAATATTCGTCACATTATTTTCTTTCGACACTTTTATATTCAATTTTTTTGGGTTTATTTGCTGTCGATCGATTTTCACTTGGTCACATTGGAATTGCTGTGGGCAAAATGATTACATTAGGTGGACTCGGACTTTGGTGGATTATTGATATTATTTTGTTGATCTTTGGCAAATTACATCCACAAGATGATTCAAATTGGATTGTTCAACATTAACAACAACAAAAATAAAAACCTTTTCTTTTTTTTCTATTTTCAAATCAATAAGAAAAAAAAAACATAGGCGACATCTTGTTGAAACGAAAAAGATGATTAAATGAACTAAATTGATTTGATGTCAAGAATAAAAAACGAGAAAAAGAAAATGTAAGTTGTCATAAGGAAGGTTTTGTCTCGTTCTTATTCTGTGATGTTGTCGGTGCCGCAATCGAGTAAATGAGTTGCTGTCTCGCTCGATGTTGACAAACAATTTTTCTCTCTCTCTCTCTTTCTCGATTCTCTTCGTCATCGTCGTCATCGTAATCAATGTATTGCAAATTATATTAGGTGGTGCCCGTGCCTTTTTCTTCTCTTTCTCTCTCTTTCCATTCTAAGATGTCTAACTAATATAGATTGGGAATGAATCAATCACCCATTACAACAGTAACTTTCTTCTTTTTTTTTCCTTGAAAATCTTTAGTAAAATATGTTGTTGTCTTCAATGAGAAGACGAATAATTGAATCGGATTGCATCGATTTGTAGTTCGACAATAGGATATGAAGAGAAGAGAAGAGATGCATTTTCTTTTTGTTTGTTTGTGTTAGTGTGAGTCTGATTTTGAGATTGAGTTAGTTGAATGAACGAATGAATGAATGAATGAATGAATGAATATTGAAATGAAATGAAATGACCAACAATATTCTAGTCGAAATCAATGAGAAAGAAAGAAGAAAAGAAAAGAAAAAAAGTTTTGAAATAAATGGAGCGACGCTTGATGATTGAATAAAACTCGAAGTAAGAATGAATATGCACACACACACACACACACATCGATATGTATGTAGACGACCGACGATTAGAAATTGTCAATGATCTTCTCTCTCTCTCTCTCTCGTTTTTTTTTCTGTTCTTCACCATCATCATCTGTGTGTTTCAACGAGAAGAGAGCAGAGAAAGAGTCATAATGACTATCGGACATACACAACGTCGAGTAACCAAATTTTTGCGTTCTTTTCTTTAGTGTTGACTCGATTGAGTTGATTAGGTAATCAGAGATAGAGACAAAGCTGTCTCTCTGTCTTTGTCTCGTTTGGTTGTTCTTGTTGTTTGCATTGATATGTCGATAGAATAAGTCTGAACAGCATTGATCTAAATGAGAGTTGAGTTCGTTTGGTTGATAGAAGTTCAAGATACAAAACATTCGAGTCACTTGTTCATATCGAATAGACTTTTTCTTTATTTTTTAATCATTTTTGTTCTTAGTCCCGAATCGGATCGAATCGAATGGCGTCGAGGGGCAACTAGTCGTCGTCATCGTCGTCATCGTTGTCGTCGACAAACGGAACTCTCTTTTTTTCTAATCACATTCATCGTCCTTATTCATTAAATTACTCTTTCAGTTCTTCAACTCCAACACAAGAAAAAAAAAAGAAGAAGAAGAAGAAAAAGAAGAAGCAAAAGAAAAAGGCACTCGTAGTAGTAGTAGTAGAAGCAGCAACTAGCAATTAGACAACAACAAGTCTCTTTCTCTCTCTCTCTCTCTCTGTTTCTCTCTGTTCTGTGATTTGATTTGAGCAGCATGGTTGCGTGGCCTAGCTCAATGCAATAATCATTCTCGCTGTTGCTGTCGTCTCTCGCTCGTTAGCGCACTCGGCTGCGTGAGCAGTCGGTATTGGATTTGCAAGTGCGCGTCGCTCCGTCATTCTTTTGTTGTGCCACTCGTTCCCCCTTTTTTTTTATCTTTTCGCTCGTTCGGTTGCTCGTTCTCGCTCTGGATTCGACTAAGAATAATCAAAGCAACAAAAAAAAAAAGAAGAACATTATTGTAATCATCAATCGACAATACAACTATTCATTCATTCATTCACTTTCTCTGTCTCTCTCTCTCTCTCTTTCATTTTTTTAAGATACAACAAAACACGAACAATTCGATTTGCTTTCTTCGTTCGTTCGTTTATTTATTTTCAAAGAAAAAGAACAAAAAACGAAATCATTTTCAATGTTCGAATAGCAACAACAAAAGTAAATCGATGATCTCATGGCGACTGATTTATCTTCTTCTTCGTCTTCTTCTTCTTCAACAACAATAAATTCGATTTCTAATGAAGTAAAAATTTTTGTTTTGTTTTCGAATATTTTTGTAAAATATTGTTGTTAGATGATGTTGGTTTCCGAATCGAATTTCTCTCCATCGATTGTTCATTCACGAAACTCATCGAAAACATTGAAATGTCCAAAATGTAATTCTACGAGAAAGAGAAAAAGTTGATTTTCGTAAATCGTTGTTGTATTAATAGGTAATTGGCATTATAAGTATCAAGAAACATTAGAAATTCATATGAAAGAAAAACATCAACTGATAACAAATAACGATGGAAATCCTTCAAAATCAATTGAAACTGATTCAAATTGTAGTTATTGTTTAACAAATAGTATTCATCCTCGTTTAGCTCGTGGTGAACAATATCCATGTGGATTTAAACCGTATCGATGTGATTTATGTCTTTATTCAACGACAACCAAAGGAAATTTAGCAATACATATGCAATCTGATAAACATATTAATAATACGAAAGATTTATCTTCACCACCACCTCCTTCATCGTCTTCTCAACAATTCGATCAAACATCTTCTCAATCACAGCAAGGTTTGATTCACTTTTTTCGACAACGATTAAAATTTCGCGATTGATTTATATGAAAAATGATAAAAGTGTAGAAATGGTCGTCGTCGTTGTTGTTATTGTTGTTGTTGTACAGTGAATATTTCTTCTTCGTTTTTTTTGTCGGCACTTTCTCTCTCTCTCTCTCTCGCTCTGTGTGTTAACGTTCGGTTGATTAGTATAGAATTGTGGTTGGTATCGAAAGCGATATTCGCATTGAGAATGTCGATGGTAGTTTATATGTTAAGAAAGAAGAACAAGAAGAAAAAAAAAGAGGAACGAAATCCATTAGGAATGAGGCGACAGCCGTCGAGAAATCGAGAGAAAGAGAAGAAAAAAAAACGAAGAAGAAGAAGAAGAAGAAATAATTTATGTAACAATCTCTCATTCTCTGTTTCTCTCTTATTCTGCCTAATCGTCGTCGTCGTCGAGCTGCCGCTCATTATGGGTAATTGGCAATCAACGGTTTCTTCGTCTTCTCTCGATACTACTAAACGAGATTCGAAGACAACGCATCTTTCCTTTTTTTTTTCTCTTCGTCTTCTGCGTCTGATTTTGGCTTGTCGAAGATATTTTTTGTAATATGCAAACACTTTTCTTTTTTTTTTCTTTTTTTTTTAGAAATGAAATTGTCGAACTCAAGTCCATCGAATGATTCTATTCAATGTCCACTTTGTTCGCTCAAAGATTTCACGACAACAGTTCGTTTGTCTTTTGTTTTTTTTTGAAATCAGTTTGAGTTGACCATTTGTGTTTTTGATCTAGGAATCGTTGAAAGAACATTTAACGTCAGTTCACAATTGTAAAAACGATTCGTTGCAAAAATGTTTAGCGTTAATCGAAGATTCAGGTAAGAAGAAAAGTAAATGTGATTGATTTAAATCAATGAATTCGAATAAGATTTCGAATATTTTTACCTTTAATTAACAAACAGAAAGAGAACAGAAAAAAAGAAACGAAGGAAGAAAAAAAGACGAAGAAAAAGCTTGAGAGAGGTCATCTGAGATGATGGTTGAGACGAAGAGAAGAAGAAGAAGAACAAGAAGAGAGAATGAATGAATGAATGAGGAGGAGAAAATAAATTAGGTTGATGATCTCTATCCAATGGTGAACGAACAGACGAAGAATGAAAAAAAAAAAAGAAGAAAAAAAAACGAAGTGAGCGAACAATTACTAATTTCATTTATATGTTATTGGTCGTCGTCGTCGTCGATAAGGGTTCGATGTCATCAACATTTTATTCTGTTCGAAGTGGTGATGGTGGTGGCCTCACAGACAACGCAAAATACCCGAGATTACCCCCTTTGCGTTCTCTTTCTTAATGAATGAAAAGAAGAAAAAAAAAAACGAGAAAAAGACGACGATGAAAGCGACCACATTCATTCGCCTTCATTAGACAAACTTATTGACTTGTTTCCCTTCTCAATTCTTTTTCTTCTTCTTCTTTTTCTCTTTCCGTTTTTTACTTTTTGAAAATCTTCGACTTGACGAAGATTTTGTCTCGTTGTCGACGACAAACGACTTTGGTTGTATAATCGATTCGAATTTGATATGTTGAGCGCCATCTTTTGTTTTGTTTTTCGTTAATTTCGTTCGTCGACAATGAAACTCATTTGAAAATTTTGTTATTTATTTATTTTCTATTTGTGTTCGTTGTTTTGCAAAGGAATATCATCGATGATAATCATGTCCGACAATGCCAATTATCAAGATGAATATCGATGTCATTCGTGTCCAAACACACATTTCAAAGATCTTCAACTACTTTTCAGTCATCTTCAACAACCAAGTAAAACGAATCTTTTT
>Ga0209935_1004758_pt1 | contig 12167 bp, 7 predicted proteins | sample ThiBio_1000_plan_2_FD_183958 | JGI IMG/M metagenome (GOLD analysis project Ga0209935, IMG submission 183958) | Wastewater bioreactor microbial communities from Cape Town, South Africa - Thiocy_cont_1000_plan (SPAdes) | ecosystem: Engineered > Bioreactor > Thiocyanate-remediating >... | reverse complement strand
CGTTAGATCTATTCTGTACTGTCGATCATCTTGTTTGGTCACGTGTACTTGATCTACCTGAGAATGAACCACTTTCATTAATACCATTTATTGATTTTGCCAATCATAGGTATGCATATTGTAATAGTCTATGTTTGTTTTATAATAGAATGTTTTTTTTTGTCTATAGTTTAGAAGCTAATGCACGTTGGTTTATCGATGATGAAACACACAGTATCATTCTTCGATCGGAACGAAATTTAAATCGTGAAGAAGAAATAACAATTAGCTATGGACCGAAGTCAAATGAAGAGTTATTATATCTCTACGGTTTTGCTCTACCGAATAATCCGAATGATCGTGTTACGGTACCTGTTAGTCTATCGCCTGATGATAATTTACTCGGAGAAAAGCTTCAATTGATTCGTGAGTTGAAATTACCACCTCGACTTACCTTTGATAACAATGGTCAACTCAGTGAACAATCCAAACGATTGGCAATGATTCTTAGTTCACAATCGATAGCAACATTCGATCAACAACATCAATTTTATGCGTCCTTTATTCTCAATCTATTGAATGAATATTTAGAAAAATTGAACTCATGTTGTGAGGGTGAGGGTGAGGGTGTTTTTATTCAACGCTATCTAAGTAGTCAGAAATTGATTATGGAAAAAGCTACCGCATATTGTTCGCTATAATAAAGAAGTTTTATTTGTGTAGTTTTCTTTTATACGGATGTTGAACATTCCATGAATTTCGGATTGAAAGATTCGAATGGATAGTTTCGAATTTTATTTCGACGACCGATTTCCTTTGATAAGTCAATTAATTTTTGTTTAAAATCTTGATAATTCTTCAAGTTCTTTTCATAAAACTGACTACGATCGATTAAATGACTCCAATCTTCTAACAATCCAGGCATACGTAGACCAGTAACCACCGATAAAACAAGAATTTGTGAATAAGTTTGAATATTCTGCATTTCTTTTCCTTGTTGTAATTTAGCCCCGATAAATCTCGGATCGATCATATAATCACTAATTTGACCAACATGCTCATGAATACCTGTACCAGCACTGATTAATTTCGATATAACACGAATTAAACATTGGGTCGATGTGATGCCCGCTATACCCAATTGTTTACAGATTTCACTGATGAATTCGGTTAAATCCGAATCTTCAGGTAGCTTATCACTATCATCCATCTCGCCATGAAAATCATAATTAATTCGAAAGAAATTTTCGACATAATTTTCGATGATTGCACTGAAATTTTTATGATCATGATAGATTGGATAGATTTTGTCCCATTCTTCGTCGGATTTGTGATTTTTTTCTGGTGTCATTGTTTCGGAGATGTATTCCGATGATAGACAAAAGTTATAATTCATTGAAATATAATCACAAACTCGAAGAAATTCATCGTAATCAAATGCCCAAATTCGATGAACTAATCCACGTTCATTGACCAATGATTTTGCTGCTTGATCATTCACCGATACCGTATGATAAGTAAATGGTTTGATGAATTTTCGAAGACGATGATCAACAGGAAGATGTTTTCGAGATGCACTAACAAAGGCATTACTTTCAATTAAATGTGTAGCAATTAAATGATCACGAATGGTTATATAGGCGAAGAATGTTGAACGCCAAACATATTTCACATGTTCCCAAAGTGGTTCACCTTTTCTAACTAATCTCGATTTATGTGACCAGTAAATTGCAATAATTTGATAGTCCTTATCGAAATAAGCAGCAGCACCATATCGTTCGAATGGTTCTCGAACTCGAAATGTAGATAAACCAGTCATATCATTAACGTAAACAGCATCGGATAGATCTTGTTCTTCAGGAATTTCACAGACTGATTGCAGTTGTTTTTCGATTCGATGTGTATAATGACAAGCACAACCCGCGAATGCTAATTGTGTCATAGCTTTATCAGAAGACATATTTTCGTAAACAACATTAGGAACAGGTAATGCTGAGAACATTTTTTCTCGCCATTGAATAGCTTGTTCGAATGAATTGAATTCGACTAAACAGTCATTGAAATCCCAAAAATCTTGATTGACTAGCCAACGAGCAAATCGTCGTGGAAAATCCGAACCTTTCGGTTCGTCTTCATCCCAAGTTGGAATAAATTTTGCCATTGGAAGACGAATAATATCTAGATCTTTAGTTCGAAAATTATATGGTTGATAAATATCACTGCCACGTGATGGAGATGTATTCGATTCCGTTATTGCTAAGCTCATTAATTTCATAACAAGTTTTGTATAGTTATCTAAGATATCATAACATGATCGATCTTTGACAAGTGATCTTTCAATATTAAAATTCATTTTAACTAATTTTCGTTCCGTATCAGGAGTATTTTCGTTTGTTGTATCATTGATCAATGGTAAAAATTGTTGAGCAACATATGCAATAACATCAATTGAAAGATCATGTCCTGGACAATATCGAGGTGGTCGACTTTGTTGATTATTTTGTGTAATATCTTTTTCAACTCCATTCCAAACAATTAAATTATCCAAATCTTTTCTATTGGGATTGAATTCATCGGGATTTTCGAATACCGATTCATCTCGATTGGCATTGACAAGTGAACAATGAATGGGTGTGTTTTCTGGGATTGTAATATTTTCATTTTTTTCATGGAGTTTTTGTTGAATTTCATCTGTCACAAGAACATTAACCATTGGCACGACTTTATCGAGTCGAGCACATTCTTTAATAAAATTCTTTGGATTGCTTTTGAAAAGTGGAACATTAGTTTGTTTATCCTTCCATAATCTATCAATAACTGTATAAGCTAATTTAGCAGGAGCTGCACTTCCAGCAATCGAGAAAACAGTTGCAATCAATCGAAGAACTTCAATTTGTGGAAATTGATCTTGAGCAGCATCAACTGCAGCACGTATTGCTTGACCATCGGCATATCTTGCAAAAGCTTGAAGAAGTGTATAATAACTATTTAATGTTCGTCTTTCGAAATGATGACCAGCTAATAAGAAATTAAACCAATCAGGAAAGAAGATCCAAGGTGTATTGACACAATCAAGAAAAGCTTCACGTTCATGTTTTCTCAATTCACCACCTGTAGCTAAGAAAAACATGACTTCACCGACAGCTTGATAGACTGTCTTTTCATCTGGTTTTTCATTGATTTGTCGAGGAACTAATCGCGATAAATGAACTTTTGCTTCATGTTTCTTCTCGTGGAGATTATAGGGAAATGCATGTAACCATTGAAAAACAATTCTACGACTTAATTCCATTTTTGAATCACCACTTGAGAGAAAAATAGTCGTAAGATCAGAGAATGTTGCTTGTGATGATGATACATGCCAACCTAATGATTCGAAACCTTTTCGAAGTTTAGGATCTTGTAAATATTCTTTAACTAATTTATGTGAATTGACAGCAATACCATCACCAAATACATAATAATCAACATTATGTTTTTCTTTGAAATAATTTTGTAATTTACCAAAGAGAACAACTGGATTTTTAGCATTTGGAATATATTCGATAAATGTTGTGATTTGTAGAAATCGAAATTTGAGATGCCAAATAAAGTTTCGTTTGTTGACAGGTGTTAATAAAGATGCAAATTTCATTTCAGCAGTCAAATTTTGAACGTCTTGACGAATAATTCGACAATAAACTATAAAGACGCCATAAGCTGGTAAGACAATGGTGAAAAGAAGAATTAATCCAAGAAGAGCTTGAAGAAAATGATAGATTTTTTGTAATGCTTGAGGAAGTTTATCCCCAAATCGAACCGATCGACGATTTAATGCTTCCATTTGAATTGGAGTTAGATTGAGATCAGTTTCCGGATTTAAACTTCGAGAATTTTGAAAATCGATTCGTTGATTCGATCTATATTTGCGAAGAAATGTGAATTTAGCGAGACTATAAAGTAAAAATCCAACTGGAGCAATGAAATAAGTAAAGAGAAGTATGATGGTAAAGACAACTCTTCCAAATGTCCACGATCGATTGACTTGATATGTTCCATTACCATTCAAACTGATCGAATAAGCAAATGTGTAATGAGAATAGAAATCATTGACCATCCATTGTGCAAGATAAAGATCAATAACTCGAATACGAATAAATGTTGATGTAAAAAGAAAAGGATTTTGAAATAGAGTGAACCATTTTGATAAATAAAATAGATCGGAGAATGAAATTGAAATCTTTGATGATTGTTGAAAGAGAGTAAATGTATAGATGAGAGAGAGGAGAAGTGCAGGTATAAGAACGAAATATTTTGACAATTTATTGAATGGAGCAAATATGAGTGCAATCCATCCAATAACTGTAAAATAATTGAGATATAAGAGATTATCAACCGAACATAACGTTGAAATAGCCATTTTTAGTTAGTATCGTTTCTTACAAATGACGCATTTATATTTATATATATCCACGGGATCCAGAAAGAGATAAACATTAGCTATGTTTGAATATGACTCATGAACGACCAATCATATTCATAGTTCATTCTTCTCTTCTCTCTTCCTCTTGAGGGTGCCTCGATCCATATATATATATACAGATACATACGTCACTTAGTCCACGAATAGACTGATGTACACATCATCATTATTTAAATCTTGCAGTCAAATTTCGACTGATATTCGTTGTACGAACTGTGGTGTAAATATAGTTCGTATTATTTATAAACAATGTAGTCTTTGTCATCAATTCAACCTCTGTGAAGAATGTGAAGCATATCCATATAACGAATTAGAATTACGTGCTCGTGAAATTCACATTACATTTCATCATGATCAACCTTCAATTAATAGTCAATCCATGAAATCAGTATCAGCTCGACAAGCTATGAACGAAGATACTCATCGATTTGATCGAAAATTTCATGCAATTATGAGAGAAGATAAAATTCAAAATGATATCGACATGTCAATTGTTATGGGTAAACTTAAAAAACTTAGAAATGAACCTGACCAACAACAACAACAACAGGAAAATATGAAAGAAAAACTCTGTTCAATGATTATCGATTATCATATGCGTGCATTCGATCGAAAAATCAATATTTTAAATCTTGATGGTGGTGGTATTCGTGGTTATATGCCAATTCGAATTCTCGAAGAACTTATCATCAAAGAATATCTTCCAGGAAGAATTCCTTCGAATGTCAATCCAGAAGAATTTATTCGAGCACAATTAAAATTTACTAATAAATTCGATTATTTTGCTGGAACAAGTACTGGTGGTTTAATTGCTTTTTGTTTGGCAACTAATTATAATATCTTGGATTTAAAAGATATTTATAGACGAGCTTCATATTATTTCAATCGAAATCTTCTTGGACCAGTTTTCTGTTCGAAATATAATCCATCTCGTATTCATGAGAAAATCGACGAGATTATCAATCGAATTGAACTGACAAATGGAAAAAAATTAACAGCTGAAAATGCGACTCTTCTCGATATACATAATTATTTGAATCCAAATGCAATGATATCTGATGAATTCTTAAATTCGGCAATTGTTCGACATGGAAATCTACTTGAATTTGTTGATGATGAAGAAATGTCAAGTCCCAAAGATAATGAAATCACTTTTCGTCATGTTAAACGTGAAAAAGTCTTGTTAATCACTGCTTATAATGCAACTAAAGATATTATTACAATTTTTAATACGAGTTATGCTAAACATTGGCCATATCGTATAGCTGATGTATTAAAAGCAACCATGGCTGCACCCACTTATTTTCCACCACAGAAAATATCGAAAGGTATTATTATAAACAATCAATTTATTCCAAATACGATTCCACCCGAGATCTTCATCGATGGAGGAATATTTGCTAATGATCCTGAATTAATTGCTCTTTGGGCAGTTCGAATGCAATGGAAGAAATTAGTTAATTATCGTATTTTTTCAATTGGTACAGGCACGTATAATACTCCGATGACATCAACGGATTCAGATGGATATTTCGGATGGTTACTTAAAAATGGTCTATTGATTAATACATTGATGCAAGCAACTAGTAGTTTAACTGAAGTGATATCGAGTAATATCGCCAAATTAAATAATATTAAACGAATCAAATTTAATTATACATTAACCAGAGCTATGAGTTTGGATGATGCGGATTTTGTAAAACGATTTGATAATGAATGGGATGATTTAAAAAATGGTGAAGATTTTCTTGCACTATCTTCGTTTTATGAGACATATATTTGTGAATAATTTTCTTTTCTTTTGCTTTTGTAAATCTGTAAAATCTGTATGTGAATGAATTGTTTTCTTTTGATATCAATAGAAATAAATTGGAATGATAATTATACACTAGAAATACATCCATTTTATAAGTAAATCGAATCGTCCTTGAGGATGAGGGTAGGATAGGAGTCATCGTTTATTTTATTTTATCTCTTGAAAACGTCGGTGAAAACAAAGAAACGTTCGAATAGATCCACCAAATAGGTATCTGTTATTATTTATTCCTACAGATTTACTTCTTTTCGCAAAACAAAAAAGCTATATGAGGATGCTTTGAAATCACTTCAATTTGTATTGCAATGGGAGAGAAAAGTTAATGGCAATCTATCCGACAAGCCGTGAATATCTTCAGAGAGAATTCGTTTTCTGAGAAGAAAAATAGCATCGTTTGGTTTTTCAACTAGGGAATCAGAGTTTCTATCTGCGACTCTATATACTATTTTATTTTTTTTCAAATAAAAAATGAATGCGATTACAATTTATTTTTTACTTTATCCAGATTACTTTTGTACCACTTTAGATGTGGATGATTCGGCGGCAGTGATTGTTTTGCAATTTCTACTGCTCGTTTACATAATGAAAGTGCTTTGGCATATTCACCCATGTTGACATACACCAATCCTATGTTATTGTATGATCCTGCCAAATCAGGATGATTGGGAGGAAGTGATTGCTGTTGAATTCCAAGTGTTTTTTCATAATACGAAAGTGCTTTGGTATATTCACCCAGTTTGCCATACACGTTTCCGATGTTGTTGTAGGATCCTGCCAAATGAGGATGATTGGGAGGAAGTGATTGCTGCCAAATTGCAAGTGCTTTTTCATAATATGAAAGTGCTTTGGCATATTCACCCATGTTGACATACACCGATCCGATGTTGTTGTAGGATGTTGCCAAATGAGGATGATTAGGAGGAAGTGATTGCTGTCGAATTGAAAGTGTTTTTTCATAATATGAAAGTGCTTTGGCATATTCACCCATGTTGACATACACCAATCCGATGTTGTTGTAGGATCCTGCCAAATCAGGATGATTGGGAGGAAGTGATTGCTGTTGAATTCCAAGTGTTTTTTCATAATACGAAAGTGCTTTGGTATATTCACCCATATTGCCATACACGTTTCCAATGCTGTTGTAGGATAATGCCAAATCAGGATGATTGGGGTAATATTTTTTGTAGATCTCAATGGATTTTTTGTATAATCGAATAGCTTCTTCATAGTTTGCTTGATGTTGTTTACAATTACCAAGTCCACGATAAAGCCATCCATTTTTGGTTTCGTCGGTTGTTTGTTGTAATAGAATTTGATAAACCTCTTCTGCTTGTTTTGGTTTTTCCAATTTCTGTAGCAATAAACCCAATCGACTCCATCCTGGCTCATTGGGAAAAGTTTCTTCTCGTATATGTTTCGTTAATATCTTAAGGTCTTGATCATTGTCACTGGTTAATTCCAATTCAACTCGGAAAAGACGTCTAGTTGAATCTTGAATTTGTTTTATATCTCGAATGCGGAACACTGTCTGCATCGCAAATAAGATCTCATTTTCCTGTTGAAAACAACTCACATCAGTGACGGAAGCAAAAGATGTTGTGGACCTTTGTGGATTAATCTTCATTGTAAATAAAACCCCTACCATATCAGGATTTTCGAGAGCACGTTTAGCAAAGCCCATTGAAATATTTTCGGACATGCTGGTGGATAAAAAATTATTAAAAGCAATTAAACCACCTTTAGTTTCCGACACTTTTTTGAATTCGTCCTTGGACATCCCTTGCCCTCGATAAACCATAAATATTTTGTTTGAATTGTGTCGAATAAATTGCTCGTTATGTAATTTGTTGATGTGTCGATGAAGATCGGCAATAAAGAATCCCATTTTAATGATAACATCAATATCTGATATTCGTAGTGCTCGATTTAACATAGGATATAAAAATGATTCCCATGTGTACCACCATATGGGAGTTTGTTTTCGATAATCTCGCTTGAATGTATCAACTTGTTGCAATCGATCCGTGCTATCTTTTCCCAAGATCTCTCGGCAATAATCCGTAAAATCGAGAAGATGTTTTTGTTCGAATTTGATATCTAATAGAATTTCCTTGAGGATCTGAGTGTACATGAACATTGGATCTAGTCGATCTAAGTTTACATTTGATGCACCATTAAAAGTTGGTATTACAGCAAAGCTCACGGAATTTTGTTCACAATCTTTTGCTGACTGTTTGAGTGCATTACGAATTAATTTGATATCTGTATACACTCCTTTAATCTTCGGCCAATCCCTAGCCCATTGTTCGTGGTATTGTTTATTACGACAGAAGATAAAAATAGAGTCTACTTGAAACATATCATGTACACGAGGTACGATATGTTTTCCAAGTGAACCGGAAATAATCATGCATACCTTGTCATCCTTGATTTCTTGTAGAAATTCTATGCATTCTTGACCATCGGTGAAGGTGCTAATGGTATTCATTACTTGACGTAGATGAGCGATGGTATTTTGGCAGTCTTTACTTTTCTCATCCATGTTACTATCTACCCAAATCAAAAGCACATTTTGTACCATTCGCTTATTTCGATGTCGTTGAGGCACAGCGCCTGCCATATTTGGTAGTGGTTTTGAATGATGACCACTCATGATATAATTCTGTAAATATAATAGCGATCTAAATTGACGAAAGATAGATTAGTTTGCGACTACGCAAGAGCCCGATTACTTACATGTATTTCGAGTATGAATAAATGTAATGACAAGCTAGTAATAAAAATATGTTTATATACTTTTTCTTGAGGAAGTAGAGAAAAGAAAAAAAAGTATAAAAATATCTATGTATCTTATATTTTGCTGATTAATGAAGCGTAAACGTGAATATACGAACATAGTCTATGCATGTTGGAAAAAACCCAACGAGTGAGAATAGCAGTAGTGTACAATTTGAAAGTTGAATTCAACGATCAAGTCTGACATGTATATAAGTTGTCAGAAACACTTTGATTTTATTTTCAAAAAAGGAGAAAAATATAAATAATTAGGGTGATATCAATCGTAAACAATATTACTGCGTGTCCCAGCGGATTTTAAGCTGTTTAATTCTTCGAGGTCAATTCCAATACAGCAACATTTATCGTAGTTACACAAATGTGCTTCATGCCACCATTGTGATTCGGATAATAAACCTGGATGATCATCTGTTAAACGCATCATCAATCCAGTACAAATAATCGACGAGTCTGGATCATTAAAATTAACTAAATCTTTATCCTTATTATCAACAACCCACTCAATTACATCATTTGCAATGTTAGTATCAATAACTGTATGAGCAGCGTCTAGTGTTTCTTTTCTACGTTTGATATCATTTGGATGAATTCGACATTCTAACACGAATTGTACATATTTGGCATTGTTAAAAAATTTCTTTCGATGTGTAGATTCAATTAATTTCACTTCAGAATATCTCGGATGAGCTGCATAATTCACTGATGGTGTTGCATACACACCAGTACCATGTTCATTTCTCTCAGCTGGCTTCAGTCCACTCAATAGAATCGATAAACCAAAAGCAAATTTTGTTCCATGATAACCGATACACCAACCTTTAAATTTCTTATCAAAATCATTGCCAACATAAAGTGAATATCTTTTCCATCCGATGGGACAGTAGTAAGATTGACCACCACGATCTTTGCCATCGTTGAGTGCGCCTACCCAATACGTCTGATTTGGAGCATAGATACGATTGAACTGAGGATTTAATTGGATTTCTTCGCGATATTTAATTTTTTTCGAAAATGAAACAAGTGAACCCATATACATAAAAAACATTTTCAATTTTCCAAGTTCTTTCTGAAAGTCAATATTTGGTAGTAATTGGTAGATTAACTGAAATTTCAGTTGTTTCTCTTTTGTTTGTAATTTATCATTGAGTACAGTTTCGATAATAGTTGAGCCAGATTCAATTTTTCTCACTGAAATATCATCCGTACTAATTTTTAATAGCGTACAAACCGTATTTAAAAAGTTTTGTAAACTAAACTGAGAACAATCTTCATCGATACCAAATTTTAACACCGAAATTTCTAGTGAATTAGTTTCACCACCATCATGATTTAATATTTCATCACCAACAATAATCAATGGTCTCTCTGTTTGACGATAGTATTCTTTGCAATCTTCATAAAATACTTGTTCTTCTGGAGCGATCGGATCTTTTGTGAGAAAATCTTCTGTCGAAAGCTCGTTCGATCTTTGAGGCTCTAGATTAAAACAATTATTTCTTATTTTGACTAACAGATTCAAAAATATGCTGTGTACATACGAGAACCCGATTGTCTTCCTCGTTCTAATCGACGAATAGAATCAGTAAGATCACGACCAGATCGACCTCCGCTTGCCATAGTTTTTCAACAATAAATGATGAATAAAATTTTTTTCCTGCATTATATATAGGTGGAGTCAATGATCAAACGTTTTTTCGCTGAAAAGTAAAGTGTTTACTTTCTCTCTATTCAAACCGTAGAAAAAAAGTAGGCAACTGTTGTATTTTTTCATAGAATTTATTTCATTTATCAATCATGAATGCAAATATAATGAAAAAAGAAACGTGCGTTTGTTTTTACATTTTTCTTTATAAATAAAAATTTCATAAAATTATAATTCACGTTTATATTGCTGATAAGATGATTTCAATTGTTCGATAGTTCGATTTAATTTTTCATTTAAATCATTGCTTTCTTTCAATCGTAATTGATTTACTTCTTTTTGTAATGAAATAAATCGACTAAGTTGATCAGTTTGATTTTGTTCTTCTAACCAACGTTGAAAATCGTTCAAATCAGCCGCATCTCTCGATGTTTCATTTGTTTCATGATGTACATGATCGTCACCACCATGTAATTGTGCATCAAGAAAATCAAATGATGGTTGAATCAACGAACGTTTAGCACTTTCAATAACCGACGAGTTGTTATCATCATGATCGTCATGAGAATGAGAATCAATCAAATCTAGTGATGGTCCAGCTGTGTCCGTATGTGTTTCATTTGTTTCTACATCTGATTGAACTGATGTTTCATCGAGTGCGAACGGATCCATAACTGCTATAGCTAAATTTGCTGTTTGAATCAAACAAATGTTCATTGACATGATCGCAACAAGAAAAATCCAGTAAACGTCTTGCATCATATTTCTCGTTTTCTTTTACATGACGATGTTGACAGTCAGTATCAATATGTATATCAACAAAAAAGTGGCATCAGCTTGATCACACTAGCATAATATCCTTGATTTGCCACGTCGATAGTTCGAAGAAGAAGAACGCAAAAAATGATTTATTTTCACATTAAAAAAAAATACACACAAAATCTAAGTTTAAAAACGATTCGATTTCGCTTCGTCAATTGGTTTTGCACTGTCATAAATCGATGGTGCTGAAAAACAAAAGACAGAAAATCGAATAAATAAAAATCGCCCGATTTGAATTACCTTGTAAAATAATTCCACATGTTCCAGCAATACAAGCCGTTGTAAAAATATAGAGAAAAAGTCGATCAATAACTAACGCTACATATTTCCATTCTTCTTTTATTTTTTTCTCTTCATCTTCTTGTCTCATATTTGCAGCTATGCATTTTAATCCATCGAAAGCTTTCTTAATTTCATGTGGATAAAGTGATGTCGACGACGATTCATTTTCTTCATCAATTCGTTCGATTAGATCTCGTTGATAATCTCCACCATTGACTAAATGCGTACTAAAATCGTGTCTATTTCGATTGATTGTCGAAAGATATTTTGTTGTTGAGAATTTATTTGCATGATGTTTGTGTTCGTTAGGAACTGGTTCGATTGTTTTCGGTCGACGCATCCAAAGAAGTTTTGGTAGAACCTGAAGA
>Ga0209935_1004753_pt1 | contig 12178 bp, 17 predicted proteins | sample ThiBio_1000_plan_2_FD_183958 | JGI IMG/M metagenome (GOLD analysis project Ga0209935, IMG submission 183958) | Wastewater bioreactor microbial communities from Cape Town, South Africa - Thiocy_cont_1000_plan (SPAdes) | ecosystem: Engineered > Bioreactor > Thiocyanate-remediating >... | reverse complement strand
TTGATTGATTGATTGATTGATTGATTGATTGATTGATTGATTGATTGATTGATTGATTGATTGATTGATTGATTGATTGATTGATTGATTGATTGATTGATTGATTGATTGATTGGTTGATTGATTGGTTGATTGATTGATTGATTGATTGATTGATTCATTGATTGATTGATTGATTGATTGATTGATTGATTGATTGATTGATTGATCCACCAATGATGATGCAGGCATTGATGGATCACCTTCGCCAGACCCTTCGATATCGACCAGAGAGTGTGTTCGTGAGACAAGGAGAGCTCCAAGTTCCACTCGAGAACGACCAAGACGTCCAACAACTTCGAGATGCCGATGTGATCGTTGCTCGAGTGCCTCAAGCAGTGGCCGATCTTCGAGCTCTCCTCGAGCAAGGAAGAGCTCTCCTCGAGCAAGAAAGAGCGCAAGGTACCTCCTCGACCCTCCTCCTGATTCAAGAAGCTGCGTCGTTCTCATCGCTCTCGCCACAACAAAGTTCCTCTCGGGCTACTGATCGAGAGATGGCTGGATCGCCACATCACATTCCGACCCGAGTCCCTCCGAGTGGCCGAGCTCGCCGACTTTGCTGTCGGTCATCGCTCTCAACGATATCTCGGAAGGGGAGATTGCGGCATCGCGAGTGCCGTCACTCCGCACAATCCCGACCCTCGATCTCGAGGCGTCGTGTTCCCGACCACGAGACAAGTGGCCATCAAGGCGATGTTCAACTTGCGAGTGCTCGAACAAGACCCAAGACGTCTCCCAACGTTCGAGCAGAAGAACAAGTTCGATCGAGAGTATCAAGTGGCGTTGCAGTTCCCTCACTGGACCATCGTCAACGTGTTCAATTACTTTCGAGGTGTGTGCGCTCCGTCGCTGCTCACCGAGCCACGCCAGCGATATCAACCAGATCTCTTCCACGACAACACGACATACTTCACGATGGAGCTGTGTCGGTCGAGCTTCCTCGATTGGCTTCGAGATCGTCGTCGAGATCGACAACCAAGACCTGAAGCTGCCGCCGGAGCTGGAGCTGGAGCTGGAGCTGGAGACGCCTTCGCGATGGCGTTCGATCCAGCGACCGAGTATCGACAAGCATTGTTGGTCGTGTTGCAGATGCTCCATGCTCTCAATCACTTGCACCAACATCGAGTTCGCCACTTGGACCTCAAGCTCGACAACATCTTTGTCATCGATGCTCGAGGATCTCTCGAGCAGCCGTCAGTTCCTCAGTTGGTGATTGGCGACTTTGGCACATCGAGGATCGGAGTCGACCACGTGGATGTGAATCGCGACGGCGAGATCACAGGCAACGCGCCCAATCGAGCGCCAGAAGTGATGGCTCCTCGAGATCGAACGAGAGTCGACATCAGTCGAGCGGACATGTGGTCTCTCGGCTGCATCGTGTTCGAGATGCTCGAGAGCCGCCATCCGTTCGTCGTGGGAGATGGAGGAGATCTCCGAGCTCGAGTGGGAATGGGAGCGATTCCTCGAGTGTCGGAGTGCTGGCGTGCTCGAGTCGGAGGCTCGGAAGACGAGAATCGAATCAAGTCGGCGATCGAGAATGTTGTGAGCGAGAGGCTGCTTGTTCGAGATGCACGAGACCGAGGCGAGATCGAGCAGGCGATCGAAGCGGCGGAGATGGCTCTGTGGCCTCGAGCAGCACCAATCGAAGATCGAGACGCGACCGTCCGATGGGTGAAGGAGCAACAACGGTTGCTGGTCGATGAAGTGATGAACCAACAGCAACAACAACAACAACAACAACAACAACAAGGCGAGAGAGCGGACGAGACGCCTCGAATGACGATCGAGCAGTTGATGAGAGGAATGATGTTGTTGAGATTGGAGCGAGGTCTTGCTCGAGTGTATGGTCTGCCTCAAGCTGGCATGGATGCAGGTCGAGCATAGACACAATGAGGTGTGCTCAACATGAGCGTGGTGTCTCTGTGGAATGCCTATTTCTTGTGTGTGACAGTGCGATATATATCAATATCAAAGGAAGATTGAAGATGCGATCGATCGAAAGGGCAGGAATCCACGACGGGCTGACAGTCATTGAATTGAAGCATGAGCCAGCGTGTGGCTGGTGCCATGCGCTTCTTGCCTCTCTGTTCGTGCTCGATCACGGCTGCCGCTCGCTGGCGCATTGAATATGCAGATCTTCGTCAAGACCCTCACTGGTAAGACGATCACGCTCGAGATCGAGCCAACCGACTCGGTACTGCAACTCAAGCTGAAGGTATTCCGCGAGGAAGGTACGCGTGCCTCGTGTTCGAGCGCCGAACCAAGTGAGACTCAAGCTCGCGCATGTGGCTGCGTCGAGCTCCAGGCACGCCTTTCTACCGCCAACGACCAGTCTTTGATGGCAAGCAGCTCGAGGATGCTCGTACTCTCGCTGATTACAATATCCAGGAGCAAGATACACTTCATCTTGCGCTCAGCGGGTTCGTCGTACATCACGAGCATCGAGCACAAACTCAATCTCCGCCAATCGAGTGGATGAGGTGATACGTGTCTCACTCGTGCGAGAGCAGATGCTTTGGTCGAGGAGATGTGCTGTCGAACCATGTGACTCGCCAAGAGCCACCCAACAACGCACTCGATGTGGCAGTCTCGACGGTCATCAGCGTGACCTTCGACGACTCGATTCGCTTCGTGCAGCTCACGCCAGCCTTGATTCGAGTGAGGCACGTTGCCACAGCGCTCCAGATCGAAGGTCTACCAGCATACGACCAAGCCACTCGAACTCTCTCGTTCACTCCTCGTCAGCCTCTCGAGTACGACCACGACTATGTTGTCTCCGTCGACCCTGACGAAGCCCTCGAAGGAGCAGACCGAGCAACGCTGCTCTCGCCGTTTCATTGCTGCTTTCGTACTGCAGCGTATCACGAAGCTGCCACGACCACAGCAGATCAGTGAGCGATGCTGAGCCTCTCAATTCTCGTGCTCTATGCCAATCGAACGATGAATAGCAAGCAATGGCTGCTGCTCCTCCGAACCCGACAGCTCGGAGCCAACCTGAATCGACGCCTGCCTGGAACGCCACTGCCCTTGTCGCATCGTTGTGCCTTGCGCTTGTGCTCTCCTTCCTTTGCTGTTCTGGATGCTTTGCAACCTGATATCCTTGTGAGTGCAATGTACAATATCACTTCAACTCAACCAATCCGGTCGAGCGATGATGCGCGAGGCTCGAAGCTCTGTTGGCGGCTCCGATCGAGCGACCCAGTCGAGAGAGAGAGAGGCGCCATTCGCTTCGCTGCTCGCCCGCTGCTGCATCTCCTGCAACTCATCCATCTGGCCCAAGGCCTCGCATCGTTCGTGCGAGACTGTGCATCAGCTGCACAACATCGAGCGAGAGACTTGATCCTGCTTGCGGACCATCACATTGCACATCATCGATTGGATTGCCACGATGCTGGTCGTCGTCAAGACACCCATTGGCACCAATTTGGAGTCGGCGGTGTTTTATCAGCTCTATCAACAAGATTGGCGTTTGATACATGTACTGTCGTGCCTTTGATTATGACTCAGAGCTCGGTATGCCCATGAGGCTGTGCCGAGGAGGCAGTGCCCATGATCGTCGATCGGCGCAACCAGAACAGGCTGTGCATTTCGCGGCCATCATGCAAGCAGGCTTGATTCAACGCCGCATTTCTGGCTATCGAGCTGCAGAACTTGTTGGCGTGGTTGACGCGCGAACGATCCAACCCGGTTGCGTAATCTCCAACCAGGAACGAACCTGCGTCCAATTACTCGCATATCAGGAGTCGTGCGCAATGGATCTCGAGAGTACGCCGTACCTGGTCGCACAAGCTTGTAGGCCGCTTCCAGATCTTGCTCGCGGTGAGATACGAACACAACGTCGTAACCAAACTCATCGCTTGCAAGCTTGCTGTCTCGGAACGGTGTATCAGAGAAGCCGACAGCCAGTCCCGGGTACTGACGAGCGATCAATAAGCATCTTCTGTTAGTCTTGTGTTCATTTCTATCGTCGAGCGATCGCGTGTGCCACACAAGGTACCTTGCGGAAGAGCTCCTCCTCTGTTGCATTTCGAGGTGGGTTGAAGCAAAGCACTACCGACCGGCCTTGTGACTGGGCCGTGGCAAGCGTGGCAATCGCGGCGCACTCGGCGATCGTTCCTCCGAGATGAAGGATCACAATCGGTTGGAACGAGGAGATCAACTGAGCCAGCGCCTCGGGGACAGTGGCATGGTTGACTGGGAGGTTCCTCCCAGCAACAGCACGGAAAGACTCTGGCCTTGAGAAGATGTTCGGGAAGATACTGTTTTGATCGACTGCACCGCGGTGGAGGCAACAGTGAAGAACGTGAGTGAGTGTACGACAATCCATGGATAATGCCGTACCCAATGAGCAACTGGGCCCAGTGCTCGGATGGAGACACTCTCCGGTGGCTCTATTGACTCGCAGGAATGGAATCGAACTGTTGTGGCAGATTGAGATGCATCCAGCGTCGGAGCACTGATCGCACAGAAGGACAACGTTGACGTCCCGTCCTTGGGCCCACGCCAAGGCAGTTTGATAGGTACGCCTCGCTGCATTGGCCGGGACCTCGATTCCTGACGCTAGTACCAGTGAGTGAAACAGAGAATGGCGTAAGTATCCGCATGGCAGATGCCAACGTATGTGGTTCGAGCGGGCAGTACATGACGGCAGAGCCTTCCTGCTGAACATTCGCCGGAATGCCGCTTGTCGAGACTCCTGAGGCGACATTGAGCTGTTCTCCAGGCTCACCGTGAGCTCCTCCTCGAATCGCTGTCGTCGCTCCTCGGTCGTAGCCACTCGCCGGGCAATATTCTTTGCGTACGCAAGCGCGTAGACTCCGCATTCATCGCCCAACACTTCTCGAATGGCCTTCTCGGCAATGGTGGTGAGGCTTTCCAATCTACGGAGCAATTGTTCAACGCAATGAATAGAAGCAACGTGTGACATTGTGAATGAAGGCACGAGCGCCGTACGTGTGTCCAAAGTACACTATGGGCAGTATCTTTGAGTTAAGCGTGCTCCTCGCATCAGGCAAGTCAGCAAAGGTGCACCTCAGCAACGGAGCCATGGGGTCGACTGTGATCGTCAACTCCTCCATAAGCTGGAGAACTTCGCCGGGTTGTATCTTGGAGAGCTCGGACGGCTTGCCATCGAAGAACGTGTTCTGATACGCCAGTTCGTTCTGAGCCAACTCGATTCGCTCGGTGAGAGTAATGTCGCTGCTCGAGTCGAGGAGCACGTGCGGGTTGCAGGTGACGATCACGATCACCTTGTCCATCGACACTGGGTGCGCCGCCAACGACGAGTACAAGTGATGCGAATTGATGATCTCCAACAGGCAACGCCCAACGTTGCTCTGGCCTTGAATCTCGTTGAAGATGACCACTGGAATGTATCCACTTCGTCGAGCAGCGCCAATCAGTACGATCAGTCGGCGCTTGAGTACTTCGCAGTCTCTGAGCTCCCCCGCTTGGATGCTGATGAATCCCTTTCGCACGTGGCAGTCGGCGAGCTCAACGACGGCCGACTTCATATTGCATCCGCCAAGGTCGTTCAGTTCGCTGGCCACGCGAAGCAGCGTCAAGTCCTTGCCGTTGCCATTTTCGCCCGCCAAGAGCAACGTCAATGGAATCAAGCTCTCGACATTGTCGCCAAGGTAGGATGTTATCACCAACCGAATGTACTGGAGCTGTAGAAAAGAACAGAAGCATGCTCATTCGTGAGAGGCGTAATCAAGAGACCGAGCATAGATTGGAAGTGTGCGAGAGTACCTGCAAGTCCTGCCCGACAATCTTGCGGTAGTCGAGTGCTCGTGAGAGACGCTGCTCGACCTCGGTGTTGTTGAGTGCCTTTCGTGAGAGAGCAGCGAGCTCAGCCTCTCGCAACTCCACGCAATACTGTGGCTCCAAGTCGCGAGGCCACGAGCACACGACCTTACGATGGGCAGTGCCAAGAGACGTCGGGAGACTCATCTGCACGAACCCAACAACAACGAGGCCAAGAACGAAACAACCCAGAATGTACGCCAAGACGATCCACGGCGATCGACCACGACGAGAGTCCCACACGAGCAGAGCCGCGACCACAAGGCCACCGATCAAGGCGGACGCAGGTACAACTAGTTCGTACGAAAGTGCGTTGTACCACGCAACGGGCTCGCGCGTGATGACACCAACGCGCACTAGGAACACGAAGCTCGCCGCTACGGGGACCACGAATGCCAGCACGCAATGCGAGTACCCGAGCACTACAAGCAAGGTAGGACCCAAGGTTTTTGCGGCAGGGCCACCGAGGAACAGCAGCAACAACGAGTTGACGTAGAACATCCATGGCGAACTATCGTCAAGGTGCCTCGAGAGGGCTACCTGACTACCTTCCATTGGAGCCATTGGGTAGACCACCACACAATAGGCTGTATCGATAGGAGCGACGGTATTGGGAGGTCCAACGAGCGAGACCGACGAGCGAGCGAGCGAGACGAGCGAACACAACGACACAGCGACGCAGCAGCGACCATCCATCGATCGAGCAGTCCAACATTCGCTCATTCCATCCATCGCCCCCGCTCGCTCGCACCCATCCCTCCTCACCCCGACCAAGCTCGCGTCCGTGTCCCTGTGTCTCTGCACTTGCTGGCCTGCCTGGCCTGGCTTGTGTCCTCGTGTGCTGCATGTATGAGTGAGTGAGTGAGTGAGTCGCTCACATGTCTCTCCTCAAACCCTCCACCACTCTCGTGGCGTTGCTGTCTGCCGCCATCATCCTCATCCTCATCACTGCAAGTGCGAGTGGATTGACACAACAACAAAACGAAGCGCTTCATTGCATCAACCAAGAGAACCGCAACATCGTTGCAACAAGAGCATGTGTGATCAAGAAGCTCGGGCCCATCTCAGAAGAGTGCTCGACGTGCATCTCGAAGGCGACACGAGTGTCTCAGATCGGAGACTGCATTCGATTCAACTACGCAGTACCCACACAGTCACCCACACCAAAGGCAACACCGACACCAACACCGACACCGACACTCACAACAACACTGACGCCAACGCCGACAACACCTGAACCGACTGCACTGCCATCAATTCCACTCGATCTTGGAGGAGCGAGCTCGGCAGACTCACAACAGCACTCGGTGATGGATGGCTCGACCATTGTCTTGGGCTTCGTGCAGCCGAGCACCAGACTTGAGCTGATGTTGTACCTACTGTGTGGTTTGGGTGCCATGTACTGGCTCTCTAGCAGACAACTTCAAGCGCTTCAGCAGCTCCTCGAGGAGCAACAACGCCAAGCTCTCGAGCAGCAACTTCAAGCGCTTCAGCAGGTCCTTGAGAAGCAACAAAGCCAAGCTCCCACACAGCAACGTCAATCCCTTCAACAAGCCTCCAATCAAGCTCCAACAGCGCCTCGAGAAACAGCATCGCCAAGCTCTTCAGAAGCGGATAACGGGCAACGCCAAACTCTCGACCACCAACGCCAATCCTCTGAGCAGCTCGTCGAGGAGCAACCTCAAGTCCCTTCCACTTCGCCTCGAGAAACAGCAACGCCAAGCTCTTCAGAAGCGGATAAAGGGCAACGCCAAGCCCTCGAGCACCAACTTCAATCCCTTGAACAAGCACCCCAACCTGCAGCTCCTCAAGAACCAGCGGTTGAAGGGCAACAACGCCGAGCTCTCGAGCAACTTCAATCCCTTCGACACCTCGAGGAGCAACAACGCCGAGCTCCCGAGCGGCAACTTCAATCCTCTGAGCAGCTCGTGGAAACCTCAAGTCCCTTCAACGCACCCGATAAGTGACGATTGTACAGATAGCCAACCGCTTCTTTCTGTCCCCGAGTGATACCCATCCAGCCTGGTGCCGCCACTGCAATGGTTGTCGGTCTTCCAATAGCAATTGTACATTCCCCCATATTTGCGATGAATTGACAACGCCGACGAGCGAGCGAACACAACGACACAGCGACGCAGCAGCGACCATCCATCGATCGAGCAGTCCAACATTCGCTCATTCCATCCATCGCTCCCGCTCGCTCGCACCCATCCCTCCTCACCCCGACCAAGCTCGCGTCCGTGTCCCTGTGTCTCTGCACTTGCTGGCCTGCCTGGCCTGGCTTGTGTCCTCGTGTGCTGCATGTATGAGTGAGTGAGTGAGTGAGTCGCTCACATGTCTCTCCTCAAACCCTCCACCACTCTCGTGGCGTTGCTGTCTGCCGCCATCATCCTCATCCTCATCACTGCAAGTGCGAGTGGATTGACACAACAACAAAACGAAGCGCTTCATTGCATCAACCAAGAGAACCGCAACATCGTTGCAACAAGAGCATGTGTGATCAAGAAGCTCGGGCCCATCTCGGAAGAGTGCTCGACGTGCATCTCGAAGGCGACACGAGTGTCTCAGATCGGAGACTGCATTCGATTCAACTACGCAGTACCCACACAGTCACCCACACCAAAGCCGACACTGACTCCTCCAGTCACGCTATCATCACCACGGCCAACATTGGTTCCAACTCCACCGCCAGCACCAACGATATATCCCAGCTCTACCTCACAAGATCGCAGCGCCTCGCCTATCGAGGAGCCACACTTCATCCTCTATGTTTGCATGCTCATCGGATTCGCGACTGTGTGGTTGCAATCGCGTTCATATGCAAGACAGCTAGAGTCGGTGGCTGCTCACGTATCCCGAGTTGACTCGGCCACGAGGACTGGCTTTAGCAAGATACAGGCGGGCAACGACCACCACTCCACAGCGCTCGGCCAAATCAATGCATCACTGGAAGCGATAGAACAGCGCTTGGCGATGCAGAATGCTGCCATCCACGAGCTTGTAACGCGTGTCGAACGTCTTGAGGGCAACCAAAGCACCCAAGGCCGTAGCACTAGCATGAGTACTCTCACCTGATATCGTTTGGTCCGCTCGCTTGTATATTCATAACACTAAACAGATAGACGAACGTGGAATGTAGCAATCGGCATCGAGCTGTCGTTCGCACACTAGCTCGCGAATTGTTGGACTTGTCGGCATATGCACGAATGGGCTCACTCCCTCGCTCGCCTCCCATCATCAACAACAACAACAATGGCACGGTCCACAACAAGTATCGGTGTGGCATTAGCTGTTGCCATCTGCTGCGTCGTCGCGGCGAGCTTGAGCACAGAGCAACGCGAAGCACTCAGTTGTATTGGCAGAGAGAACCGCAATATGGTTGCTACACGCGCGTGTGTCTTGAAGAAGCTTGGCTCTGTGCCAGCTGAGTGTGCCAAATGTATCTCGAGTGCCAAGCGAGTCTCGGGGATTGGCGATTGTATTAGGATCAGCTGCAACCCGACTCCGATACCTACGTATACCGAAACCCAGACCGACACTCCCACCAACATCGAGACCGGTGCTGAGACCGACACTGCCACCAACATCGACGCACACGTACACGCACCGACACCGACACCGACACCCACACCGACACCGACACCGACACCCACACCGACACCGACACCCACACCGACACCGACACCGACACCGACACCGACACCGACACCTATCTCGGATTCGACTGCTGCTCACGAGTCGGCGACAGCTTCTCCTCCGAACCCGACAGCTCGGAGCCAACCTGAATCGACGCCTGCCTGGAACGCCACTGCCCTTGTCGCAACGTTCTGCCTTGCGCTTGTGCTCTCCTTCCTTTGCTGTTCTGGATGCTTTGCAACCTGATATCCCTGTGAGTGCAATGTACAATATCACTCAAACTCAACCAATCCGGTCGAGCGATGATGCGCGAGGCTCGAAGCTCTGTTGGCGGCTCCGATCGAGCGACCCAGTCGAGAGAGCGGCGCGCCATTCGCTTCGCTGCTCGCCCGCTGCTGCATCTCCTGCAACTCATCCATCTGGCCCAAGGCCTCGCGTCGTTCGTGTGAGACTGTGCATCAGCTGCACAACATCGAGCGAGAGACTTGATCCTGCTTGCGGACCATCACATTGCACATCATCGATTGGATTGCCACGATGCTGGTCGTCGTCAAGACACCCATTGGCACCAATTTGGAGCTCGAGGTCGATCCCACCGACACTCTCCTCCATCTCAAAGAGCTCATCACAAACGAGACAGGTTAGTCTCGCGTCGCACACATCCACGATCCACAAGAGTCACGATGTCTGTGTGTCTCTCACGATGTGTCTGTGTCTCTCATCTGACGATTGCGATGATTGCGATTGCGACTCTCCAGGCATACCATTCACGATGCGAGGAGTGAGGCTCATCTACAAAGCCAAGCCGCTCCTCGGCGATGATCGAACTCTCGCCGATCTCGATGTTCAAGACCAATCGAAGATATTCATCATCATCAGGTTCGTTCGTTCAAGATGCACCAATGCGCGACGAGAGGAGGATACAAGAGAGCGAGAGAGGCAGTGCTGAGAGAGTGTCTCTGTGCTGACTCGTCTCGGCAGTGGACCAGGAGGATAGCTGGAGCGCCACCACCACGGCCACCATCTCCATCATCGTGCGCGCCATCGAGTCATGCTCAATCATCGATCGATTGGATGATAAAGGCCCACGAGTCTGTGCCGTTCTCTCGCAGAGACCAAGAGGGAGCGGCACATCGAGCAACGCACTGCCCTCGTGTCTCAAGATCCACGAGATCACAGGTCCCTCGTCCATCACATCGATGAAAGTCCATCATGTGCATCCGATCGATGGTCGGAGCTCATCTCGAGCAGGGCCAGACATGATCGGGTTGAGTTGGATGGCAGGTGGGTTTGGGAGCACTGAGAGAGAACAGAGAGAGCTCTTGCGGCGTCGATCGTCGTTGTCTTGCTCGCTCGGCTGCTGCTGCATCGCGTCTCTCTCTCTCTCTCTATCTCGCTGTGGTGTTTGGTGGTGGCGGTGCTGGTGCGAGAGTCTTGTCTCCATCTCGTTGCTTGCGTGACTGTGCAAGTGAGGGGCTCAGAAGGAGGAGAAGGAAGAGTCAGATCGTGTTGGATCTTGTGTGGTCGGCTGTGCTTGTGTGTGTGTGTGTGTGTGTGTGTGTGTGTGTGTGTGTGTGTGTGTGTGTGTGTGTGTGTGTGTGTGTGTGTGTGTGTGTGTGTGTGTGTGTGTGTGTGTGTGTGTGTGTGTGTGTGCTTGCTTTGTGTGCCACATTGTCTTCGCTGCACGATGCAGATCTTCGTCAAGACCTTCACTGGCAAGACGATCACGATAGATGTCGAATCCACCGACACCATCCACCAAGTCAAGCAAAAGGTCCAAGACAGAGAAGGTTCGTGTGTGTGGCGGCCTCTCGCATCGACATGGCGCTCCCAACCATGGCACTGCTTGTGTGCTTGTGTTCTTGTGCTCTTGTGCTCTTGTGTTCTTGTGCACCACTCCACTCATATGAGTGCGCGCTGACCCTCTCTTGCTGTTGGTATCTGGCTCCCCAGGCATCCCTCCCGATCAACAAGGCCTGAGATATGCTGGTAAGCGGCTCGAGGATAGTCGAACTCTCGCCGACTACAAAATCCAGAAGGAATCTACGCTCCAAATTGTGAGCAGGTTCGCTGGTCTCACTCACACACTCCACTCCTTCACGAGATGCCGATGCTCGAACTTCGACATCACCGTCATCTTCACTCGCCTTCTCATTGATGCCATCTCTTTGCCTCGGCGTCTTGATTTGCTCTTTGCTTGGCTAATGTGATCAGCCTCCGAGGGAATGGAGACATGCTCTCGAACCATGTGACTCGCTCTGTTCCAGCCAACAATGCAACTGCTATCCCAGTGACGACAGTCATCAGCGTGACGTTCGACGACTCGATTCGATTCTTGAGGCTCACCCCAGGCTTGATCCAAGTGTCGAAGCGAGCCACGGGAGCTCGAGTGGAAGGTCGATCAGCGTACGACCAAGCCACTCGAACTCTCTCGTTCACTCCTCATCAGCCTCTCGAACACGACACCAAGTATCTCGTCTCTCATGATCCTTCGACGGCGGTGGAAGGAGCCAATCCAAACATGATGCTCGCTGATCACAGCTGGAAGTTCACGACTCGCACCATACCAATGATCAACATCGAGGTTCTCGAGGTTCGCTCTCGCTCGATACCAACCCATCAATCAACCAATCGATCTGAATGCTGTGTCGTGAGTCGTTGCCATCATCATCATCAATTGATCGGGTCTTCATCTTCT
>Ga0209935_1004752_pt1 | contig 12182 bp, 14 predicted proteins | sample ThiBio_1000_plan_2_FD_183958 | JGI IMG/M metagenome (GOLD analysis project Ga0209935, IMG submission 183958) | Wastewater bioreactor microbial communities from Cape Town, South Africa - Thiocy_cont_1000_plan (SPAdes) | ecosystem: Engineered > Bioreactor > Thiocyanate-remediating >... | reverse complement strand
TTTTTTTCTTTTTTTCTTTTCTTTTTCTTTTTCTTTTTCTTTTTCTTTTTCTTTTTCTTTTTCTTTTTCGTTTCTTGTTCGTTCTCTTCTTTCTCTTTCTCTTTCTCTTTCTCTTTCTTTTTCTCTTTCTCTTTCTCTTTCTCTTTCTCTTTCTCTTTCTCTTTCTCTTTCTCTTTCTCTTTCTCTTTCTCTTTCTTTCTCTTTCTCTTCTTCCGCCCTAATATCCCTGATCTTTCCTTAAGTGCGATTGTGGCGGCGCTTGCTGAATTTCCGATAATTCAAGGAATTGAGGACCCCAGAAACAAGAAGATGATGATCTGGTTCTTTGCCAAGAGGATATTGGAGGCTGCCCGAGTCGACGCCTTTGGGGATCATCCCAACACAAAGACAGAAGAGTACCTGTTGCAACTCACCGCAAGACTCTACCACAAACGCATCTCATTGGATGATGTCCACGACGTGACTATGCGAGAGGAGCTCAAGGCAACGGGTTGCTCCGGCGAGTCGCGTTACTATAGTGATGGGTCGGACTCGTCCTCGGATGATGAAGCGATGGAAGCCGAAGTGGATTATTATTACTATGGATACAGCAAGTTCGAGGAATATCCTAATGAAGGCATCCAGTATTTTAATGAGACTGAAGACAAGCCACAACCTCGAGGGAGGCAGAGGAAGGGAGCAGGTCAAAGGAATGAAGAAAGGGAGAAGAAAGTGAAGGAGGTGAAGATGAAGGAAAACTCTCCTCCAACTGCCTATGGGATTACATTTCAAGGAAAGGAGGATCAATCCCTCACTTGGTCCTCTGAGATCGATAGGATGCAAAATCAAGTGAAGCTGATGATGAGGGGTGGAGGAAAAGTGGAGTACCTGGTGTATCTGATATTTCATACCATCGTGACTCGGGGATGGAAGGAGTTTGCATTGGACGTCTGGAAGACCCCAACTGTCTTGGGTACTTCGTCAGGGTGGGGAGTCCATGAAGATGCCTCCAACAAGAACGCATCCGCGTCCTTGTCGGTCTCGATCTCTTTGTGCCCTTTCCTTCTTGATGATGATGGCAGGGACCAGTTGAGACTCGCATTGCTTTCTCGCAGCATCTCCCTCTCGCCCTTCCTTCCCCCAAGACAGGATGTTTGGGACACACAAGATCTGGCAGGCCATTTCAAGATAACCTGTTTATATTAATGCTGAAATACATCAACTTTTAGTATTTCTTTGTGTAGTCCTGTTTATCAGAAAATTTAGGGGCACCAGGCACCATCAGTGCCGATGCTCCTTGCAGCACCCCCCTTCAAAAAGCATATCCACAACAAATAGCACCAAAAACAGATGCCTTGTGGTTCAGGGTGGGTAAACTTCGGCATCTGCGAGGGCAACCACTTCATCGATCAGTTCGGCATCTGCGCCTCCAATCAGTCGCACTCCTCCCAGAGCTATCCTTGCAAAAAGAGTACATGCTTTTGCGTCAACACCGGCAAGCAGACCTTAACCACGGCTTCATCGACCCCGTTTACAGCTGCAAAAGAGGGCCAGTTCGATGAGAGCTCGGCTTACCCTTCCACCTCACTCTCATGTAGGGCCACTCTCAGTGGTTATCAGATTTAAGGAATAAGCTGGTTTGTATTCTTTAACTATTGATTCAAATGAATGAACGAACGAAACCTTGTGTTGATGAAATTGCATGAAATTTCCAAAATTTTGAAATTTCTGTAAACTTTCTTATTGTAGATCCGGAGCAAAGAGAAAATGAACGAGGAAGACCTAGCAAAAATCATGAAAGAATCCCGGAAAAGCTTGTTTAACTTACAGTGCTTTTAAGGGTACATCCTCTCATGTTTTGTTCTCTACACAACAAAAAGAACACACTCACCAAATCTTGACCTGTATTTCCTTGCAATGTACTTTGGACAACAGGGAAAGAGCAGGCAGTAGGTATCTGCAGGATTAGTTTAACCTAAAGGGTGAAATTCAAGAAGATACGTTTCCTTTTCCAGAAAAATAGATTAATCAAACCCCTTCAGCATGAAAAATGCTGCAGTGCAGACCTCGGTGTAAGTTACTTCCATTCACTCCAGACACTAATGCTTTTATAGTGCTTGCACTTCTTTCAGCAAGGTCTGCTCCTATTCAAGTAGAAAAGGAACAGAGAAGCATTGACACCATATCTCCTTATTGAGTGGATGATACAGTGTCCTCAAATGAGGACATTCCGAGCATAAAGATGAAGGCAGTGCTTCAGCTTCGTCTAAAAGGCCGAGAAATACTGGCAAAGAAAAAGTGACCCCTAAACGAAGGAAATAAAGGAGTGCTTCCAAACCCTGTGCTTCATTTTAGGTCCAATAACATCCCACAGAAGATGTCCAACTCCTGGTTAGCATTACGAGCAGATACACCAGGATATCCGGACAACAGTTGAACCTTGACAAATGTACACTGCTGATCAACGAGGGTGAAAGTAGATTCCAACATCATCCATTCGCAGAGGCAACCGCAGACAGATATCTGGGAGTTCAGCTACATGCCGATGGAAACATCTCAATGCTCCCCCACACAATTTCACGTCAGCCCTAGTGTATGGAAGTTGATAGAGTAACCGGGGGAGGATGTAGGCCGTGAAAACGATACACAAGATAGAACGATGGTTCTTGGGCCAGAGCAACTCATCAAAACGCCCACTTCTCAGTTCAGCGAGACAAGAACACCCCCTGGCATTCTTCAACCTTGTCCCTTTCCAAACGGAGCTACGCTGGAGGCGAGCTGGAATTTTCCAACAGCACAAGTCATGGCTTCACGGTGAGCCGAAAAACCCCACAACACTCCTCCTCCACAAGGCTTGGACAGAAACAACACAGCAATTCCCAGCCATCACAGCGTTCAACTCACGAAAGGACTTCAACAAAGGCTTCGAATAGCGGCCAAACAACAAAAACTCAAACCCATCCAGACCCGACAAGAACCTCACCGCATGCATACCTCGACTCTCTAAACAAGCCAAAGGACACATCAGCACCCCTCCAACAGATGGAAGTTGCAGAATTTGTCACCAACACGGCCCAGATGGCATTCCTTATGCCGACAACTCTCCTGCTGGGGTCAAGGCTCGCACCCAGCTCTTTCACCAAGTATGGCTGGATGGACGAATCCCTCACAGCTGGTACGAATCGATAACAAACCCCATCCGTAAGGAAGATAAGGACCCCACATGGGTGAAGAACTACAGGCCAATTGCACTAGCGAACACGGACTCCAAAATTTTCACGGGGATATTGAACAGGAGACTGATGCCATGGCTGCAAGAGTCCAAACCAAACTCACAATCTGGATTTATGACGTGAAGATCAACAGAGTTAGCCATACTCAGGGTGTTGGAACACCTACACAAGCACCCCGACTCAGTTCCACTGCTGCTGGATTTTGAGAAAGCCTACGACAGAGTATCCCATCTGTGGCTCAAAGAAGTTCTCCACACAACCGGCTTTCCACCACTCATCACCACCCTCATCCTGGAAATCAACAGCGGCCATACTCGACTTCTCATCAACAACCAACTCTCTTGCCGCATTCCCATCCTCTCCGGGGTTAAACAAGGAGACCCTTTGTCCCCTACACTCTTCATCCTGGGCATGCAACCGTTTCTGACGGAGCTACAACAACACGGAATCAGCTCTCAGGCCTACGCTGATGACACCCTCATCTCCCTCCATCAATCGTCAGACATGCAGACACTCGCCAACATCACGAACAGATACACAGAAGCATCAGGGCAACAGCTAAACACTGACAAGTGCACGCTGCTAATAAGAGAAGATGACGAAAGATTCCCACAACACCCCTACACAGAAGCAGCGGAATAGATACCTGGGGATACTGTTGAAAGCAGATGGAACAGTCTCAATGCTTCCCAACACACTTGACGCTGCTGAATCACTCCTTCGCCGTTGGAAAGTCGCCCACCTCTCCCTGATGGAACGAGCTACCATCATCAAACACTACATCCGCCCGCGACTACTGTATCAACTCCCCTACACAAAAGCAGACGCAAACACAATCAACAAACTGGAGAGACAAGCACAATCAACCTCTCGTGAGTTCAACAAGACAGGAACACCCCATCGCATTCTTCAACCTAGTACCATTCCACACCGAACTGAAATGGAGAAGAGCAGCATCTTACACCAACACAAACACTGGCTAACACAGAGCACCACCCTTGCCCCACGACCCAGCTTCTCCAAGGCCTGGTCCAACACCGCACAGGACTTCCCAACAAGCAAGAACCACAGCTCCCGGCAGGCATTCAACAAGGCAATTCGGTCAGCAGCAAAGAAGCAAAGGCTCCCTCTCACCCCACGTCAACAACAATGGACAAGCGAGCTAGGAGTGGATATCAAACTGTTTCTGATCAGGGCATACAAATGGAAGGTCCGACCCGCAATCATATCATTCTCATGGAAGCTAGTCAACGGTCGAGTCCCGCTAGGACAACACTTTTCTCCCCACCAACCCTGCCCCCTATGCGGGGGCGAGGAAGATACCACTCACTTGATGACACACGTGATGAGTTTCGACAGAACAACTCTCAAACCCCATCTCATGCCTTCTCAAGGCTAACTCGGAAATTGATGCCATTCAAGTGGCCACAACAATATGGTGCACTTGGAAAGTGCGCTGCTGGGCAAAACACCGAGGACACATACAGTATATGGACATCAACCAACTCTTTGGGGATTTCATGAATCAGGAAATAGAACGAAGGAATGTGGCTTTTGGGTAGTTGCGCCCTTCCAATAAAAACTTGATCTTTCACCCCAAAAAAAAAAAAAACAACAAAAACTACTCCTCACCTCTCGACAACTACATTGGGAACAAGAATGGGGAGTGGACTTCAAATAATATCTCGCCAGGGCATACAAATGGAAGACCAGCCCTGCGATCATCTCCTTTGCATGGAAGCTCTTCAAGGACAACTCCCTCTCGGCAGCCACTTCTCCCCCACTCAGGACTGCCCCCTTTGCGGAGACCAAAAGGACACAGGGCACCTATTGGAACACTGCATGACACTGAACATCAGAACACGACCAAACCCCATCGAAAAGCTCCTCACAGCGACCTCAGAGGCAGATGCAATACAAACGGCCACAAGTCTTTGGTGTGCCTGGAAAGTAAGGTGTTGGGTTAAACACCGAATACGAGGACAACATATGGACATTCTAAAACTATATCGGGATTTCATGAGTCAAGAAATTGAAAGAAGGAATGTGGCTTTTGGGTAGTTGCGCCCTTCCAATAAAACTTGTACTTTCCCAAAAAAAAAAAAATAACATCCCATATGGATGTTATCTGAAGCCTGCACAGGCTTCAGAAGAAACATCGGTGAGATGCTTCCTGAGGAGGCCCCTCCATCAAAAAGCACCCTCAGGGGCCTCAATGGGCATTTGCAGCTTCAAAACCCTTCAGCTACATCTTTTTCCGTCAATCCATCTTTTTGATACCCGTTTGGGCTTCAGAATGCACCAAAATCGACACTACTTGATGCCGACCAGATTTTCTGATAGTTTAGACAGGAAGGTCTGCTCAACATGTGTTCTCTACTTCTTTGAAAGTGGCAAAAGTCCAAAGGAGCTCAATAATCTGGGGGCTTCAGGCAGCATCAATTTAGAAGCTAGCTGATGCCCCGGCATCAAACAGCCTCTTCCCCTAGTCGACAAGAAGACTTGCCCACCAATCGGGTAAAGGAGGATCTCTGTTTTATCGTACGCAAGAACGAACGGATACAAGGCCACAGCTCTGTGCCACAGGTGTAGAAGACATCAAGTATGACCAAGGGGCTCCTATTACTGGTGAAACTTGGGAACCCAACCACTCTCAGCTGATTTCTACCATGAAATTATATTAATGTTAATCTGATTTAATTCACCTCAAAGATCAGATTTGATAACTATCCCTGTGGTAACAATTCTGTAATGTAACTCACTTGCGCCATTTCTGCAATAAATAAAGGGGGTGGGGAGTAAATCTGTGTGTTCTAGCTATTGTCTTTAAAACTAAGGGAAGGAGGTTCTCGGGTTGAAGGAAGGAATTGTCGCGGCTTCAAATACCATCAGGTTCTGCTTCAACCGGCCTCTGCGGCCTCAAATTCCACCCAAAGCATCAAAAACCTTCAACCCATCTTCTTGAGGCCCAGCTGGGCTTCGAAAAGGACCAAAATCGATGCTATTTGAGGACGACCGGATTTTCTATATTCAGCCGAGCAAGCAAAGAGCGAGGAAGGAGGGCAAGATGATAGGGATGCCCAACTGCGAGTAGTGGTGGCGAAGGCCTTTGCTGATTGCTCAGGTGCTTTAAGCTTCTAAAAATTGACAGGTCCTGTTCAAAGACCTGAGGCCTTTCGAAGACTTCTTGGCAAAGTCTCCTTTCCCGCCGTCGCTACAATCCAGCCCTGCTTGAGTTGTACGCGAGTAGCGCAAGAAATAATGTAAAAAGGTATCGTTTATATAGAGATAAAATACTTATACTTCGATAAAGGACAGTAATATTTACATATCTGTTTACGCATACATAACACAAAAGGGTGCCTCCAATCGGTCACCGTCACTGTACCGCAATATACGATAATCGAGGCTCCTATAAATCCGAGTACGAACCCAACCTTGCCACATGCCTCGCCAAACCTATTCGGGTATAGAGCATTAGCAAAGGCAATACCATAAAACAATCAGTACGTACTCTGCTGCGGTTGAAATAAGGTCCTCGCCGATTATTTCGCCTACCCCGCTTCCTGCTTCAGAGATAATGCCGGATATATGCTCCGGCGGTAAAATCGTGTCCACGACCGCTGCGGCCTGCAATGAGGAATGGTTACTCAAGCGGGACCCAAAACAAAAGCTTACCGCCGAGCCGATAAGGACGACGGTTGCGCATTTCTTCACAACCTTGAGAATAGGATAACTTTAAGTACATTCAGTATAATTCTAAGCTTGTAGACCCACCTGCCAAACTACTCTGCCAATCTTTGCCCCTGCTTGCATTTGTTATCGATGTGTATAGTTCCTTGTTTCGTTCAACAAAGAAGACGAAGAGAACAACAAGGAGGTGCACTGAAAAAGGGGGGGTTATGCAGATGTTCGGTCATTGTTATGCGTACTATCGGCCATAGTTTTGCAGAAGGCCTCCCCTCCATAGCTGCGTCGGTTCGTGAAAGTTACGCCAAATGCGAGGCCGTTCAGCCAAACTGCCTCCTTAAGCGCGCAGTGAAGTCATTGATTACCATTCGTTTATGCTCTTAATTAACAATTTCCTGGAACGCCTTCGCGAAGAAGGCTAAGGAGGAATGCGCAGAGTTGCTGTTGTGGGCGTTGGCGGGGTTGGAGGCTATTTTGGTGGACGACTGGCGCAGGCAGGACACTGTCATGTTCATTTTATCGCTAGAGGAGCCACATTTCAGGCTTTGCGGGAAGGCGGTCTTCGAGTAGACAGCATCAACGGGGATTTCAGGTTTGATGGGATTCCTATCTTTCCCCCTCTTGGCCATGACCCACTGAGAGCAATGGGTCACCCATAGACTTCTATTGTTTCTTATATCTATCCTCTCATATAGAATTGATAGAGCCTCAATTCTGGTATCAGATGTAAGCGAATCCTTGCCGCCAATGGATCTGGTATTGGTCGCAGTGAAAGGGGAGGAGACCTTCAAGGCACTCCTACCTTCGCTAAAGAGAATCGTATCCGATCACACAACAGTGGTAAGCCAATCCCGCAACTAACGCTGAATTGCAGCATTATAATTAATGACAATTCAATCTTAATTCAGCTGCCTCTGCAAAATGGGGTGGAGGCGCCGTACTTACTCATGGAGGCACTCGGCAAAGAAAAAGTATTGGGCGGTTATTGCAAAATTGTGAGTCGGATTAAGAGTAAGGGTATTCCCGATTTCTGAATTCCAATCTAATTTTGAGGATAGCTCCCGGCCACATCCTTCATGAAGCTTCTGAGCCCGCTGTTGGGTTAGGAGAAATCACAACTGAAAAGAATGGTATACCCTTTAAGATCCGATCTAATCTAAGATTTAACATTTACAAAGGAAAGGTCCAGGGAACAAGTACACGTGTCAAACAAATTGCTGAACTATTCGAGAAATCAGGAATCAAGGTGACTTCATTCTCTTACGCCCCAACACCAAGACTGAACATCCAAATCGAAGGTTGAATTGCCAGAAGATATTCGAGTTGGGCTATGGCACAAACTCATGCTGATAGCCGGAATCAGCGGTGTAGGCGCATGCACCCGAGCACCTCTGGATGGTTGGTTCCCCTACCCCTTAACAAACAGCTTTTCCTAATATCATCCTTCATCTTCTTGCAGTGAATCTCCAAATACCAGGTTCCTCTCTTGATCATTATCTCATTTTCGTTTTCTATTTGCTGACCATAGCTTTTCCTTTCTTTTGCGTTTTAAACAGAAACAAGAGAAATGGTAGGTTTGGTTTTTCCCTTTTTTGGTTGGTGTTGTTAACACATTAATTTGTAGTTACGGTCGGTGTTGTACGAAGTTGTACACGTGGCACAAGCGCAGGGAATCGCGTTGCCTCTGGAAGCTGCTGATCAAGTGCTGCAGCATTTCATCAACGTGACTAAGACATCCAAGGGTGCCACATCCTCGATGCAACGAGACGTCCTCAAAGGCCTTCCTTCCGAGGTAATCTCTATATGTCCTCTCCTCACCACAACACCACACCACAACACAACACAATACACAATACACAACACCACACCACACAACACCACACCACACAATTACACAACACAACACAACACAACAACACCTCACAATTGACCTCACCCTGACGTCTCCCTCTCCCCCTTCTCAACACCTACAACTTGTAAATTAGCTGTACTGGTTGACAGGTGCAGTTGTGCGGAGAGGTAAAGAGCTTGGAGTACCCACACCAGTGAATGATTGCATTCTTGCTATCTTGCTTCCGCAAGAAAAGAAAGCACGCAAGGAGGTTGAATTCAACATAGTACCCAGTAACCTCTAAAAGGAAACAACTCCATCTACCTTTCTTCACGTTTATTTATTTATTTTAAATAAAGAGCGCTTCTTTTTTGCCTTAAATAGATTCATAGACGTAATCCTCAGACATGCCTTTAAGATATTTACCCCTTTGTTTCCTTATCTCTCTCGAAGGGGGGTAAAGGGTTACCTCGTCGATTATTGAATCCCGAGAAGGAACAAAAGAGAAGCGGGTTGTTGCTCTTATGCACATTCCTCATGAATCTCTTGGTGAGCGATTTCTGACCTTCGAAGGTCGTCTTGTTGACTTTCTTGATGACAACCCGCTTCTCTTCATGAGGGATGCCGGAGAGGTTGTTGTCCCAAATTGAGGCATCCAAAGTTTCGACGCTCAAGAGGCTTTGAAAGAAGGCCGAGTTGTTTGAGAAGGCATATCCAAGGGCTGGGCCTAAAAGCTTCGCACAAAAGGAAATTTGGATGTCTATCAGCCAACCCTTAAGTACAAATCTAATGAAGATTGTTAGATTTCTCAAATGGTGAGATTAGGAGGAAAAGGGGTGCCCTTAATCACCTCTTCTAAAGTTTGCATCACCTGTTCTTTCTCACGGCCGCCGCGCCGCAACTGAGATCCTCCGTTCCGCCGAGGCTTTGCTGGAGGACCGTTCATCATTCCAACAACAGCTTGCACAAACTGCCTTTGCTTTTGATCATTTCTTAGGGGACAAGCTGAATTGATTCCAAGTTTTTTCTGTCCGCGGTCCTCTTGCAACAAAGCCAAAAATGCCGCAAAATGAGGAGCAGAAGGGGATAGAGTACTAGGTTTCCTTCTTGTGCATGGATAGCCCTTGAATTACCTTTCAGTCCTGGACGCGGGGTAAGTAAGTAATGTATTATCTTTGCTTGCAAGTCTGAGGTGAAAGGCAAGAAGAGACGCCGAACTGTGAGCTTCATTAAATATTTATTTAGTGCCTCTTATTGGCACGTCCTCTCTTCCCTGCATACACATTCTATTTATCGTTTACACCTTGCTCTCCTTTCGACTCTACAACATCCCCAACAACGTGGCTCAACCAAGTAGTAATCTCGTTCGTCAACCGTTCCAAGACCTCGTCAAGTAGCGGTAGTTCCTCTTCCGAAAATCTCTCCAAAACAAAATCTGCCAAATCCTTGCGGCAGGACGGAGAGCCCACACCAATCCTCACCCTCGTGAACTGAGAGTTGTTCCCCAAACACTGGAATACATCTTTGACCTATGCATAGAATGAAGAGTCAATAAATAAATTAGTTCGAGAATAATCAAAAGAATGTCAATAACTTACCCCCTTCTGACCACCAGCACCGCTCTCGGTACCCATGTGAATCGTACCAACAGGTAGACGCACGTCATCAAAAATAAGAAATACATTTTCATGTGGCGCTTTAACATTCGCTAAAACCGACCGCACAGCACTGACAAACAAAAATTGAGTTAAAATTATTCAAAAATATTTATATCAAATACATACCTGCCGCTCTGATTCATGAAGGTCTGTGGTTCTACAAGGTACACACTTTTTCCTTCCACCTTCACGTGTCCTATCCGAGCATGGCGTTTCCGATTTTTCTCCAATGAAACCCCGAGCGATTCAGCCAGCTTGTCGATGGCTTTGAACCCGATATTGTGCCTTGTGTTCTCATACTCACTACCAGGATTCCCCAAACCAACAATCACAAACGGCTTCGTTGCGTCGGGTCCAACGGTCATCATTTGGCTACGCGAGCAATTTCTTTCGTTTCTTTGTCTGTTCTGTTTTTGCATGCTGTTCCGTCGCTGTGTCTCCTCTCAACATGTAACTCTGTTCTTGTGAAAATAACAAACGCCTGGGCACAATTTGATTTCGCCCCTTTCGCTTCATTCTTTGTTGTTTCCCTTTTCGTCTTCATCAAATTCCATTCTTGGAAATCAAACAAAAAGACGGCAACAACAGAAAGGTCCAAAGAAGCCAAATTGTCCTCGTGACTTGCTGCAAAGTTCAATCGCAAAAGCTAAGTAGCACTAAGGAAGAAGGAGCAATGGGGGACCGGGTAGGCACCATTAACGACTCTGAGCTTCGGTATAGTGGTGAGCCTGCCTAAACTTTCCGAATTTTCAGATTTCGCTTTCGTATTTTAATCAATTTTGTACGATTTCAACAGCGAGGTCCCTCGAGTACAAGCCGTTACTTGGCTCCAGTCCCAACTCCTCAAGCATAAATCTTGAGCCAGGAGGGAGTTGGCGCAGCCATGTGTTCACGCGACAGTTCTATAATGTCTTCATAATGAGCATCGGCTTTATGGGTCTCTTTGCAGCGTACAACACGATTCAAAATTACGTCACATCGCTTCTCCCAGGTACCTCGCTTTTGCCCATTTTTCTCGCAGTCTCACTCACAATGATATTTTAGAGAATCTGGGTAATGAATCGTTGTCCGTTTTGTATGGAACTGTGGCGATTAGTGTGGTGTTGGCGCCGGTGATTGTAGATAAAGCGGGTGAAAAGATTACGATGACATTTGGGGCGATATGTTACGTGGCGTGGATGGCAGCGCTCATAAAGATTGTGAACGTTGTGGTATTGTTGGGCGCGGTTGTAATCGGATTTGGGGCAGCGATACTCTGGGTCGCGCAGGGAGCGCTTCTCACTCGATGCTCCCCGCCCGATCGTAGAGGACTTAATTCGGGTATCTTTTGGTACAATGCCCATCTCTCGCTCACTCACTTTCACTCTCGTCTCACATTCACTCTACGCACGCTCTCACGCGCACTCGCAAATTCAAGCGCTCTTGCACTCATCCTCACACCAATCACGCACTCAAACTGTTTTGTGGATGCAAGCGCACCATTAACTCTCGCGCTAACCATATCACACTCTCACACACTCTCACACACTCGCTCACTCGCTTACTTTTTTTATTTATTGTTATTTTTTGTAGGGGAATATTTCAAATCAGTAATGTGTTGGGGAACTTGGCGGCGTACTTTATTTTCAACGAGTTATCATCGACGGGATTATTTATCATTTTCACTGCTGTGGGAGGAGCCGGTACTCTTGTCCTGCTTCTCCTCAGCCCTCCAAAGCTTTCACATGAGATAGCTGCTACCGTAGCAGGTATCTTCTCTCTCTCTCTCTCTCTCTCTCTCTCTCTCTCTCT
>Ga0209935_1004749_pt1 | contig 12187 bp, 17 predicted proteins | sample ThiBio_1000_plan_2_FD_183958 | JGI IMG/M metagenome (GOLD analysis project Ga0209935, IMG submission 183958) | Wastewater bioreactor microbial communities from Cape Town, South Africa - Thiocy_cont_1000_plan (SPAdes) | ecosystem: Engineered > Bioreactor > Thiocyanate-remediating >... | reverse complement strand
CCGCCATTCCTGCCAAGACCCCATCAGAGTATGCCAAGATCATCAAGAAGTGCTGGAATGGAGAGGCCTCCAAGAGACCTTCGCTGGATAACATCCTTCAATACTTTAATGGTGAGTTGGGCAACACTGAGGCTGTGTAGGTGGTACAATGAAAAATAAACAAGTTTACTAACCAATTATACTTAATATTTTTCATCTTTAAAAATGAATAAAAATACTCAATTTTTTTCTAATTATCCTTTGCGCACCCTGAAATTTCCCAATCGGGTGATGGATATTGAATTATTAGATTTTTTACTGGACCACCGGAAGCCGTTTGTGCAGCATTGGCTGCAACTCGATTTTCCAATTCAACAAGAAATTTGGTCATTATCCCTTGCTAAAAGGCTGATGAGGTCATCGCGTCGTTTTCCTTCTTTAGTGGCCGCCGATAACTCCCGCTTCAGTAAATATTCATCTCATTCATTCAATGACTAACAACCAGTTGGCACTGCTGCTTGTTTTGCAGGTCGCAACTTCTTTGGCTGGCGGTAAGTATTTTGTTTGCGATAATGCCAACAACCCCTTTGAAGGAACTCTGTTTAATCCTTGTGCCTCTGAGGAGCCTCAATCTCCAGATACGATTCACCACCAAAAACAAACACCCGAGCTAGCTGCAGCGGATCCTCAAAATGACCAGCAGAATTCTGGCGGAAGAGCAGCCCCGATAGTAGTCGATGGTATGGTAGAGGAAGATGAACTACACGAAGAGAGTTTTACCCAATCAGCAACAGAAACTTTGCCAGAGAAGCCTGACTCCCTTTTTGCTCTTGCTTGTGAACATACTTACAGTACGGAGGAGTCCAAAGAGAACCATCCCGAGCTTCAGAAACTCTTCGCGCTGGGAGAGAAGCTGTCTGTCCACATGGGACCTCAGAAAGGCCTAGAAGCTTTCCTGGCCCCTATTGAAGAATTGGTGGACGACGGCCACAGAGGTACGGCTAGTTCCTCGCCACCCATCCTCATCTTCTGCCTCTCGGCCAGATACTACAGCAGTACTCAGAAAGCACGAGCTACTCGGACAGCTTCAGGAATGGAAAAGAGAGCTGAAACAGATGGTGGAGAGACTGCAGACACTGTATGCCCGTATCCTGCATGAAGGAACAGATCAGCAGAAGGAAAGAGTAAGGACACGTAAACTTATTACAGAAAAGACATTTTAGGAGGAGAATGTAGTCTTAATTCCCACAAAGACACGAAAATCTGTTATTGCCAGAAAACCTCAAGCTTTAAAAACGTGACTATATATATTCACTGCCGAGTTCAAGTTGGACATGTTGCTGCACTTAGGAATGCTGAGATGTACTGGCATGTAGCGTTATTGCCAACTTACGGAAGCCAATCACAACATTACAAACAATGCGCGTGTTGTCGCTCTCCCTTCCGCAAAAATCCAGAGTCAGAGAGGAGGCTGCTTGTGCGAGGTAAGTCCTTTGGCTTAGCTGTTTGGCTGGCTAATAACCAGCCTCCCATACAAGCTGTCACATGTGTACAAGCCATCACCCCATGGCAGTGCTAAGTTAAGCTTGTTTCTCTGCAGAAGTACCCACCAACCTCCACCGGTGCCGTTATGCCCACACCTGCAACGGTGACCAAAATTTTGGCGCCAAAACCAATAAAGTATTTGTTAAAAGGAAACCAATTCTACTTTTTTTTTTTTTTTAGAAAAGGCTAATTTTTGCTTTTGTGGAACTCCATACAAAGAAGAGGATCTCGATAGCTTCTAAGTTGTATGAGAGTGAACATGCTCTTAGCAAACCTCTTCATCTTCTTTCAGCCATCAAGAAATGTTCCCGCCACCTCTGCTCTGTTGTTTCTTCGTCCTTATCGTACCTGCCCTTAGTTCAGTGAGTGTTAATATTTTATTGCATTTCTCCTGGCTTAAGCCACCTCCCCCATCATAGAAACCAAGTCATGCGGTTTCGACTCCGAAAGTGAATCAGCATGATGAGGTTGATGTATTTCTTCAGCGTTTATCGTTGTTTATCACTGGTATGTTACGAAATGGGATTCAATTTCAAAATATTTTCACCTGAACCTAACGCACTTCTTTCAGCGGTGCACAACAAGGATGAAGTAGGAGCAAAAAAGGCATTGAAAGAATTGGAAGGTGGCCTTCAATATCTTGCAATGAAGCTTGAAGCCAATGGGTTCTCCTTCTTAGCATCACAGATAAAGTTGTGCCTCTCGAGTATGTATGGGTAAGTAGTGATGTTATTGAAAACGGGCGTATGTTGTGGTCCCTTCATTTACCTTTGACTCTTGGCCGTTTTTTTTTTTTTCTTTCTTTCTTTCTTTCTTTTGAATGCAAGGCATTTTCACCTTTGGGATACATGACGGCCACTGGGTTGTTATTGGTAAAATGGCTTGCACCCAAAAGCAAATAATGAGTATCTTTGAAACAATTTTGATAATTGCGTGGACATAACATACGCCCGTCTCTCAAAACATATTTGGGTATTCAATGCAATTCCTCCATCACTGAAGCACCCACACCTCCTCAATCTTGAATTCTATGGCCCTCTTCCTTTCTGCGGGAGGAAATACTGTTCTCGCTTTTGGGGAAATCTTGTTCGGTGTTGATGCGCAGCAACTGTAAATGGTATAATAATTGGATCATCTTTGTTACGTATCTATCAGAACCTGTTCTTTCTTACCCTTCCCAAAATAATGTTTGCTACAAAAAAATACATCCCACGGAGTCATTTTGGATGGTCTAAAGTACGCCTAAATGGCCGTCATAACAAAGAAAGGTGACCCCTGCCCAAGTCCACTTGAAACCGCTTTCAACTATTGGAATGTAGATTCTCCAATAGGGCTGATGACAGGATATTTACCTTGCTGTAAAGTTGATCAAGTTGCAGTTCTCGCACCCCCACAACCTGCAAAAGTTTGTTTGCAGCGACTGGAGAATGATGTTTGAGAAGTTGAAACATAAGTGCTGTGAACAAGAAGCTGAATAGAGCTTGAGCACAAAAGGGTACTTTTTTTTTTTGAAGGCCCTCAAAAAAGCCTACTTAGGAGGGCGGGGTGGGCGAAGGAACAATACCATTTGAAATGAGGAATTTACAAAGTCCAAGAAACGGGGCAAATCGTAGCCCTTGATTTTTTTTTATTTTTTTTTTTTTTTTGCTCCCGCGAATTTTGCCCCAGTGTTACAAAGATGGGGCAAATTTTATTACAAGCAAACACACCAACACAGCTACAGAGATGAGTGGCAAGGTCCCCTCTTCAAGAAGGACTGTGTTCTCGCCAATCGCAATGAAAGAAAGGCTGCCCAAAGGAGTTCAACCACTACGCGACAAACAGTCTCCCCTTGCCGCATCCATTGCTTTCTGCTTCCGAAGGTGCAAACAAGAATTCTGTCGTCTTTTTTCACCCAATCAGCAAAAAGAAACACAAAAAATAAATAAATAAAGGCTCCTTTGGGGTACCTGTTGTGCGTGGGGCAAAGCATATTTGCTCCATCTTTGTAACACTTTCTGGGCAAAATCAATTGACCCACTTCCAGGCACTTTGTAAATTCCTCAATTTTGATGAACGGCGCACCGAACCGCAGTGGTTTGTGAGCGTTATTGGTATTGAGTCGTAAGAACTACACAGCAACACAAAAAGGACGACTAAAAAAGATTGACGAAAACAAGAGCCGTGTATCTCTTCGTCCTCCCTTTTGAAAGCAGAAGATGAAGGAGATCATGGCCGGAGAAGATTCGTCCAGATACGAGGTATTACGTTATTGGCGACAGCGCAGACTTGAATATTCCTTTCGGCTCGCAACAAATAATTTGGCACCTACAACAAAAAAACACGAGGAAAACAAATTTTTTAGCAGTGTTTTTTTGAGTTTTCCGGCTCTTGGCCGGAGCCGTTGTATGCTAGAGCAACTACCGAGGCCAAAGGAATATATGACGGTTGCCCCAGCACCATCGGTACTGGCGTCGGTGCTGCTGGTGGCGTTATACGAAACGTAACTCTGAGGACCGCCAAGGAATATGCATCGTCTCCTTGATTTGTATGCTTGCTCGGTCGAGTTGGGGGTGCACAAGGACGATGTTACTCCTGGCGGAGTATTCGGTTAGGAACAGGCTTTAAGTCTATGGGCATCACTTGGACTGCGGCAAGGTTCGGGGATACTTTATTGCAGTTAAGTTTCGGGGACACCAACAAAGGCAAAAAACTGCATCTATTGCATGGTTGCCACCCAGAAACCAGAGGGTCTTTAGGTGTTATAGACAAAATGCGATTTACCCATTCCCATGCGATAGGAGAAGCCGTGAGTGCAGCTCGAGTGAACCTTTTCCGGCGCACCGGCAAGGTCGTAGACCGATATGGAGTGTTCCTCACCCTCCGCAATCGGTTCAGAGTGCCAATAGGTTGCTGCAGGTGGTGGCATCGTGATCCGCTTCCAAGTCGGGGTCTTCCTAGTCGGTAAGATTCAAGTAGGGCTTGTCCTTGCCAGCAAAGTCAAACATCCCGGCCACCTGAGCGAAGGCGTGCATGAACTGTCCCCAGTTGGTTTCGGGAGCCATCAGCATCGAGGGGGGGGGCATCTCGCCTCCGAAGTACTTGGCTGCCTGAAGTTGCGAATGGATTTATTTGATCCCTCATTTAGGTCGAAGGCATTGTGTATTCACCGTCCAGTCGTCAGCAACCGCCAGCGCCACGTTGTTCTGGCCGGGCATCGCTTTGATGGCTTGAAAGTTTTATTACCTTCGCTGGCTTATCAGATCACAATTAGGTGTATGGCCATGATGATCTTTAACTTGTGGAATCGCAAAAAGCTATGTTAGAAAGGCGCTTGATTACGTTTTACAACGTACCAAGACCTTCACATTCTTCCCTCCAGATATGGAAGCTGCCGAGAAGCAACGAGAGAAGAATCAGAAGTGTTGGGGAGAGGAAGTTGATATAAGTGGGGCAATATGTTGCAGTCCAAGCTCAGTAGGAAGCCAGGAACAAAGAACCAAGTTTGTGTCACCGAAAGGTGTATTGGATACACTTGGTGCGGTGCCCCAGGATAAAGTGCAACTTCGATGGGAAATCGAGCATCTTGAATCATGGTGGGATTCCGAAAGAGGCAAACCCCTTGGTCCTGTTGGATGGTGGCTATTGGATCGTGTATCTTTTGCCACGAGTCGACACAAATTGCCGTGGGAGTCCGCCAAACTCCCCGAGGGCAAAATTGTACTCCCCCGAGGGTACCGAGGGGGAGTACCTAATTCCAACGAGCGCCAGCGAGTTGGAATTGCACCTGCCTGAGGGGAGGGCGGACTCCTCTGCAAGTTGTGTCGTACTTAGTTGGAAATCATTGCTTTTCCCACGCTGAAGGGTTAGTTTCCAGATAAAACTGGGAAGCTAGCGTGGTTTTTTTGCCGGCAATGATTTCCAACTAAGTACGACACAACTTGCAGAGGGAGTCCGCCCTCCCCTCAGGCAGGTGCAATTCCAACTCGCTGGCGCTCGTTGGAATTAGGTACTCCCCCTCGGTACCCTCGGGGGAGTACAATTTTGCCCTCGGGGAGTTTGGCGGACTCCCACGGCAATTTGTGTCGACTCGTGGCAAAAGATGATTGTCGTTTATTGGTTACAGGTCTGTCTTATTTTCCCGTCTTATCAATCTTTTTTCACTACACCGTGATCTCCTTCTGCCCCCCCCTACAGGCATCACGCAGATTCCATTCCTCAGAATTGTCTCAGAAACTCAATCTATGAAAAAAGAAGAAGGAATGTTATATACTACCACATCTATCTTCCACACAATGGAGGAATACTCACCGAGACTGGCATTCCACACAAGGATGGGCACAATAGCCTGTTCATTGGACACAGATGGTCTTCCTCCTGGGAATCTTGCCACACTTTGTCTTCCACCTCACCAGATATGTGGACTGTCATTGCCCCCCTTGAGGACCCACACTGGCCGCCTGAGCCCATACTCGACCAGCAGCTTGTTCTGGATAGTCAAGGGTCAACAGCAGCTTCGGAACAGGCGCTATTACCAGACTCGTGGCAAGGAGCGGCAGCGCGAGAAGCGGGGCAAAGCTAAGCACGATGAAGACAAAGAAAAAGAGGAGTGAAGTGAACATCCTTTGTCGTTGTCCATTGGTCTGAAAAATTAATGAAGTAAGACGCTTCGGTAAACCTCATTTCTTGTGGATAAGACCGTCTTACTTCCGGGAAAAGATGATGGGAAAAGATGCACCCTGTTCTAAACAAACCCATGCATCCCTCTTTCCTCCCCTCTTGTACCTTTGCGATTTGTTTGTTTTGCCTTCCTTGTACCTTACGCTTAATTATTTATACAATAAATAATTAACCAAAATAATACACTGTTATCTCGTTGTTCTCTTTCCCTCCTCTTGCATAGATCTACACATCCCTGCCCTAATTCCCTCCTACTTGGTCTCCTTTTCTTCCTTCCCTGCCCAGAACCTGCATAAAGCTTCCTCTTTCTTTTTCTTGAAGCGTACCACAGGATTTTCCCTCTCCTTGAGGGAGGTAAGAGTTATGAGTAAACCAGGGCGGGAGAACCAGCAGTATACCAGAAGTTCAGCGCGCCCTATGCGCCAAAACATGTGACATACGCAAGTCATCGCATACAACTCGCGATAGCCAAGCATCTCGAAAACGAGAAGCCAAAGTTCCTCTGCAAAAGGGGCATCGGTATTAAAAGCATAGAGAGAATAGATTTGTGGTATTAACCTGGTAGCGAGTCAGGAAGTCCGTGATAAGGTTCGGTCTCACAAATCCGGAGGATGAAGTCTCTGTAAAGATGTTCTAGGTGGGCCTTCATTGCTGCCACATAGAACTTATGTGGACTATCCGAAGTCCCTCGCCTCGCTACAACCTTCCCTGTGGAAGGCTACGCCTCTTATTTCAGCAAAGCCACCAATGCAACGAAAGGCCACAAAACCAGCAATACAATTGCAAGATAGACGTAGGCAAGAAAATTGACACATATCATCAAAAGGATGTGACCAATGACTTTCTTCGACGCGTAATCGGTCGAAGCTATTTCCTGTTTGTCCGAGGGATCCACCAACTTGGACGAGAAATATCCATCCTCTTCCGCGTTGGTGGGAGGCCTGGTGCCCCCGAGTAGAGGCGCCTGGTCTGGGGCGAACATCACATTCTTGCTGGACATGCGTTCCTCCCCGTCCTTGGATTTTTTTTTTTTTTTTTTCTGCCCACTCCGACTAAATTCTGGCCATACACCGCTGCACACGCATAACCCGGGTTAACCCCCAGGTAAGCCACAAGTTGAGAAGGGTTAACTGGGGTTGTGAAAAATGTAGTTCCCACATAACCTCTTTGCTGACTCTGGGCATCAGCTTGCTTTCTATCATGCCCAAAGCCTGGGCGTTTCTGTTACCGGGTGGAGAGTGTTTTTCCGTTAACAAATTCTAGCAACAGCATTGCTTTTCTGGAATGGGAGGGAGAAAACATTTCAAAGCTTGAATCGTGAAAAACATTTGGCATACAGAGAAGCAAGAGATATCTCGAGGGAGGCCGGTGGAGATAATCAGATCCGTGTGAAGGGTGTCATAGATAAGGATGGCACAAGCAGAGATAAACGGGTAGGCTTTTGACATCCTCCCCGATGGTATCCACGAACGTCGAGGGGGAATTCGAATTCCCCCTCACCAAGAAGGCAATGTGAGCCGTTAGTTCTGAAGGGAAGACTGCGAGAATCTTTTTCTCTTGAAGAACAGTAAAAGCTTTGTTAAAACTTATCACGCTGAAAAAGCGCGCGTTGAACGGTAATGAAACTTTGCACAGTGATAAAGGAAGAAGGAGTGTGTCAAAATTGTGTTTGTGTAGACACCGCTGAAGAGAGAGTGTGTGGCGGCAGACTTTGCGATGCCTCAACTACCCCGAGAGATGTTGCAGTCCCTCGACAGCGTGTGCCTCATGTGGAAAGAAGGAGGACTTGTTCACCCGCTCAAGCTGTGCGGAGGTTGCAGGCAAGGAGATCGTTTATTGTGGCGTGAGTTGCCTGAAGAAGCATTGGAAGCTGCGCAAGAGCGAATGTGTAGGAAAAATAAAACTCTTTTTGGGTGAAGATGCCTCAGTTCTTTCCAGATGGACGTCAACTCCAAGAACCAGCTGCCTGATGCAAACTCCCATGTCAAAATTTTTTTGAACAAATTGTATGGGACTGTTGGACACAACCCCTATTTTGGAGGAGAAAAAGAGTGAGACACCGCTATTTTCTATATCTTGACAAGCTTTTTATTGAAAAGGAGGGCCAGGGCCAGAAAAAACTAAAATTATTGGACTTGGAATTTTTTGCTTCACACCTAATGCTGGGCGAATTAGCCGACTATCGATAACTAAATGGCTTTCCTTTTAGTTTAGTCGGTCGACTAAGCGCCATTTAGTCGGTAGGGGGATTTCATGGAAAGACGGACCTTCGGTACCCGAAGGCCGTGAAGGTGGCGTGTTCATGAAGGCATTTTCATGGCAAGCACAGCCATTCAGGCACCGCCGGCCGATCGGACCCTGAAAGTCCGGCACCGGTTAGTCACAGCCAGGTCGGCCAGGGTCATGGCCAAAAAGTTGACCACCGCCAACCGTTACCCACCATTATTCACACCCACACATGCTCAGAAAAGGGAACAGGAGAGGGAGGGAGAATGAGACAGGCGCCATCTTGGTGGGGAAATGGTGCCTCAAAGATATGAGACATGATGAGGGAGAACAGGTTTTGTGGTCCAGAAATTGAGCCAAGCTCTTCAGTCACACCAAGTTCGTAGATCGCCTCTCCATAAGAATGGGCTTACAAGTTTAACCGATCGAAAGTGTCTTAAGACATCTCTGGTTGCTCTTCAGACGCTGTTCAGCCAAAATTCCATACCAACGCCACAGGGAAAGAAAGATACGACATGAATATCTTTTGTCTTTCTTTACAATTTTTGTTTCAGAGGATCGTTTTGGTGACGGTACTCACAGCCGTCTTCATGGTGCCTTTCGGCGGCATTCAGTTGCCTTCGCAAGCCCAGCTGCTGCCCGACTCCTTTGTTGAAGTCCGTCATCAGCCCTATGTGTCGGGCGAACGGATAGACCTTCGAGAATTCGTCTCCTTTCTCTTTGCTCTCCCGGTACTTCCCGGCAAGCAGTGCCATTGCTGCAGCCCTCTCGGGTACAGGCCACATGTTGTTGAGCTGTCTGAACCGAGCACTCCAGAGCGACCCGCATGACACCCGCCGGGCGAAGGGAACCACTCCCCGCCAACTTATGGCAGACGGCGTCCTTGGCGAGGGCGATCCTGTATCCATATTGGCGCAGCATCCATGAGACATCATCGCAAGAGTAGTTCCGCCACAGAGTGGAGTCCCAATAGGTTTCTGTTACAAGCCGTTTGCCTGCCTCTTCTAGGTGAGCCACCCTATACATCGCCGCACCTTCGCACGGAGCAACTCTCGTTCGGGCCAATTCTGTCCAACGTCATAAAGCCCGCCGTCCTTGTGGTAATAGTTCCCGAGACAATAAACTCTGAATGGAGAATAAAGATGGGTGGTACAGTTTTCACCCAAGCAGCTTACCTCTCTGGCGGATCGTTGAATAGCATCAAAGTTGCCAAACCGAAATGGGATTTCGCGTGAGCGATCCAATCGGATTGTGGTCTGCAACATAAATGCAAAGAAAGTTGTCTGCCAGGAGGATGGCTTTTCTCAGCAACTCGTTTCCTCCCCCCCCACGATTGATGCTGCGAAATGTATCACTTCTATCTTGGGAAAGTTATCTTTGTGCAGTGACTTTTGCTTTCTCGACCTCAAAATTCAGTGATGGAGGCAACAGTGTTTTATTGTAGGAGAAATAAAATAATCCTCTTATACAGTACGGAGTATGAACTCCAATCCAACCCATATTTTTTTTTTGACATGTCAAAGAAGAAACAAATGGAGTGTAGGTATCAGTGCCTTCTCCCTGGCCGTGAAATTTTATTATTGTTGCTTGTAAATTACAAGCACAACAAATTGGTGGGGAGTCTTGGGGGTACCACAGGTAAACACGAAGTCATCTATAAAGTTTACTTTATACTCGTCTAAAATAGTTCAGCGTCGAGTTGTCCAATGTTGGAGCATAACAACGACTGCTCCACACTTGAGTGCTAGCGTTCCCTTTTGGCTTACTTTTTCCAACATTGTCAACGGAGACGACACAAAAGGGCGGCCACCATGAATCGTCAACAGAAAATGTGCCCGACCATCTCACGCATTCCCGTTACTAAAAAAAACATTTTCACTTAAAATGAGTGGACCCTCTTTCGGGCAGAAAAAAAAAAAATTTTGTCGGACTTAGAAATTTTCTCCAGCCTGCCGCCCAAAAATGAAAGAAGAGATACCATTGCCGTAGGGTAGCCCGTGCATTCCGATCATTTTTGGGTTTGAGGATTCAGTGGAAAAGCTTTTTCACAATGAATTTGCGTAACATGTCCGGTTTTTTGCCAGCAAACACATATGTGGAAAACTGGGAAAAAACCCCGGACCCAAGCAAGTACCGGGCCACCTTAACATTGGGTCTCCTGATTAAAACAACTGAATAATACAAAACTACAACATTTAAAACATCGTTTGTCTCTAAATTAAAATAGTGACCTGTGATTGAACTGTGACCAGTATGGTTTGCTCATTCATGTTGTTGGTTGAAGTCCAGTTACTCGGTTCATTTGGCAGCGTAGCGGCATTTTACAAGGGAAAATAAAAGCCAGGAGCCAAATTGTCCAAGACCGTTAATGGTAAGCCAATCCGAAATCAGTCCGACCAAAGTTTTTCGTCGATCGCTGTGGCTTCCTGTCGCATCGCAATTGCGATGGTATGCACCTCCTTTTTCTACTGAAGAGTTGATCTCCTCACATAGGGAAACAAACACGACAAACATGGCAAACATGACAAGGAAGTGAAAGGGTGGTTATTTACCTCCTCTCCCCCTGCCCTAAATTTCCCCCCCTCCCCAAAAAAATGCAAAGCAACAGTCACTAATCGAGCGATCTTTCAAAGAGGGAAAGAACAAGAAAAGGAGGCAGAGGAAGAAGCACCCAAGGGGCCACATTTCGTCAAAGTGTTTGGGGACAAGAAAGGCGAGGAGGGTGCCGTCAATTGTCCCTGCGGTCTGGCTGTTGACAAAGACGGGAACCTCCTTGTGTCCGAATTCAATAACTCGCGCATATCCGTGTTCACTCCGGACGGCGATTTCCTGCGGGCCTATGGCAGTCTTGGCGACGGGCAGTTGAAGCACCCTTGGGGGGTTGCCTGTGACCATGACAACGGCCAGATCGTCGTCAGTGACGTCGATAACAGCCGCGTTGTGGTGTTCGGGCCTGATGGAGGCTTCGTGAGAGCTTTCGGCAGCAAGGGTTCTGGGGACGGCGAATTCAATAAGCCACAGGGATTGGCAGTCGATCGTCAGGGAAACATCATCGTCGCTGACAGCTTTAACAAGCGCGTTCAGGTATTTACCTCCGGAGGTGTCTTCGTGAAGGCAATTCCAAACAGGTGAGATACCACAGAGAAAAAAAAAAAAAAAAAAAAAAAAAAAAAAAAAAAAAAGAAAAAAAAACAAGAAAAAAGAAGAGAAGTAAGGGGGGAAGGGAGGGTTTCCTAGTTTAAAAGCGTCAATGATCCTTCCGCAGGTTCACCTACGGAACGATTTCTAACAAGATCCTAAAAAACTAAAACAAAAAAAAAAAAAGCAGCAAAGGGGAGTTTCCACATGGAGTAGCGGTAGACGGGGAAGGAGACATCTTCACCACCAACAGCACGGGCCGAATTTGCAAGTTTAGCCCCGATGGTGAACTCCTTGCCGAATTTGGGGGTGATGGTGAGTCCGCTGGCAAATTCAGGTCACCCCAAGGCATCGTCGTCGAAAGCGACGGTCATCTGCTGGTCGCTGACGAAAACAACCACCGCATACAGCTGCTTTCGTCCACCGGGCAAAGTGTGAATGCCTACGGGTATCTCGGCAGCGGCCAGAATCAGTTCAGAGGACTTCGCGATGTTGCTGTCATTGGTGACAGAGTCTTTGTTGCTGACACCTACAATAACCGCTTGGTGTCCATCGCCTTTGCTTGAGCACGTGCGCACGCACACACACACACACACACACACACACACACACACACACACACACACACACACACACACAC
>Ga0209935_1004747_pt1 | contig 12190 bp, 12 predicted proteins | sample ThiBio_1000_plan_2_FD_183958 | JGI IMG/M metagenome (GOLD analysis project Ga0209935, IMG submission 183958) | Wastewater bioreactor microbial communities from Cape Town, South Africa - Thiocy_cont_1000_plan (SPAdes) | ecosystem: Engineered > Bioreactor > Thiocyanate-remediating >... | reverse complement strand
CGGTGGAGGCAGCTGCATCATCGAATAGTGGTGGCGTGGATATGGAATCTTGGAGCGTATCGTTGACATGGAATCGAGTGCAGGCGTTTCTACACCAGCTCGCAACAATCAGCTCATTGTTTCGCAAACACGAAGAACGCGAGCTCCACTTGCAATGCCATACTTGTAAGCTGTGCTGGTGGTCGTCGGTCGTCCTTTTCTTTCTCCTTGTCTTTCTCTTTCTTGGCCTGTTGGCGGTCGGGTCAGTGAGTGAGTGAGAGAGAGAGAGAGAGAGAGAGAGAGGGGCAGGTTTCATGCGCTCAACGACCGCACGTACTACAGGCGTAGGGTCGAGAGAGACTGGTGACTCGTCGAGCTTATGCTTCACTTGTGCACACTATCCGAGCAGCAACAAATGCAACGAGTTAGATTGCGTATTGGCAAATTGCTGCCACCACCCACTGTTGCTGCTGTGCTTACCTTGTCTCGAATGGCATCGACTTGCGCTTGAGTGGGCGATTCAAGGTCGGCAAGAACCATCTCGACTGCAGACGCACATATGTGTGAGTCGTTTCGCATTGCAACCGGCGCCACGGCCACGTCGCCACGTCGTACCTAGCGAGCGCACTTCGGCGCCAAGCGACACGATGTACAACTCGAGTAGTTCCTTCGGGTCCTTTGAGCTTTCGCTCATTGCTGGTGCAGCCCGTCCGCTGATCGATCGTCGCATTGCTGTCGAGACACCCCAGGCAGAACAGCATCAGAATTTATGATGCACAACCACACGATGGGACGTCAGTGGTGACGCACTGCCAGCCCATGAGTTGTCGCGCTCGGCTCCGCCCTCCGAGCCCTCGGTGAGATTCCGCACGAAGCTGGACAGCGGGCTCAGGAGCGAGGATCGCGTCTGGTGCGGTGACGGAGGCGGCGCGGATACTTGCGTAGGCAGAGGCACCGGCACTGCTGGTGGGAGCGATGTCGGCGCCGAAGTGGGGGTCGGCTCCGGTACTGATTGGACGACCGGTATCAACGACGGCAGCGGGATGGGCTCCTCGCGCTGCAGCGGCTGAAGAGGAACTGCAGCCGGCTGCTCGAACTGCTTGGTCGGTAGCCGAGCCAGCAGCTCGAGATCGACTTGATACAAGAGCGGAGTCCTGCCGCCGTAGAGATACGCCATGTTTTCGCGTCGAACCAGCGAGTGACCGGCGGCCGCTGTAGTGGTGGCAATCGTGACGTGCGTGAGTGCGAGAGAGAGAGAGAGAGAGAGAGAGAGAGAGAGAGAGAGGGAGAGAGAGAGGTGCTTGACTCGTGGCGGAGCGTCGTGCGCGTACCAACTTGTTTCGGAAGCGTGTAGTCCTGTACGGTGCTCCAAGTGCACGTTTCTACACGCAGTAGAGCCAGCCACACTCACTCGTCAGCTCTCTTGCAAGACGGCCATCGGTCTTGATCTTGATCTTAGCCGTGCCCAGCCGTACCAACGTCCAGCACATGGACATCGCTCAAGGCCTCATCCTGGTGGTCGTTGCCGCCAAGCACATACATGCGCTGCTGATGTAGCACACTGGAGTGGCCATACCGAGGCGAAGGCGGGCAGCCGTGGGTCGGAACGATGCGCCATTCTCGCGACTCTATCGATACCACAGCTGCGTGAGCCACAATCGCTTGTTCGTTGCACTCTCTCCCTCACTACGCACCGAGACAAAACGCGTAGAGCTCGCTCGAGGGCGTGGTGCTCTCGATCAAGCCGCCAAAGTACCACACCTCGGATCCCACACGGCATGCCGAGTGGTGCGTGCGCGCTGTGGGCCAGAGCGCTCCTCCTTGCTGCTCGTACACGTGCCATTCCTTGGTCTCTGTTGTGCCAGCCAAGAGCGTTCAGCAACCGCCGCCACTGCCGCCGCCAGCAACCGAGCTCATTCAGTGCTTCGGGAGGTGGCGTGCCTGGCGAAAAGGTGCTGACGGTATTGGTGGGCCCGCCAAACAGAATCACTCTGTCGGGCGCCACCATCGTGGCCGTGTGGTGCGCATGGACCGCGGACTCGTTGGCAATCTGCGACAAATTGAGAGCACACCAGACGCTCGCCTCGGCCTTGAGGCACTTGCGCGAAGCTAAGGTGTCTCTTCTTGGTCAGTGCTCGGGTACTTGGCGGGAGGCGCGTGCGCGAGTGCGAGAGCGAGAGCGCGCATCCTACCAACGTTGATGGTGAAGGCCTCGCGGTTCGGGTTCTTGAACTTGTCGAAGCCGCCTGTGACGTAGATAAGATCTCCAGCCGCTATCGCTGCGGCACCGATAAGCGGCGGCAGCTGGTGGAGTGGATTGTATGGTGAGTGCACGACAAGCAGCAACGATGCAGTGGCAGTGGCAGTGGCAGTGCAAGGCGTACTGCTGGTGAGAAGGCCACGCGCAATTGCGTCGATTGCACGAGGTTGATGAGCCACGAGTCCTCAAGTGGCACATTGCCTGCAGCAGCGAGTCAAGTGTGAATGACGTCATTCAAACGTGCGGGAGTGCTTGAGTGAGTGAGTGAGTGAGTGAAGGAGTGCACGCACTATGCAGCTCTTCTACTCCGCCCATGATGACCATCATTGAATCCGACACCGCAGCAATGTGCGAGCAGCGAGTCGGTGGCTTGTGACGGCTCTGTGTTGCAGGCACCTGCGTTAGGAGTGCTCGATGCAACCAAGGAGTGCCGCATTGCTGCGTACGGCTGCTTTGTTTGGCACGAGCTGGCACACAGCATTCGGATCCAACGGCTCGGTGCGCTTCATGGTGAGTGAAGTGCGAGGCGACAGCGGCCCTCCTGCGGGGCGCACGCTTGCCGGCGCTGAGACGACCAGCGAGACTGCTGGCGGCGTCGCGGGCGTGGGCGTTGTGGTACTCGTGGTGCTGGTGGTGCTGGTGGCGGTAGAGGTGCTGGGCAGCGGCGACAGCGCCGGTGGTTGCGGCCGCACAACTGCTGGGCTCGAGACGGCGAGGCTCGCCGGCTTGCCGGGAGTCGTGTCGGAGAGCGCGCTGTCGACCGACGCCGACATGGTGGTCGTTCGCTTGCGCAGGCGGCTCGCGAGCTCTTGGTTCAGCACGGCGGTGTCGGCCGGCGATACGGCAGCCGGTATGACCGGCGAAGCGAGCGCCGTGTTCGAGCGCGGTCGATCGGGCCGGTCGGGGCGCTCCGGTCGGTCGGGTCGGTCAGGGCGGTCGGGTCGATCAGGCCTCTCAGGCCGCACCGGCCGCTGCACGGGAGGCTCGGCCGGCTCGGGCTTGTGTCGCGTGATGTGCTCTGGCGGCGGCGCACGCAGCGTCGCTCGGGGTCAGGAGACTGAGGCGCGCAGGCGCAGCGGGTCGATGGCCGAGGTACCTTGCATGATGTCGACCATGCCCTGGAGGTTGGAGGCGCGCGCCAGGTCGATGGCCGTCTCGTGGTTGGCCGACTCGACGGCCGGGTCGGCCTTGTGCTTGAGCAGCAGCGCCACCACTGTGCACAGCTCGCCGCTCAGCCACCACGCTCTCTAACTCTCGCACACGCTCTGGCTCTCGCACGCACCTTCCGGTCGCTTGGAGTTGACGGCGTAGTGCAGGCACGTCTCGTTGTGGCTGCGGCGGCGCGTGTACGTGCGTCAGCGCCAGCGAGGTGCTCGTCGTCGTCGTCGCCACGGCTACAGCGGTACGTACTGCGTTCGCATCGTGATGTCGGCGCGGTTCTCCAGCAGGAACTCGACGCACTCGGGCGTGCCGTACAGCGACGCCATGTGCAGCGGCGCCTCGCCGTTCTGTCGACGGTGGCGCATCAGCATCGGCATCAGCATCGGCATCGGCATCGGCATCGGCATCGGCATCGGCATCAGCATCGGTATCGGCATCAGCATCGGCATCAGCAGCAGCGGTCCACGGTACCTTGTTGGCGAGGTTAACGTCGGCGTTGCGCGCCAGCATCAGCTGCAGCAGACGGCGCTGCTCGGACGGCGCGATCGAGGTCGGGTCGGCGCGGGCGATGTAGCCCAGCACCGAGGCGCGGTCCTTGCCCGTGACGTTGACGTCGACTGCCGCGCTGCGCCGTGAGCCTCGCGGCCGCCACTGCCACTGCCACTGCCACTGCCACTACGCGAGCGACGTACGCGCTTTGACCTTGCTCAGCATCAGCTCGCACGACTTGAAGGCCTTGGCGTAGGCGGCGGCATGGAGCGGTAGCCAGCCGTGCATGTCCTGGATCGTGGCGTCGGCGCCTGGACAAGCAGCAACGTCAGTGCCCGACGCAGTGCCGCGTGGCGTACGTGTGGCACGACGACGCACCCTTCTTGAGCAGCAGCTTGACGATGCTGTGTTGCTTCTCGGCGCACGCAATGTGCAGGGCCGTCTGGCCCGACTCGATGACGTCGTTGGGCGAGTGCGTTTGCAGCCACTGCGCAGACGCGCACTCGCGCATCAGCTCGTGAGCTCGAACACCCGATGGCGCAAGCAACGTGCCTTCTTGACCTCGCTCTCGTTGCCCAGCATGATGGCCTGGGCGATGGGGGTGGTCATGGTGGCGCAGAGACGACGTGCCAACAGCAGCAGCAGCAGCAGCAGCAGCAGCAGCGAGACGGCAACCACACAACAACACCGATTCCGATCCTACAACCACACAACAACACCGATTCCGATACAATCCAATCCTACAACCACACAACAACCCCGATACAATCCTACCGGAATCGATTGGTTCTGTATTTATGATGCCGGCGGCACCCCCTGGCGTCGTTCACTGCGATAGCACCACGGTCGAGTAGGCTCCGAGCGGCACGTTGATGCGGTAGTTGAAGCCGTGCAGTGGCTGGTTGATCGCAGGCAACGACGTGATGCCTGCGCCGACGTTGCCGAACGCACTCGAGTAGCTTGCGAGGTCGGTGTTGATGCGGATCTGCCAAGTGCCAGCCGCCGGGCACCCGACGTAGTAGCCCTCGAGGAAGGGTTTGGCACTGCAGCAGCAGCAGCAGCAGCGGGTGAGCGAGGCAGTTGCAGGCGCCCGGGTGCGGTGCCGGCGTCTCTGTCTCGTACCTGAGGTTCATGACGACGACGACGCTCTGGTCCTGTCCGCGCGTGAAGGCGATCACCAGGTCTGACTGCGACTGGTAGTAGACGTTGATGTTGACGGTCTGCAGGGCAGCAGAGTAGCCGGCCTTGTTCAAGCGCAGCGAGATCAGATCGCGCGTCAGGTTGAAGATGCCGTTGAAGGGCCCGAGCGAGGTCCAGACGCCGTTCGAGAAGTTGCCGACCTGGCTCCAGTCGAGGTTCGGCACGTTGCCGAACACAAAGTTCTGGTGGTCGAGGAACTCCTGGCCGTAGAACAGGAGCGGCACCGCGGGCGACAGCAGCACCGAGCTGATGCCGAGCACCGAGAGCTTCTGTGCAATGTAGCTCGTCGGGTTGGCGCTGTCGACAATGTTGGGCCAACGACCCTGACCTGCGTCGATGCAGTGACACAAGTACATGTTGGTTGTTGAGCGTGCCACCTCGGGTTCATGTCGACAGCCGCGACGCGGGTACCTTGGTTTTGCGCCGAGGCCTTGTCGTGATTCTCCGTGTACATGACACGCCAAGCTCCGTTGCCACCGCCGCTGAACGAGTCGGCGATCACCTGTGCAAACTCTTGAATGCTGCGCGTCGAGTCACTCGGCGAGCCCAACGTGTCGTGCAGCTACAATCGCGCCGATCAGTGGCGGAGCCGGCACCATCAATGCTTGTGCCGTCGTGCCGTACCATGTAGTAGCTGTTATCGTCCCATTGCTGCTCCATCGTGGGCCAGTGTGTGCGCGCCCCAAGCGACATCGAATGAGTGAGTCAGTGAGTCAGTGAGTCAGTGAGTCAGTGAGTCAGTGAGGATGGCATGGCACGTACGGCGTTGAAGCCCATGCCGCCTTGGTTGACGGGCGTGCTGACCGAGCCATTGTTCTGGAGGTCCTCGGCGACGCTGAAGCCGCCGAGCTTGCTGATCAAGGTCGTCGCCTCCTTGAGCAGCTGAACGCCCGATGGGAGGTCGTTGGGCTCAGTCCAGCATTCTTGTCCGCCCTGCGCAGGTGCCCGAGCCGAGAGAGTGAGCCAGCGGGCGAGCGGGCGCTCATGCGTGCGTGCGTGGCACGCCGGACCTTGCGAATGCATATGGTCGAGTCCCAGCGGAAGCCCGAGATGCGGCACTCCTTCATCCACGTGGCGATCGACTGCAGAATGTACTCCTGCACGGCGGGCGAGGCGTAGTTGGGCCGCGGGCCCCACTCGGTGACGGCGTTCTCGTCCTGGAAGTAGTAGATGCCCTGCGGCGCGCCGGCGTTCGACGGGAAGCCGGCCTGCTTCTCGGACCAGCCGTCGTAGAGCGACAGGATGTTGTTGCCGTCCAGGTGGTTCCACACGACGTCTGCGCCGACGCACCAGCGCGCGCCGGCCGTCTCAGTGAGCCAGTGTATCGTGTGTATGCTGGAGCTCACACGCACACTCGAGCATTGCTTCGTACCAAGGAAGACGCCAATGCCTCGCTGGTGGCACGCCTGCACGAACTGCTTGAGCCCTGTCATGCCGCCGAACGCTGCGCGCAGAGCCGAGCGTGGCCGTGAGCGAGAGAGAGCGTGAGGAGCGTGAGGAGCGTGAGGCGCGTGAGGCGCGAGCGACGAACCCGACATGACGGTGAAGGGGGCGCCGGGGTCGTAGCCCCACTGCCGCGGTGCGGTCGGGAAGGTGGCGATCGGCAGCGGCTCGACGATGTTGACGCCGAGGTGCTGCAGGTAGTCGAGCTTCTGGATCAGCTGCTGGAAGGTCGAGACGCCCTGCGGCGTCGAGGGGTCCATGGTCGGCACGTGCAGCTCGTAGATCACCATGTCGAAGTGGCTCGGCGTCGTGTACGAATCCGAGCCCCACGCGAACGTCGCGTTGTGGATCACCGAGCTGACGTACGTCGTGTCGCCGTTCATCTACACCGACGAGTGAGTAGGAGACTGCGGTCGGGGCATTGCTGCCCACGGTGCCCGCACGACGTACGAGAATGTCGCGAGCCATCGGGTCGAGGCGCGTGTAGTTGGCGCCATTGTACCTGCCGCCGCCATGGCCGTCAGCCTCGCGCACGACATGGGGCGCGCGCGCACACACATGGGGACGTACTCGATGAGGTAGTTGTAGCTCTGGCCGATCTGAGCGTTGCCGACCAGCACGTACCACGTGCCGTTGCGCTCGGGCGCCATCGCCAGCGGCTGGCTGGTGAACGAGCCCGTGATGCACACGCGGCTGGCGTGCGGCGCCCACACGCGGAACGCCACGCCCTGCGCTCCTCGCACCTCGGGACCCAGCGTACGCCAGGCGCCAGTGAGCACCGCGAGCGAGGCGATGAGGAGCAGCGCGCAGCACCGTAGAGTGATGGCGGCCATCCGGTGCTGAAGGTGATGGTGGTGGTGGAGGCAGGCGGCCGAGAAGTGAATGTCGCTCAGCGCGCGATCCTTCTCGTCTCTCTCGTTCCCTCCTCGCGCACTTCGCATTGCTTGATTGATTGTAAGTTCGATGGATTGTTCGATAGATAGAGAGCTAGATAGAGAGCTAGATAGAACGACGACAAGAGGCTAGACAGTAGACAGTGCATGGATTCCGGTGGGCACGGTGTTGGTGTTGGTTCACGGGTCGACGCTCACGACATCGGACGCCGATGCTGCGGCGCCGTCTCCCGTCGACGTGGCGGCGGCGGCAGTGGCAGCAGCGGCGTCGGGCACGAAGACCTGATGCAAGAAGATGTTGTGCGGTGGCAGGAAGCGGCTCGTGGGGTCCCATTGCTCTCGCAGGCTCTGAAACTCGTCCCAATCGGCGCCGTAGATGGCGGCCATCTCGGACTCGTGCATCGAGCACTCCTTGCCGAGGTGTGGCCGGCCGCCGAAGCCCTTGAGGATGTGATCGAAGCGACGGTAGACGACGGCGCGCTCGAGCGTCGACGTGGGCCCGAGTGCCGTTGCGAGCTCGATGAAGCCAACGTTGATGTCGCGCATTCGACCGGCGGTGCCGGCGCCCAGCAAGGCCTGGCTGTTGTTGGGCGCAAAGCGAAGCTCGACGATGGTCTTCAACTCGGCTTCGGCGAGCATATCCTATCGCACAGCAGCGCGAGCACGCGTTCGAGGGATGGTCGAGATTATGGTGAGTGAACGAACGAACGAGCGAGCGAGCAGCAGGAGTCCCGTGGCGGATCTCGGACGTACGAGAACAGCGTGCAGCGCCGGCAGGAAGCGGTCGAACGGTACGGCCCACTCGTCCTCGTCGTGGCGGTAGTAGAGCTTGCGCGGGTAGGCGACGGGCGCCGGCAGCACCAGCGGCTGCTGCAGGTCGTTGAGCGCCTTGGTGAGCGGGTCGGTAGCGATGCCGTGCTCGCCGACGGCGTCAAAGAAGATGTTGGGCGCGAAGGCCGCCACGACGTGGTCGCTCAGCTCCGAGATGAGGTGCAGCGTGGGCGCGAGCCACGTCGGGTGCTTGTCGGTGACGCTCCAGCGATGCATGCGCACGGTCTCGATGCGCGACAGCGGCACGCCGCCCGGGTAGTAGAACGACACGTGGTCGTTCGAGGCCACGAGGGCCGCGAGCTGCGCCTCGACCTCGCGGCGCGCCATGTACGTGAATTGCACCTCGAGGTTGTAGCGCGGCACCAGCACGGCGAGGCAGTCGACCACGATGCCGAGCATGCCGATGGCACCGGCGGCCGGCAGCCAGCGCAGCTCGCGCGGCGGCGCCTCGTCGGTGCGCCAGTGGCCGGCGTCGCTCTGGCGCGTGAGCGTGACGATGCGGCCGGCGCCGGTGACGAGCGTCAGCTCGATGAGCGCCTCCGAGAGGAAGGCGTGCTGGTTGCCGGTGCCATGGAGGTCCGAGCTGATGAGGCCGCCGATCGACTGCGCGTCGGTGCTGCCCTGGCACGCGAACGCCAGCCCCAGGTCCCACAGGCGCCGCGTCACGTCGCGCAGCCGCGCGCCGGCCTCGATGTGGCACACGCGCGCCGCGCGCTCGGCGCCGAGCCACGCGAACCGCTGCTCGACGACCGATGCCTCGAGCGGCGTCACGCGGTTGTAGTGGTCGAGCGACACGAGCGTGCCAGCGCGCTGCTCGCGCGAGCCGCCGAGCGACGGGCCGCCGTTGAACGAGTGCCCGGCGCCGACCGTGCGCACGGCGAAGCTCGACTCGACCGCCGCAACCACCGGCGCGTACACGTCGCTCTTGAGATGTCCGCTCGGAGTGCGAGCGGTTGCCGGCTCGCTGCCACCAGCCGCAGTAGCAGCTGCAGGGAGTGTCGGTGGCTCCGGAGCGCGGTACTCGTTCGGGTACACGGCGAGCTCGAGGCTCCAATTGTGCCACACGTTCGACACCGGGTCGTAGAAGCCCTCGTGCAGCGGCCTGCCGGCACCGACGCGCGCCAGCAGGTTGGCCGAGTCGAACAGCAGCGTCTCGACGCGCTCGTCGGGCGTGTCGAGCGCGCCGACCGAGAGGTCGATGCTCGGCACCAGCGCAGCGAGCTTCGCGGCCGCGGCGCTCACGGCCTTGACGTCGGCGTCGGTGAACACCTGGTTCTTGGAGCGGTGCGCCTCGGCCTTCGAGACCGCGGTCGCGAGCTCGGTGATGGCGGCTGCGAGTGCCGGGCCGTGCTGCGAGTGCTTGATGGCGTCGGGTATGAGCGCCAGCGCGCGCTGCACCCAAGGCACGCCGCCGCCATGGTGCGTGATGGCGTTGACTACCACGTCCACCAGGTGGCCGATCTCAGCGCCCACCTCTTCGAGCACGCCGCCAAACTCATTCAACGTGCCACGATGGTGCGACATGGCGAAGCAACGAACAGAGAGAGCCTATACGAGAGCAGAGAGAGGGGAGCGAGCGGAGAGGCGAGTGTCGCGCGTTCTCGTTGAACTGCGGCTTTATGGAGAAGAGGAATGAGAAGCTTCGCGCTGCTGCTCTCGGTACGAGACCACAAAAATGAAGAAGACCGCCCACCTCACGGCTCTGGACGCGAGCTGCACGCCATCCTGGATCGGTGAGCCGGTGTAGCGTGCGGTGTAGGTAGCGCTTTAACGGCGTTGCGAGCGACGGCCCTTGGCCTCGGTCCAGTCCTCGTCGGAACGCGAGGTCGATTGCTCGCCTGACGCGCCACCGCGCCACGAAGTACCCGGTCGACCTTCGGTGCCACGGCCCCACTTCGGGGCGCCACCAGCCTCTGCCGGCGGACGATCAGAACGCTCGAACGATCGCTCACGGTCAGAACGCTCAAACGATCGCTCGGCAGGGCGGTCAGAACGCTCGAACGATCGCTCACGGTCAGAACGCTCGAACGATCGCTCGGCAGGACGGTCAGATCGCTCAAACGATCGCTCACGATCAGAGCGCTCGAACGATCGCTCGGCAGGACGGTCAGATCGCTCAAACGATCGCTCACGGTCAGAACGCTCAAACGATCGCTCGGCAGGACGGTCAGATCGCTCGAACGATCGCTCACGATCAGAACGCTCGAACGATCGCTCGGCAGGACGGTCACGGTCACGATCCGATCGACTAAACGATCGGTCCGAGTCGCTTCGCTCACCGCGCCACCTGCTGGATGACTCGTCGGCGGCACTCGAGCGGGGGCCTCCCCACTTGGGTGCGGCATCCGAACGTGGGCGATCGTCTGGCTCGCTAGAGCCCGATCGCCTCGGCTCGTCGGAGGACGACGACGACGACTGCGGCTTCCAGCGAGGTACTTCGTCACGCGATTCGCCCGAAGACGCCGCCGAGCGCTGCGAACGCCAGTCGTCCTTGGCACCACCACCCCAGCCCTGCGGGCGGTCTCGGGATTCGGGTGCTCGCTCTGCAGTTCGCGAAGCACTCCAGCGAGGCTCGCTGGATGTCGCGCGGCCACTCCATTTTGGAGTCTCCGACGACTCGCGGTCGCGGTCTCGGTCACGGTCTCGGTCTCGCTCATCGTCTCGCTCATCGTCTCGCTCATCGTCGCGCTCGTCATCGCGCTCAGAGTGATGGTCGTAGTCGCGGCCTCGCTCGCCGTCACGCTCGTCACTGGAATCGCCGCTTGCCCGATGCGAGGCCTCGGCACCCGGAGGCACGCGCGACACACGCCACGCCGGCACGGACTTGGCCGGTCGGTCCTCGGGCTCCGAAGAGACCGAGGTGCCGCGTGACGGTCGCTCGTCCGACGAACTGGGCTGTGGCGAGCTCGATGGCTGCTGGCGCCACGGTCGGCTGCCACCCGGAGGTTGCCACGGCTGCGCTGACTCGCCGCCAGACTCCTCTTGCATTCGGCGACGCTCCTCGGCCTTTTGCGCCTCGAGGGCCAAGCGCTGCTGCTCGAGCTCTTGGATCTTTCGTTCGTTGTCTAGTGGTACCACGACGGAGTGAACGAGTGAGTACAACTCGCGAGAGAGAGAGAGAGAGAGAGAGAGAGAAGAGAGAGAGAGAGATGCGGCAAGCAAGTAAGTAAGTACCTTGTTGCTGCTTTCGTCGGCGCTCCTCGGCCTTCTGGCGAACGCGCTCCTCCTCGGCCTTGCGCTTCTCCTCGGCCAGGCGACGTTGCTCCTTGAGCTCGGCAATACGGGCACGGAGGTCGCTTTGACGCGCATCTTGCGCCGCCTTCTCGCGCTCGTACACCTCCTGCCTTCGCGCAGCGATCTTGGCCTCGAAAGCCTCCTTGTACGGGAGGGCCTTGAGGAGCTTGCGCTTCTCCTCAAGCTGCTTCTCGTGGCGAGACTTGCGGAGCTCCTTGTCTTGCTGTACGAGCGAATACGAACGCACAGGCTGGCGTTAGCGAACGCTGACGAGCAAGAGAGAGAGAGAGAGAGGAGACGGACGTACAGCAACGCGCATCTCGTAGTCTTCCCTCTCGCGCGCAATCTTGTTGTCGAACCAAGCCGTGATAAGCGGAATCTCCTCCTCGCGGCAGGCTCGCTCGTAGAAACGCATATTGTTGGCGAGGTTCTTGACTCGCTTCGCCAGCGCCTCCTTCTCCTTGGCAAGGCGCTCAGCTTCGGCAGCGCTAGCATCGGCAGCGGCGCGCGTTTCCTCGTCCTCCTGCATCGTAGCAAACGAGAATATGAGTGAACAACAGAACACCGCGGGCAAGAGAGAGAGAGAGAGGCGTACATTCAATCCAGGGACGATGGTTGGCTTGGGAGGCGCTTGGACGGTGGCTGAAGAACGAAGTCCCGAGAACGGTGCCTCAGCCCACGGTGGACGGGTAGGACCGCT
>Ga0209935_1004743_pt1 | contig 12203 bp, 16 predicted proteins | sample ThiBio_1000_plan_2_FD_183958 | JGI IMG/M metagenome (GOLD analysis project Ga0209935, IMG submission 183958) | Wastewater bioreactor microbial communities from Cape Town, South Africa - Thiocy_cont_1000_plan (SPAdes) | ecosystem: Engineered > Bioreactor > Thiocyanate-remediating >... | reverse complement strand
CGTCTATATTCCTTCCTCATCCGCTTCCCTTCATTCTTAATTCGCTCTTTGACTTCCTTTTGTTCTTTCACCATATCCGTTGGCAGGCGAGAGATGTGCTGTGTTGAGGAGGAAGTTTGAGGTGCTGCGAGAGTGTAGGGGGTATTACCTCAGTCACCTCGGGCCGTAGGAAGCTAGCAATGTCGAGGTGGTTGTGGTTGACGGCGAGGTCGTATGGAGTTCTCCCGCTGAAATCTTTCTTATCTGCCTTTGCTCCTGCAGCTACCAATATCGTAGCGCACTCCAAGTATCCCTTATATGTATGCGATGGTCAAATCTATGTAGCTACAACTACACTAATCACCTTTTCGGCAGCTTGATTAAGTGGGGTCCTGCCACCGACCAAATGGACGGGTATAGATCCATTGATATAAAAAAGTTGATCCTGGCTCTCTGGGTCAGGATCCGCCCTGCCTTCCTCCAACAAGACCTTCAAGGATTCCACTGAATCCCAAACCGCGGCGTAGTGTAACGCTGTTTGTCCCTTCCCATCGGACGCATTCACATCAGCTCCCCTCTGAATCAGTTCCCTACACCAGGTGTTGAACCCCCGTGATCTTCAACGGAGAAAGAGGCTTACCTTGTAATCTCGGGCGATTCAGACAGCGCGGCCATATGTAAAACCGTCCAACCCCCTTTGGTGACTGTGTTGGGATCCGCTCCTTCTTTGAGAAGCTGAATAGCACGCTCTTCATTGCTGAGATGAATCGCTCGCACCAACTCGCCCTCGTCGTCTAACACACTCTTGCGGGAACACTTTGATGTTGACGCGCTACAACTTGACGAGTCTTCTTCTTCCTTATTGTGCATATCCTTGTCGGTGTTGGTGCAATCAGTGGTTTCCATGTCACACGTGGCGGTAGTGGAGGTACTGCAGTCATTCTCTGCCTCGCAACAGCTGAGAGGCTTCCCGTCTTGTTGCATCTTTTTGTGTTTTTTTTTCCTTGTGGATTTTTTGCTTTTCTTTTTCGAATTTTGTTGTCCTCCACTAGAAACACAAGGAATACCCTTTATCTGAAGGCCGAATTCTGTAGCCGACCGATACCCGGCTATCGGCGGAATCTTGTCTGCTATGCCGCTACATGTCAAGCTTGCTGCCTGAGTTTCCGGCCCCTTCTGTTCATGAGTCTGTTTCCCAGTACAGTGGACCATCAAAAAGAATTCAAAAAAGATATTTTAATAAATACGACAAAACTAAACAGTCCAGGGAATGGCTGAATAAATAACATGGTACCAGTTATGCGTTGAGTCTCTTCGTGCTGTCTCGTACTTCATCTCTAGTACGGGCCAACCGATACAGCGCCGCTTGTGCAATCTTCACCAACTTAAAATTTGTTAAATAAACTGCACAAAGAGAGAAAAAAGAGAGAGAGAGAGAGAGAGAGAGAGAGAGAGAGAGAGAGAGAGAGAGAGAGAGAGAGAGAGAGAGAGAAACATACTAGGCCATCTTTCATGTATATTGCGACTCGCAGCTGGTCTTCGAATAGTCTATGGGCGATGTCGAACTCACGTCTTTGAAGGTGATAGTAACCCACAAAGATAATGGATTGCACCTCCATCCTTCGATCGCCTAATGCTTTCGCGACTCCCAATTGCCGATAGGCAAACTGTAACGCCTGTTCCGCCTATACATCCAAAAGATGATTATAAGAATTGACGAAGAATCTCCGTGTACGAACCTGTTGGATCGAGGCATACGCTCCTCCTAGAGTCGAATTGATCGCGGATTGCTGTTTCAATAATGCGTAGTGCAGGAGAACATCCTTTAGCATTGAGTTCCTTGAATGATTCGAGAATTAGAGGATGAAATCGAGTTACGAAATTCGTACCACCACAAATCACAATCGATTCTTGTAGTGTCCTGCACAGTTACGAATAAAATAACATTATCTTTCTCGCCTACATTCCACGCTGTGGTGAGATCGGGGAAGATGTCAAGATCCGCAACATCGAAGTCGAGCGTGTTTGCATCCTGCTGGTTCGGAACGCAGCTATTTTCAGGCGGCGTTCGTATGTGTTCCAAGCAGTACGAGATTAATCTGTACATTTGCGCATTGAGTGGATGTAACCCGGCGCCATTTGTATCATGTTCGTCGAGTTCTCCCATCCGCCGTTTTTTCGTTTGACTAACCGAGCAATCCCCCACTAGGAGAGACCAGAAATACAATGCGCTTCGTACATCACCGAATTGAAACAACAAGCTGTAGTGGCTACCCTCTTCCATACCGCCTCTATTTGTGACGTGTCGTAAAAACTCCACCGTATCCCGCTTTCTCTTGTGTCCGCCACGCCTTGCTTTCTTTTCCCGAGCGAGCATTAATTGGGAATCTGTGATCGATGAAGGCAAGCACGTGACCACGCGAAAGGAGGGATGGTTCCGGTTTATCTCAGTACTTGTTACCGCGCTTTCCTTCAGCAATGAAGGCAGGGAGTACCTCCGCTGCTCCATTCTCGTACCTGCTTGCTTCCAAGAAAGGCCGTCCGACACGCGAGAACGAAGGTACCTGTAGGCATGGTAAAACGTCGAAGTAGTTTCTGCCCTTGAGTTTACGGAGCAACAAGTCTCGTATCTTGTCACTGGACCCCAAGCATCTTGAATAGGATTGGAGAAATGCTGGGTCGACGAAGTGCTGCTCGACAATTATTAGGCAGTCAGGGTTCTCTCTTTGGAGAATCAACCTACGCAAGTTCAACGAAGGTACGCTTGGCTTGTTGACTATGGCGATCCGTTATCTCACTTTGAACAATAGACTCGCCTTGCGACTGTAGAAACTACCACGACAAAAATTCGAAGCGCTGCGACAACGGCCAAGGAACAGGACGGCGAAGCAGTAGTGTTTTATGATCTCTGTGGCGCTGGCGATTTGCGTTTCAGCCCATTTTGTTGGCGAACACGTGCGTGTCTGTTGTACAAAGGAATTAAGTTCAGGTAGTAAGGCATTTAAACATTATGGTTAAGATTAATACAAATCAATCGTAGAGCAGAGCCAACAACCTTCTTCACAATACCTGCAAAATTCAAAGAGTTCTCGCTTGAAGTGCCGGCAAAGAATCCGTACCCAACAGTGCCTTTTCTCTTTCATGGAAATCAAGTACGAATCTGCTCAACCGAAACAAGATGCTAATACAAAAAAACATTTCCTAATCCTCTCGCTCATTTGTAGAAAATTGTTGATAGTTGGGACATCGCGTTGTATCTGGACAAACAATTCCCTGAACGCAAGGTGTTTCCAAGCGAAGGCATGATTGAAGCATGCAGATTTTTTTCCGATCAGGTGAATAGGTGAGCAGGATTAAGGGTATTCTTAGCACCGCTCACCGTTACGATTAGATTGCATCTCCCAATTCTCAAATCTGAGGCGGGCAGCATTAATAAGCGCCTGCTTCCAGAAGATAAGGAAATGTTCAGACAGAAGATTAAGAAGCGGACCTCTAAAGGTAATCTAAAGCGAGATCCGATTCTCAGGGGACTGACACATATGCTGTTACATAGAAATCGAAGAAGTACACGCCAATGCCGCTGAGTTTGAAGCAGCACTCAAAGAGAATATGAAAATCTTTACATCCTTTATGTCATCTGGAAATAAGGGTAACAACAATGCCACCATCTTGCATTTCATCCAGTTATTGTTGTTCTGATGAACATTCTGATAACATCAATCACTCACTGATTCAATAGACTTTGCCTTTGGATCCATGTTCACCTTCGCTGACATTGCACTCTTCGGGACTCTCAAATGGTTGGTTCTTGTATCGGATAAAGGCACGCAATGGTTGGAAATTGATCAGGGCTTGTTGGCATGGTGGAAGCGAGTTCATGCGACATTGCACCTCGATGAATAAGAGGGGTTGGAGTGGTGAAGGCTTGTTGTTTCAATTCGGCGATGTACGTGGCGGGTCATAAAAACTCCACCGTGTTTCGCTTTCGTGTGCCCACCACGCCTTGAGATTTCCGTGTTGCCCAGTACTTGGTGTCGCCTTCCTACTGCAGTGGAGCGAGTACTCCCAGCGTCCGATTCCAAGAAAGACTTGGACAACTAGCGATGAGAGAGCAAACGAAAAGGGATGGTAAATAGCGACGACTCTCGAGTTAAGGGTCACGAGTCTTGTGTCATTAATGTCCTACCCTTTGGCTGGCACTGAACGGACGAGATTGAAAATGCTGGTTCGGGGTTTTTTCACAGTCGCAGGGATTTCGAGAGTATTTGAAGGATCACTGCGAACATCTACCTCCTTCTAAGACCAAATGTACGGACTCGGCTCGTTTAATATGGCATTCTAATCTCACCGGAACAATAGCCACTCATCGCGGCGGTAGCACTTTTCTCGACCCGAGAACGACAAAAACGCAACAAACTCAAAGCGTTTACTATGGCGAAGGAGCAGGACGACGGCGACGAAGTTGTATTTTATGACCTTTGCGGCGAGGACGATTTGCGTTTCAGCCCATATTGTTGGCGAACACGCGCGTGCCTCTTGTACAAAGGAATTAAGTTCAGGTAGTCCGGGCAACCCTAATCTTAATGCCCTCAATTAATATCAACTAATTCGTTCAATCGTAGAGCGGAGCCAGCAGCCTTCACAAAAATACCTGCAATATTCAAAGAGTTCTCGCTTGAAGTGCCTCCAAAGAATGCTTACCCGACAGTGCCTTTTCTCATTAATGGCAATCAAGTACGAACATTCTTCTCATTTACATTGCCACCTGACCTCATCTGTCGCTCGCTAGAAAATTGTTGATAGTTGGGACATCGCGTTGTATCTTGACGAACAGTTCCCTGACCGCAAGGTCTTTCCAGGCGAAGGTATGATTGAAGCATGCAGATTCTTTAACGGGCAAGTAGTACGGTGAGTAGTGCTAAGATGTATTCCTCGCCTATGTGTCGCTAACCTTAACATATAGATTGCTGCATGCCCCAATCTTCAAACTTGAGGCAGCCAGCATTCACAAGCGTGTAATTCCAGAAGACAAGGAATACTTCAGACAGAAGGTAAAGAGGCAAACCGCTCAAGGTAATCAATATCAGCAACTGTACAGCACACCGATAGCTAAGCTAACCATGATAACTTTATCCTTTCCCAGAAATCGAAGAATTGCAAGCCAACACCGCAGAACTTGAAGCGACACTCACCGAAAATCTGAAATTCTTTGCATCCTTTGTGTCATCTGGAAATAAGGGTAACCCCATGCCACCATCTTGCATTTCATCCAGTTCTTGATTTTTCTTATGATCATTTCATAATAACATCAATCACTCAACTCCACTTCCACACCCCATGCCACCATCTTGCATTCTTCTAGTCTAATACCATCACTCCCCAGACTTTGCCTTTGGATCCATATTCACCTTCGCTGACATTGCACTTTTCGGGACTCTCAAATGGTTGGTTCTTGTATCAGATCGAGGTATGCAATGGGTGGAAATTGATCAGGGCTTGTTGGCATGGTGGAAGCGAGTTCATGTTACATTGCATCTCGATGAATGAAGGGTGTTAGGCGAGGTGAATTCTTATTGCTGTGTATGTCGCTAGCCTGGTATCAACAAGTTCTCCTGCGATAGGTCAGAATGCTGTCGCGGGCATTGCCATGGTGTTTCTTGGTGTTCTAGAATAGAGAACCTGGTAGGAAGTTTACTCAGTTGGTGTTTATGTCTGTTTGCAGCTTCCTTACGCGTCTTTCGTCGTTGTCCCCCATACAGTTCATAGGATGCAGCAGGTGCCATATGTAAGAAAAACAATTGGCGCAGAAATAGTCTAACTATTTATGGACATTTTCCACTCGTTTGCCCAATCGGATTTCATAATCTAAATCTTAATTAAGGCGTGCGCGGTAACGGAAAGTGAAAATTTCGGTAAAGGGAATAAAATTTAAGTGGTCGCTACGGAATCTGCTTATTACCGTATCCGCAAGTCATCCATAATTACACCACAAAAAAACGTACAAGATTGAGAAAAAGAGGCAGTAGGTAGGCCTTCCGACGCGCCGACCTGCTGTGACACCTCAGCTGAACTTCTTGACTTTACGGAAGTTCCAAAAACGTAGTTCGCGCACTTGTCTCAAAGCCGCAGCTCCCGAGGGGTTCTCCCAAATTCTATCCTGGTACCCGCTCTAACCACTTGAGTGGTTTGACATTAATCCTTTCTTCCTTCACAGCTTTCATGATGAGGATGGAAGAAGAAAGACACTGTGCATGCTGTGCTCGCTTGCGCAAAGAGCTGGAACAGCTTAAGCAGGTTAGGTTGCCCTTTATCGCGATTAATCAAGACTGAATCCCCCCTACAGATAATGAACCTACTACCACATTATGTATTCGTGAAGGATGATACCGGCAGATTCTTGATGGCCAACACAACTGTGGCTGACGCATACAACTTGCCTGTGAAGGAGGTAGTTGGCAAGTTACATGAAGAGGTTAACCCAGATAATGAAGAAGGAAAGATGATGAACCAAGATGACTTAGACGTCATTACCAGCGGACAGAAGACAGTTATCCCAGGTATTCACCGTCTATCCTATTTGTATTTGCCTGCAGTTACAGACTTGATCCGCCAAGTCTTTATCGATAACGGCAATCAATTTTCGTCAAAATGTTCGGCTAAACGAATTCTTTATTTTTCAATGTAGCACAATCCTGTTTTACCGATGAACAACATTGGTTACGGATCGTAAAGGTACCACCCTGCTTTACCCCCTTCTATTTGTTCCTTTTTGCGCAATCTTTGGGATTGCCTTCCTCCTTGTAGCCAGGCAAATTTGGTGTTTATTTTTTCTTGTTTTTTCCTTTGATGGCAAAGCAGCCTGGCAAAAAACCAACAAAAAAAGGAGAAGACGACCTAATCTCTTTAATCTATTTAGATTCCATACGAGATTTATGGCGAGACCAAACGGGCGGTGCTAGGGGTCGGGGTGGATATTACAGAGTATAAAGCGCTTGAAGAAAAAGCGCAGCGAGCGAACGATGTGCTGGCTCTTCGGAGCGAAGAGTTGGAGGCCGCGAACAAACGCATGGCCAAGTTCCTTGCTACCATGAGCCATGAGATGCGTACCCCACTTAATGGGATCATAGGTACCCCTTCTTCTTCTTCATCTTCTTCCTCTTCCCTTCTTCTTCTCATTCTTCGAAAATTTTATAACAATGAATTCCTTGTGTAGGCATGGCGAGTTTATTGTTGGAGGATTCGGTGGGGGTGATGGGCGCCAATAGGGATTATTTGAACACAATCAAAGTTTGCAGCGATTTCCTGCTGACAATCGTAAATAATATTTTGGACTTTAGTAAGCTCGAGTCCTCTATGATGACTCTGGAAAGTACGTTTACTATCCCAGCACCCTCCCCCCTTTAAAGAAAAGCAACTAATTTCTTTTTGTAATTTAGGTGAGCCAGTGAATATCAGGGAGTGTCTGGAGATTGTAATGAATTTGTTATCCCCAACAGCTTCGGAATCGGGTTTAGATGTGTATTATACTGTAGATTATGGTAAGTTACTCAAAAGAAAAAGGAAAAAAGCATAACAACTAATGCCATATCGAATATGTAGCGTTGCCGGAGTTTTTAATGTTGGATGGGAATCGATTTTTGCAAATTCTTGTAAATTTGACAGCCAATGCCCTCAAGTTCACATCTGAGGGATTCGTGGCTATCCATGTGGGGTGGAAAGAGGAGGACACCTGCGCTCTCCATGAGACCGACATACAACAACAGCAACAACACCACTCCCTGGCAGCAGGAGCACAACAACAACAAGACCCACAACAACACGGCACCGTCACAATCTCGGTGAAGGACACAGGGATAGGCATAGCCAAGGAGAACCATGGCAAACTATTCAACGCATACTCTCAACTCGACATCAACAACAAGAAGAAGTATGGAGGGACAGGGTTGGGCCTCGCCATCGCCTTTCATCTTGTTCAGTTGATGAAGGGGCGAATATGGCTCGAGAGCGAGGGTGTCCCTGGCAAAGGGAGCACATTCGTTTTCTCGCTGCCTCTCTGCACACCCGCACTCAACTGCTCGCCGCGACAACAACAGGCCAACGGAGAGAAGGCCGAGGAGGGTCCCCATGAGAGTCATGGCAACAGCCGCTACCTCAAACGCAGGGATAGTTTTCCTCACGCTCACTGCCGCCCTGCCGCTCGCAGCCACACCCCTCGCCGACGCTCCTCTACTCCCAACGTTAGCTACACCCCCTCACAACACCACAACAACCACAACAACCACAATAACCACAACAACCGATCCTTCTACGCGCCACCATATAAATCTCAAGGCCTATCGGAGATTCGTGCCTTTGCGATATCTCCGACGGAGTATTCGAAGGACATGTTGGAGAACGTCTGTGGTAATTGGGGGCTCAAGGAGGTGAAGGTGTTGTCATCATTCGAGGAGTTGTGCGACATCTGGTCGGACTTCTCCTCGAAGACAGTGACATCCAATAGCCTCATTCTTGTCGACCTCCCCGCGGGCAAAAGGTAATTCCTTACTCCCTTCCCACTGTTAATTAAACTAATCTTGTGAATTCCACAGTTTTGTTGAACAAAATAGGCAACTCATCGCACAACTGAACGACAAGATACAAGCCGACCAAGCATTTTCCGAAGTCATCTTTTTTGCATTGATGCCTCGCTCATCCCAACACATCATCCTTCCTTCAGAGGTACCCCCTTTTTTGTCTTCCCCCCTTCTTTTTAAACTCTACATTTGACTCACTTTCCCTTTTCTTCTCTATTCAGTTCCATGTAATTAAAAAGCCTTTACAACAATACCACTTGTACAAAACGGTTTTCCAAACGCTACTTGCGAATAGCCCAAAGAGGTAATTTCTCACTTTCCTTTTTTCATTCATACAAAACAACAAAGTTGCTCATCAACATCCTTATTTGGTTTTATAGCGAGGACTCTAGGGATCATGTAGAGACAATCATCCAACTTTTGCCTTCGGAGAAACGGAGTCGAGTTTTAGTGGCAGACGACAACGAAGTAAATAGAAAAGTCGCCTATCACATGCTTAAACGGCTGGGTTACAACGATATGGATATCGTTGAGAACGGAGTCGAAGCTTTGCACGCTGTCGAAGAAGGTGACTATGACGTCATCTTTTTGGATATCATCATGCCTGAAATGGACGGGTATGTCTCTCTCTCTCTCTCTCTCTCTCTCTCTCTCTCTCTCTCTCTCTCTCTCTCTCTCTCTCTTTCTCTCTCTCTCTCTCTCTTGCGGTGTCTAACCACAACTTTGTAGGATGGAGGCGGCCAAGCGAATTGTAGATATGTATAGTACAGAGGAGAAACGGGAAGGCAAACTTCCCACACTGGTCGCCCTCACAGCCGATGCCACCCGAGAAGCGGAGCGCAACTGTTTAGCTAGCGGCTTCGATGCCTTTTTGACTAAGCCGGTCACGATACGCGATATTGAAGCAGTCCTCAACCAATACACGCAGTGACACAACGACTACACTCGCAGGCTCACATAGAGAAAAAAGAGAGTGTATTCAAAGAGACCCCATTTTATAAATAAGAATTAAAAAGTGTGCGTGGGTGTCGTGGGTGTGGGTGTGGGTGTGGGTGTGGGTGTAGGCACGGGACAATACATGTACAGGGGAAGGCCCAAATTCTCTTTCATCTCTTTCCTTTCTTTTTTTCAATCCTTCGAAGTGGGTCTCTCCCTTTACAAGAAGGTCCCCATGATGGCGTTCTGGATGGCCTTCGTGAACTGCGCGGGCACGAAGTACAAGAAATACTTTGTGTTGTCCGAGCTGCCAAGTTGGAGGCTCTGCGATTAGATTATATTCGATCAGCTCATGTTCATCCTTGTTAAGATTTAAGGTGATTCATACCATGATGTGATACTCTTCTTTGCCCTTGATTGGTTCAGAAGTGACAGATTTGACTGTGCCGAACGGGATCTGTTGTGTATTTGTGCTTGAGGCGATCCACAACTCCTGCGAATAAACCTATGTGAAAAAATTAGAATTAAAATCAAATGATGAGAAGCAAAGTAGGGATGGGAACCTTGAATGTCAGACGGACTGGTGTGCCTCGGTTGTTATAAATGCCAGCGAGAGGTGTTGATGGCAGCTTTTCCTAAGGAGGAAGAAAGGTAAAGATTGAGTAGGACGGACTGGTGCACGTACATGTTTGCCAAGTATGCCAGGATATGCGTTATCGGGAAGGCCTTTTTCTAAAATCTTTTTGTGTTTCTGAATGAGGGTAAGTATTTGTAAAGAATTCTTAAGAGTTACCTTTTGTTCGCTTAAAGGCTCTTGCTTGGGTGCTAGAGAAGTAGAATGCTTAGCTCATTTTTTTGAGTCATGTTGACGTACCTTCGTCTTCTTTCACTGTTACTTGAGGCGGTGCATTCACCTCCATCACTTGTGTCATCGTGCTACCAATCAACATCAACTTTGCTCCCTTGCCAATGCCCAACTCTCGCAGGGTTTTGCCGTTGTCCTTAACAAGTCCTGCAAAATTATCAGCTCAGGTATTCGTAAAAAGAGTGAATGCACACCTTTGAACATCAATTTTTGGAGGGGAACAGGCACGCGAGTTTGATTAAAGATCTCATTCTTCAGATTCAAGATAGTATCATCCAATGGCCACTCGAGAGGGTAGTTCTGCTTGTTGAAATTGAGCGTGAAGCTCACCATTTCCTTCTTTTCGGCTTCTGCCTTTTCTGCAGGCTCGCTTGTGGTTGTAGTTGTTGTTGTTGTAGTAGTTGCTTCAGTTGTGGCAGGATTGCCATAGAGCTCGGCGTCGACGTCCATTGTTTCCTTCTCTTGCTTCTTTTATTTTTTTGCTTCGCCCACGCACGGCACACGTTGGGTCTTTCGTGAAGAAGCAGATGACTGTTTTCCTGGAAGCCATCAACAACTTCGCTGGTCGAGTGTCTGGACTGTATTCAAGGTTGTACTCTACCAGCCCTCCACACCTTAATAGTATTAGGTCAAGAGCGCAAAGCTGCAAACTTGACACAATACAATATGCAGAACGCCGCTGTACCTTAAGGAGGACGAGTGTAATTTGCAATAACTCCGCTTTTCTTTGTCGCAAGAGCAAGTGGGAGAATGGAGGCGCCTCAACACTCACGCTTGTATGTGACCGCCAAGGCTCCAGTTAACATCGCTGTCATCAAGTATTGGGTGAGTACTGTTGCCCTATTATTTTTGTGCGAGGAACCGATCCGAATTTTTACATATTTTACTGATTATAACGCTAATGCCGCTAACAGGGCAAGCGGGATGAAAAGCTGATCCTCCCTATAAACTCTTCACTGTCCACGACTCTCAATATGGAAGATCTTTGCACGATTACAAGTGTAATGGCGAGCAAATCTTTCCCCTCGGACCGATTATGGTTGAACGGAGAAGAGGAAGATCTATCAAAACAGGTTTCCGGAATCCTCATTGATGATTGTAATCTCTAATCCTCGCTTTTACACTCTCAGGCTCGTATGAAGAGGTGTATCGAGGAATTGAAGAAGCGGGCTACTTCTGTGGAAGACGGCGAGGGAAAGGTATTGGTTGATGCAGCCGAATTGCAATCGGATTACCATCTCCACATCGTCTCGCGCAACAACTTCCCTACAGCCGCTGGCCTTGCTTCCTCGGCCGCCGGGTTCGCTTGTTTGGGTACCTCCCTCTAAAAATCTTAAGATTATCTAATTTATATCTTTAGCCTACTCGGTAGCACAAGTACTCGGGGTGAAAGGAGAACTATCGGAACTCGCCCGACTTGGCTCAGGAAGCGCATGCAGGAGTGTCTATGGAGGATTTGTGAAATGGAATAAAGGAGAGAAAGCCGATGGATCTGATTCCATTGCAGTACAGGTTGTCTTTCCTTTATTCTTTTTATTTATGTTTCTTATTTATTTGGCGTTAATATATACAAAAAGGTAGCAGAGGCGTCCCACTGGCCTGAGCTTCAAATCCTCATCTGTGTAGTGAGCGACAAGAAGAAAGGAGTCAGTAGCACAGCAGGGATGGAAACCTCCACAAAGACAAGCGACCTCTTAAGGGTACACTCTCCCTCATCCGCACTCGCTCGCACACAACTGTCTTATTTTCGTTACACTTAGTTCCGCGCTGAAAGTATAGTGGAGCCAAGAATAAAGGAAATGGAAGATGCCATCGCAGCCAAGGACTTCCCAAAGTTTGCGGAACTCACA
>Ga0209935_1004741_pt1 | contig 12209 bp, 1 predicted proteins | sample ThiBio_1000_plan_2_FD_183958 | JGI IMG/M metagenome (GOLD analysis project Ga0209935, IMG submission 183958) | Wastewater bioreactor microbial communities from Cape Town, South Africa - Thiocy_cont_1000_plan (SPAdes) | ecosystem: Engineered > Bioreactor > Thiocyanate-remediating >... | reverse complement strand
TGTATGAAAAATCTATTGATAATTATAGGAGAGCAATCGAAATTCAAATTAAAATATATCCAGCTGATCATGCAATTTTATTAAAAACTCAAAATTTGATTCAATTGGTTGAAATCAAATATGCAAACAATATAAATTAATTAACCGAACGATTGTAGACAATAATTTTTTTTGTTGTTGTTTTCTTACTTATTTTCGAAGTTGCATTATGCAAGTCAAGAAAAGAAAAGTTACATATACGTTTCGTGGAAAAATGTTGATATTATTTTTATAATGAGTTTTTTTTTAATTAATTTTTCTTTATTAAATAATAAACACGTTTATCAATTGAAAAATGTTTTATGTGTCAACTCGAGCAATTTTCAACAAACATGAAAATTGCTCTTCATTAACCGGCTGGGATATCGGCTCTGTTTCTAAGTTATGAAGTACTAAATCTTTTTCGGTTCGAACGATGGCTGTCTTGTTGACAAGAGCAACATGAACCAACAATGGAATCCATTCACTGCGCGAGCCTGCTAACCATATTTGAAATAATCTGCTTGATGAAATATTTTCGTAGCGAAAGAAAGACTGAGAAAGTACAACTTTTGTCAGTTCGATAATTTGTTCTTGAGAAATATTACTCAATATACTCTCTGAATTTAACATAAACTTCAAAATAGCATCATTGATTTGTCCAGATAGAGTCAATATTTGATTGATTTGATTGGAGTTAAAGTTCACAAATTTCCATCGACCGAATAGTTCAGCTATAGAAGATCTTACTAATGGACTAGTAGTATATTGCATAGTTTCGATCAGCATATCGACGACATCCGTTGTCACTGTTTTCTCATCCATCTTTAATAATCTTTGATATGCGAGATCTCGTACGTCTTCATCAGGATCTCGAAATGTCTGTATGAGTACGTGCATAGTATCTTTGTTTGTCATATTGATATTGATGCGAGAAAATACGTTACACATAATTGTTCTTATTTGACTCTCATTTGAATCTCGGAACATGTCAATAATTAGATTGATTGTGTCGTTCGATGCTGTTACATTCGATGACCATAGAAATATTTCACAGATAAGATTTCTTACTTCCTCATCTGGATGTCGTAGGGTCTGAATTATTGCATTGATTACATCTGGATTTGTGGTCTTTTCGTATACCCTGTTGAGTGCATTACGAATGGTATGCTTGAACTTGTTGCTTGGATCATGTAATGTATTGATGAGTGTGTTGATTACATCCTTGGTTATTATCTTTTCATTCAAGCTCGAAAATGCTGTATAAGCAGCTTTTCTTAGATCATCCGATTTATTTGAATCCAATTTAGGTGAATATGAATATAGCAGCTTAATCAATAAATCAACGATCTCCTTCTTTACAGGTCTGTCACCTGCAATCTGTAATGTCTCACACGCCATATGTTTTAATTTGTAGTACGGATCTTGCAAAAGATTCATTAGAACAACCATGCTATCTTCAGCGTCCATATATTTCCATAATTTGTTAAATGTGTTTTCTGCTTCATATTCGTAAAAACTTTTACGTACGATGTCAATTACAGCGTCAATTGTGTCGTTATTTACTGTGATTTTTCCCTTCGTTAATAATGTTTCACACTTTAATCCTTTGGCATCTGTATTTGAATCTCCTAGTGCCTGAGGACCTACTTCCATAGCACCATCTTGTAACCACTGATCATTGATATTATAAAATACTTCACATGCAGCCCGTCCCACAGACCTTTCTGGATCTCGTAATGCTTTGATAAGTGCATTGATAACTTCCTTCGTTGGTGCATTCATTTTCATTTTAGCAAATGCTTCACATGCAGCTTGTCGTACAGACGTTTCTGGATCTTGCAATGCTCTGACTAGTGCATCGACAGCTTCATTTGTTCCTATTTTAGCAAATGCTTGGCATGCAGCTTGTCGCACGGACTTTTCTGGATCTTGCAATGTTTTAACAAGTGTATCGACAACTTCCTTCGTTGCTGTGCTCATTTCCATGTTAGCAAGCGCTTTACATGCAGCTCGCTTCGTATTTTCTTCAGAATTTTTCAAAACTTGAATAATAATGTTGATAGTAGTGTTTTTTGCTTCGCTCTTGCCCAACTTTGTAAATGCTTCGCTTGCATCCGATTGCACGGTCCAGTCAGAATCACGCATTGCCTCTAAAAGTTTATTAATTCCTTCGATTGTTGGTTCCGTTTCCATCATAACTACAAGTAATTTCCATGCACTTGATTTCACATCACGTTCAGGATCGTTCAATGCCTTAATGACTACATTTATATGTCCCATCGGAACTACTTTTGGATCGATCTTTGTCAATACACGATATGCAGTTACTTTGACGGATTTCTTAGAATCTTGTAACAATTGTATGAAAACATCCGCAAACTGATTCAAAACTTTTTTATCCGCGAGTTTCACTAATAATTCATCAGCATTATTTTGCGTATAATAGTTACGAGTATCAATTCTTAATTTTTGAATTAACATATCAATAACGCTTTTCGTCGTTGTTGTCTTACTCAATGGTGTAAGTAGTTCACATATCTCTTCCATAAAATCACAGTCAGTATCTTGCATGGCTTCAATTAGAACATCGATAATTTCGTTATACACTTCTATTTGATCCATCGATATTAGTGCTCGTAAACCAATTTTTTTCAAGTCTGGAGTGGAATGATGTATTACATATTTGAGTGCATCAACAGTATCTTGTGTGACTTCTTTCTTGCCAATTGCTGCAAGTGCTTTGCAAGCCTCCTTGCTTACTTTTGAGTCAGGGTCTCGAACTGCATTCGTCAAGGCATTGATTATATCATTTTTTGCTCTATTTTGTCCCAACTTAGCAAATGCTTCACAGACTCGTAATTTTATCTCATTTTTTGACTTTTGTAGTAATCGAATGAGTATATCGATGGGTTCATCTGTAACGCCTTTTTCGGCCATGATTGTGAGTGTCTTTATACCTATATATTCTATACGTGACTCGGGATCCATTAGTAGGGAGCCCAAGGTATTGAGGACCTTTTGCGTAATTGTACTTGTTCCCATTGCTGTCAATGCTTCGCAAGCTTCTTTTTTCGCATGTTCACTGCCATCACGCAATATTCCAAGAAGTACTTCAATGAAATTTTCACTAGCTGCTTCATTGCCCATTTGTTTGAATATTTTGCATATAGTTACTTGTACATTAATATCAGAATCTTTCGGTACTCCCAACAGTATATCGATACAGTCTTCCATTATATCTTTATGTACTATTGCAGCTAACGCTTCACAAGCATATCTTTTGACATTACCATCAGAATTTGTCAATGTTCTATTAAGTTCATCGATGATGTCCTTTGTTGCTGCATGTTTTCCCATTGCTTTAATTGCCCCACAAGCACATATTTTAACATCAGAATCAGGATCCTGTAATGCTTCAACAACTACTTTAACCATTTCAGTAACTTTATCATATATAGATATATTTTGCATGCGTTGAAATGTATAATATACAATTGTTTTCAATCTATCATCAGAATTTCTCAGTATTTTGAACAGTAAAACAACGATTCTTGAGTCTGTCTCACCATGGCATGTTCTTTGTATAAATTCAATTGCAGCGTAGTTAAGTTCATCGTCATTGTATTGTAATGCTTGATTGATTAGATAAAAATTGTCATAAGGATGGCCAGAGTAGTCATGTTTTAAAAGTGCTTTTAAACCACGTATAATTAACGAATATTCAGGTTCTCGTCTTGCCACATAGTATGTAGGCCGTCGGTGTATAGGTCTTGCCACAAAGCACATTCTTTTAAGTGCTTTCCAAGCATATATTTCGTATCTGCTCTTTGAGTTTTCCAGTATTTCAATGAGAGCTGATATTATATCTCGTGTTGCTGCATTGCAATCTGCCTGTATTAATGCTTCACATGCGGCATCTCGTACGGCTTTATTAGTTGATTTCAGCGCGTCAATTATTATATCCAGATTATTCTTTTCAATTACTTGTACGAACACTCCTATTAGTGTTCGGTACACATTTTGTGCTATATCGCGTTCTCGATTATCTAATATCCTGATTATGGAATTAATGATGCATTTTGTGGCCATTTTACGTGACATATTGATCACCGTATCAGATGCAATACGTCTTATTTCTTCCACTTCATCAGCTAATCTTTCAATGAGTGCTTGGACGGTCTGTTGATACGCTGCTTTACTTCCCATCACTTTCAATGATTCACATGCAGCCTTTCTAATATACCAGTTTTTGTCTCCTAGCATTTTAGTGAGTGCTTCTATCACATAAATCGTCACTGTTTTTTGTCCCATTTTAGTGAATACTTGACATACAGCTTCTCTAGCGTCATCTTCAGAATTCTCTAGATCCATGATCTCGATAAGTTTGCCGATTATATAAGAATTCATTGCATTTTGGCCTATCTTTCCAAGTGTCTCACGAGCTGCCGCTCTCAAAATCCCTTTGTCGTCTTGCAATATTCGAATAAGTACATCAATTGTTTCGGTTGTGTTCACCTGGTCACTCATCGCTTTCAGTACTATACATGCACTTTTTCTCACATTGTATTGACTGTCTTGCAATAATTGAGTTAATGTACTGATGGTATCATTATTTGCTGCCTTTTCACCGATCTTTACAAGTGCCTCACATGCAATTTCTTGTACACGTTCGTCAGGATCGCTTAATGTCTTGATAAGTGTATCAATCATGTCATTTGTGATGATCAATGTGTCGTCGATTTTTCTGATTGTTGAACATGCATTTTTTCTAACAAGCCATTCAGGATCTTGTAATCCATCGATAAGAACACTATTCAAATCTTTTGAAGTTGCGTTCTGACTAATCTTAATAAATGTGTAACGTGCAACATCTCTTGTGTACATGTCAGGATTTCGAAATAGGTTAATAAGCTCTCGAAGAGTATCTTTCGTTGCTGCTTTCTTACCAATTCTTATAAGTGTTTCACTAGCAGACAATTTTTGATACCATTCAGAATTTTGTAATGTACGAATTAATGTGTACTCTTCATCAACGCTATGCGTCTGAGTATTGATAGTGTCCGTTTGCATAGGTACACGAGCCTCTTGGAAAAATGTTGATTTTGATAGCACATTACTTTTTGAGATCATGTTCATAATGTTGGACTGTGCGGTCTTGTTTGTTTGCTTCATAACAAATTGAAACCAACTGCGAATATCATTTAAATGTTTGTCTAGATTCTGATAATTTTTACAACAGTGTAGTTCATCAAAAAGTTGAATAATGAGTTGAATGTGACACATTCCGATGAGATCTTTCGGTTCACTTTCGATTATATTCATTAACAGATGAAGTAATTGCGGATTGGGCTGAGAAGCGAGTATACCTACGGTGAATACGATTACAATTGCAAAATGTTGATCATATTTGTATGAATTTATGAATTTGACGGCTGATTGTTTGTCAATTGAAAGTTGTCTAACAAGATAACGAGCAGCGAAATATTCTTGCAAGCCAGATTGAATAAAACTGTATGATTTTGTTGGATTTTGTTCAACATCAGCGACGTAATTGTAATTATGATGTGTTTTTAAAATCTTCAAGTTTAACCATTGTGAATTGACTTGTAGATCATATTGACAATTTTCAGCTATCTTTGTTATGAATTCAAATGGAATTAGACGACTAGATGATGTCATCGCAGAAAATGCCACATTTTCAAGAAATCGAAGATGGGTATTATTTGAATCGTGTTTGAAAATAAAATTGACAAAATGTTCGTACAAAGTAGTGATTGTGACTTGCGTTGTGTTTGACCAATTGATATCAGTCCACGTCGTACAAAACAATTCCAAATTTATTGGCGTATGTGAAAGAGTCCAAACACTAGGATTCGACTTTATAAAATTGAGTATTTTTGGTATTTCATTATTTTGATTTTGCTTATGAAAATAAGTTTCAACATAGTTTTCAATATCATCATCGCTAAATCCAATAATTTCTAATTTGTTTTCATGCGGTACATTTATTGTACACGGACGAGAAGTTAGTATATAATGTTCCTCGTCAATTATTTTATTGAATGCGTGCTTTACTTGTTCCGGTATATGATGAATAAATTGATCGTAACCATCGAGAATCCAAAGTATACGACGATTGTCACACATTTCTCGTAATGCTCCTCGTTCTTTATAATGCATTCTTTCATCATGAAAATGTTCCTTTTCGATTAAATTCATTGGCTCGTATTTCCTTGTGGGTTCTGAATACCGTTCTTTTGTTAGTTTACGCAGATGAATCAATACAACGAGATCAAATTCAGACCATAGATCACCTGTAGCCCAGAGATATGTCGCATGTTCACAAAACATTGACTTTCCAATACCAATATCACCGAAAAGAACTACTCTTTTCTCCTTACGTTTACTTTGTTCGAAGATATCTTCGGCAAAACGCTTAATTTCATTCGAAATACTTTTCGTTTGATGATTTCGAAGATATTTATGTTTGATAGATATAATTAACTTATCTTTCGGTTCAGGTAAAGTATCTTCGCTTGGAAATGGATAGTAATTTAATTTAAAAATAAGTTCATAGCATCTTTGTATGAGAGTTTCTTTCGATGAATTAGAAAATCCGAATAAGAATTTTGAATTAACTATTACGTCCAACCATTTTCCTTTCGTAGGCTTCCATTGGTGTTCGTCGATTGCCATAAATGTTACGATAGGCTTGTTTAATTTTTTCGCATACTGCAATTCTAATCTACGGTAAGGAGATGCTTCATAATTGAGGGTGGGAAAACAGCAAACCGTATGTGCGTTCTCCACTCTTTCGATCATTCTAAAGCATTATATATATAATGGAATATTGAATAATTTTCTTAATACCAAAAGTAAAATGAAACATACCTGCCAAAATTTTCATCATTTATATCGCTGTTATCAAAGAAAACGTGAATATCTTCCTCCATGAGCATTTCATAAACAATTTTAGCAATTTCTTTACTTTCGGAACTGTACGAAAGTAGTACGTATTGTTCTGATTCGTTACTTGCCATATAAAGTAATTTTCAAAACTAAATAGAAAAATTTGATTTCTGAAATAAAAAAGAAAGATTTTTAAAATCTCGTAAGTAAAGTATTTCATAAATAATTTCGTTTTTAATTAAATACCATTAAAAACGATAGTCTACCTCTTCTTAATACTACTCAAATTCATAAACTTTTCCAGTTTATTAAAATGGGATCGAAAACGGTTTTGCAATTATTTGTCTCCAAATTTATTTACGGTTATCGCTGCATGAACTTTTTGAACAAGCTAAGAAGCTTTATTTATAGATGTCGTGCATACGTATATTAATATTGTGCCAATACTGATACTGGATTAACATCAAGGGGAAAAAAGCGATACTTCATCTACTTCTGTGCTCCCTGAAGTACAGTGGGAGTATCATGGGAGTACCGTGAGAGTACAGTGGGAGTATGAGCACTTGTACTTCCGCTTTCCCCCCTTGATTAGCATACATTGTATTGTTAGTTAGATTGACACAATGTCAAAACGTGACTCGAAAACAAGCATTTAAAAACTAAATGAAAAACATGTGAACATGAAAGGAAAACAAATGTATTGTTATAGTCATACAAGATCAATATCTCTTCTTTCGTTTCGTTCTCTTTCTTTTACGTTATAATGTGTTCTGTTCTCTCCCTTCGTTTACAATCAGTAGTATCGAGTTCGAAATAAAATTTATTCAATGAATGCTTAAAAAAATGAGAGAATCGACTAGACGACTAAAATATGAATGATTTTTTTTGCATAATAAATATGTACCGACATTTGCCAAAATAATTCCCTTTTCTGAAAGAAAGGGTTATAGGCTTCTAAAATGGGTAGGAAAAAGTCTTAAAACTTTGTTTGTCCGGTCCAATCAGGAAACAGTACGTATTATAGTGACTAATATTGACCATTTATGGTCTGAAGTTAGTTGCATCCTAGGTTATCGGGCTCGGGGAGTTCGAATCTGATGTTCGAACATCAAAATTTTGCTGCTGGTATTCTCCAGCTGGAGTAGTACCAACACATAAAATTCCAATTTTCCATAAAGTTCGATCAAAGGTAATCGGGTATAGGGAATTCGAATCTGATGTCAGATTTTCGAAATTTTGCTGCTGGTATTCGCCAGCTGGAGTGGTACCAACACAGGAAGTTCAGATTTTCCATAATGTTTGACCAAGAGTAATCGGGTGTGGAGAATCCGAATCTGATGTTAGTTTTCGATGAAAATCATGTTTTACTGCCGCTTGTAAAATTTACTACCTAGTATTTTCTCTCGAATTTTTTGAAAATTTCCTTACATTTTCATATTCGTCATTAGGTTGATCTCTTGCAGTTTATCTGTGTATAAATAAACTCGTATTTCTTTTCTTTCCTGTTTCTCATCTATGACATCACATATATGTTTTTTTTCATTCGTTCTTCTTCTGTTTGGAATGAATTATCTATCCACACTGGTATACGGGTTAGAATATCTCGCTTGGAAAATTCTCCGGTTTTTTGGTACTTCTTCCATATGTTGGTGTACAAAAAGAGAGTTGACTTTAAATAAATCTCATGTAATGAGCGGGGATATTCGAAGTATCTGCTAGCTTTTACTGATCTTCGGATTCAGTGAGATGTTTCTTCACAGACGAACCGTCGATTTATTTGAACCGCTTGAGAGAAGAATCGGTAGAAAGAATTCCTATATTTTACGATCTGTAACGAGTACGGCGAACTATTGTGTTATGGCTTTTATTCATATTTCATGATAAATAAAGTTGTTGTGTAAATGACGAAAAAAATTTTCGGGGAAATTTTTTATCTTTTGAAAAGTTCTGCATCTCTTATGTATGTATATAGTGGATAAAAATCTTTGGTATTACATTTAGAATTAATAAATGTTGAGGGATTTCTACTGTATTTTGTTGCAGAATTTAGTAATATGATAGTGACTTTACACATAAAGCTAGCATTATTTATATTTAGATTTCGATTTGAAGAGATTAAATAATACTATTGTGGATAAGAAGGAGACAATCTACCATATACGTAGGTAAGTGCGCAAAGAGATAAAAAACAACTTACAAGTAAAATCTGATGTCGACGACTGAAACTTACACAAGAGGAGCCAGAATATTTATATACACGATCGTGTATGGTGGGAAATTTCCAAGAAGATAAAGATAATATTGCTCTCCTCTGTTCTATATATTTTATCCCATAAATCATACGATATACTGGATATTTTCTGTTCTGTTCTCTGAATTGACGAGATGTATTTACATCTCATAATATGGGTTTTTCCAACATACCATTTACATTATGATAGCTTCTTAGTTCTATTCTTTTTTTATCATAGGTTATTCCTATTTTATACTGTTAGTTGTGTAGGTGTGTGTGAGTGTGAAAAGATCACAGTTTATTTGTAACAAATAAACACACTACAGAAAACAACAACAACAACAACAACACAGAAGGAAAACAGAAACAACCAGGACAAAAGAAGAGAGACAAAAGATCAGAGAGAGAGAAAGAGAAAACACACACGTATATACGTATATATGGTAATATATATACGTAATAGCGTGACCGATGCCTGGATGTAGTAACCAAGGTCATGAGGTCACCAGACTATTAGTCACACCAACATATACATAAATGTTATATGCTTTACTTTTAGTCACGAAAGTTGAACTTTTTCTAATAACGATTATCAGAAACAAATACAAATTCTGCTGCATCACACAATATGCGTACATAATAATTTAAAAAAAGAAAAGTTTAACCATACAAAGACGTCACAAATAGTTAAAACAACGTTTTTTTTATTATACGTATGATATATCTCACTTGGACCTGAATGAAGGTAAAGAACATAACATTCATTTTCATGAATGATTGGGCATAATATACAACACTTCCATAGGTAAAAGAACGTTTTTGAAGGATATTCATAGTTTCTCTCTCTGGAAAATTGAATATCAGATTCCGTCAAACGTTTTACGATTTGCCAGCTCGAGTGCAAAATTCAAACATTTTTTTGTCTATTCTTCCGGAGGAAAAGGAAAAGGGTGGATTCATAGGTTTTATCAGGATCCCGTATGATCCATCACTGATGGACCATTAATATCTACCAACACTACATAAGGAAAAGTGAGCCCTTATAGATCCCACTGAATCTAGGATGATCTTAATAGATATTGTGGATCTTACAGAAGATAATATATAGTGTAACATAATTTGGATACAAAGTTCTATTTACGACTATTCAAAACCATTAATTGGACAAAAAAACGACAGCTGTTCTGGCAAATTAGGAGAAAAGAATCCACGAAATATGATAAGAAAAATATTTGTATAAAAATAAGGCAGCACTCTTAGAATGAGAAAAAAGCAAGACGCATACTATTACTGACTGATTAATTATAAAAATGAACAATGATAAAATCTATACGAGACTAATTGTTACAGAAGACAGGCTCTCTCTCTCTCTTTATCTATCTTTTCTATGTTTTCTTTGTTCACTATTTATCCTCATGTCGCCTAGGTTGATTCCCAATTTTTACTACTCTAATTAGTAATTTGAAAAGACAGGTGATGTATTGTAGTCTGTTCAGACTGAATCAGCAAACACTTCTCTACGAAAATGATAAGTCAAACAATTCCATTACAGTTGAGCTGCTGTAGCAGTACATAAATCATTGACCGGAGCAAGAAAAGATATTTGATCTCGTACAGGACTCTATCATCCATCCAAAATTAGAAAAAAACAAATGTTTAGTAATAAACTTGAAAAATCAAACTCATCAATCGTTGATTAAGTTGAGCAACTCTAGAATAAAAATAAATGAAGTAATTATTTTTCAAAAGATAAAACTCACTCTTTTCCGGTCAATTTGTCATTTGTTGGCCAATTCGAATCAATCGAGCAGAAAAATAAATGGGTTAGTTATTTCTTGAAGCCAAAAGTCGGATTTGTTTCTAAGGTTGAACACTTATAGAATACAGAAAAAGGATAATTTTTTGTTGAAGCGATGCAACTCACCATTTATCGATTAGTTTGAATAAATTTAAAATTAAACAAGCCAACTGAATTTGTTTGAAAAGAAAATGAAGTATAAAAATGGATGATAATTCGAGACCCTTTTAAAATTAGAATAAATAAATGTATTGGTTTTCAAAGTATAACACTTACTGTTGTCTTGCTTTGAATTTTACTTTTTGTATCTAGACTAGAAAAGAAGGAAATGATTTTCTTTCTCATATTGCCAACGTACACATTGTGAAATAAATTTTTCACGTTTCTATTATAAAATAGACGATTGAATGATTAAGTACATGGAAATAAAATTGAACTAGTTGAATAGAGGAATACAGATAGAGAATATCATATGAAAATCAACAAGAAATACTCATTTATCCCTAATTATCCATGTGAATATCGATGATCATTAGAATATGATGTATATATTGCATGTCTCTTTTCTGACTAGATGAACAAATCTTGTATTTTCTCTCGTTTTTTTTTGAAAATTCATGAAAGTCTTGTTTGGTATTTACAGCGGACATCATGAGCGGCTAGTAGTGAGTAGCGGAGCAGAGCGACGCTGACGAGCTGCTAGACGTTTGTTGAGAACATTTGTGAGTAATGAAGAAAATCAGAAGTGTAGCTGTGCTTGTTGTCGGAGTGGATCTATTTACTTGAACACATCTTGCTGGGAAAATTAAGATGATAGTTGTATCGCGTATATTTGTGCGTGAAGAAGAATTCTGATTTGCTGAAGAAAATGTTGCAGAGAATTGGCTCAGTAGATTGGCTACTAAGAGTATATGTACACTTGTGTGTCTTACAGTTTTAGATAGAAAACTTCAGTAATAGAGAAGTTGTGGGTAGTAGATCATCAGATAGTCATCAGTAGAGAAGCGTAATGAGTTGGTGTTTCTGTGGGAAACTTTGATTCTTATCAATGTTAGATTCTTAATAAAGTATAGAAGCTATACGTATTTGGGTTAATGTGAAGGTTAGTAGTTGTTCAATAAAAAATACACGTGGATGATAACTGAGGATGTACGATCAACTGAGATGCCGATAGAAGATTAAGATTTCAGATTTGCATTATATGTATTTCAAACTTTCTTTCGTAGAAAGAAATGTAGAGCTTATGTA
>Ga0209935_1004739_pt1 | contig 12213 bp, 12 predicted proteins | sample ThiBio_1000_plan_2_FD_183958 | JGI IMG/M metagenome (GOLD analysis project Ga0209935, IMG submission 183958) | Wastewater bioreactor microbial communities from Cape Town, South Africa - Thiocy_cont_1000_plan (SPAdes) | ecosystem: Engineered > Bioreactor > Thiocyanate-remediating >... | reverse complement strand
GCGCACGCGAACATACTCGACGCATGGCGCCCTTGATGTAAGGATCCCACTCGCCGTAGAGGTTGGTAAAGATGCGGTCGCTGTCCTTGAGGTTGCCGTGATGGCGCTCAGGCTGCGGCGGCGGTGGTGGAGGCGGCGCGGCAGCAGCAGCAGGTGGCGGCGTGGTCGTGGTGGTCGTGGTCGTCGACATGCTCATTCGCTGTGCCGACGACGCCTGCGCCACGAGTCGAATGAATCGCCGTGAAGCCAATCGTGCAGTAGCCATAGTACGAGAGTCACACAAGTATATCGCGGTTGCTAGTGAAGAGGATCGATCGATCAACGAGTCAATCAGATCGATGATAGCAGAGCAAGGTAGGGCGCACACACACGAACAACCAAGCACGAGTGCACGCGCTGTGGGGAGAGGAGAGAGGTTGTTGAGGAGGAGAGGCAACGAGACAAAAGAGAAGAGGAGCTGTGGTCTCTCTCTCTACTCTCCGCCTGAGAGCCGCCACAGAAAATCGCTCGACTCGATGCATGAAATCGAATTACTGCATCGTATCACGGTACAGCATGGAGAAGAATGCCAAGCGACTCCAACGGACTGATCCTCACAAGTCATTGGAAGAGATGTGTGCCGCAAGTAATCGAATGTTGGCTGCAGAGTCCTTTGATAATGTAAGGTAGAGAGAGGAGGTAGTCGTTGAGTTCCACCTGTGTGAGTGATTGGTTGTTCGTATCGGTTCAGAGACACCGACACCACGACCAATGCCACTCATTCACAAACCCATCCAACCCATCATCATCAACAAGAAAGCGAGTGTGAGCTTGTATTTCATCTTCAATACAAACCAATACAAACAGTGAGTGCTCCAACATTCACTCAATCCTCTCATCGAGCTCCTCAAGTGGTGTTGAACTTTGCCTGCAATCTCTCTCTCAATCTCTCGTTCTCGTTCTAAATCTCGATCTCGACACGATTGTGAAACTCTTGCGCCTCATCGAAGCACTTCAGCACTTCAACCAGCGACGGACGACCACTCGGATCACACGACACCATTCGCTTCAACATCGACGCTTGCTCTCGTGCCAGCCTCTCCTCGCGAATCAACGTGATCTGATCGTCCCCATACTCGATCCTTGATGATGCTCCTCGAGACCCGCGTGCCACCAGCGAGGAAGGATACTCGCCATTGAGTGGTCCCTCTCCTGTGACGACCTCGTATCCGACGATACCGAGCTCATACACTGCTTGTTTGGAGAAGTCGAGCTCCACTTGCATCGCTCGGCCAGACGCCTTCGCTGCATTGAGCGCCGAATGAAGCTCTGGTGCGATGTGTGCCTCGTTTCCCCACATCGAACCCGACACCACACGACCTGTGTTGGTGACCGAGATCGTGAGCTTCAGTCCCTCATCGAGCTCACACGCTGTTCCAAAGTCTCCAATCATGCATCTCGTGATCGGGAGAGATCGTTCGTCGCTTGGTCGGTGTGCAGAGTTGAGGTTCACGAGAATGTTGTCGAGCTTGATGTCTCGATGAGCCACACGCTGCCTCTCGAGATGCAACAACGCCGACCCGACTTGAGCAACGATCATCCTCACCAATCGAGTCGGAATGACACTCGGAGGAGGATACGCTCGTCGAATGAACGACTCGAGTGTCTCGTCGGCGAGCTCCACCACGAAGAACTGAGTCTTGCGATTGCGAGGTGTGCCATCTTGAGGTCGAACGATCGAGCTCTCTCTCGCGAACTCGGGAAGATGTGGTCGAATCGAGTCATCGACCTCGCCAAAGAACTCACACAAGAACCGAATGATGTTGTGGTGGCTCGGAAGCTTGACGAGCTCGGCGTACTCGTTGAGGTATGCGCTCTGAGCTTGAGTGGTGTTGAGCTCGAAGTTGAAGCACACCTTCATGGCGTATCGGTTGTTGCTCCACCGATGGCCGGCCTCGACACACCGAACCTCGAGCACTGCGCCATATTGGCCTGATCCAAGAGCTCTCTCGATCTGGAACGACGTGACGCTCTTGCAGAGAGCTCCCATGAATCGTTGTTCCTCGATCTCTTGTTGCATCTGTCTCAAAGCTGATTGTTGAGATTGTTGGGAATGGTATATGAGTATGTGAGAACGGAAATAGACAGATTGATCAGCAGCGACATGAAGAGGCGGTGAGGAGGAAGGAGTTGCTCGAGTACCGATGCGATGACGCTCTGCTTGGGCCGCCATCTCTTGGAGAGCAAGCTCAGCTGCTCGCTGTGCTCGTTCTGATTCGGCTGCTCGAGCAATGGCAGCTGCTACCTGGGCCTCGAGTCTCGAGATTCGATCTGTGAGGTCGAGGTGCAAGAGTGAGTGAGTGAGAAGGAGAAGGATCATCGCAGAGATGAAGTGACAATGATTCATCAGTCAACGAACCTTGAGCTTGTTGTTGTTCATGTCGACGAATCTCCTCGATCGTGTCTGGTTTCGTTTGAGTTTCAGTCATGAAAAGAGATATTGCTTGATCATCCAGAGAGAAAGAGAGAGAGAGAGAGAGAGAGAGAGACATGGAGAGAGAGAGAGAGAGAGAGTGAGTACCTCGAGCAATCATGGTCAGCGAGCATCCATTGTGCTCGATGCCAAGAGAAGCGAGAGTGTTCGATTCTTGGTGAGAGATCTCTCGACCATCAAACAGTATTCGTTGGGCAGCTGATGCAATCGATGTCTCGTTCTCGATCATGAGCTTCAACTCGGCGAGGCTCATCGAGTACACGTCCAACGGCCAGCTGAGTGGCTCTCTGTTCGGGACGTGAATCGTCACATTGACAGGGGGAGGTTCTGCATCGAATCAATCAATCAATCAATCAATCAATCAAACAATCAATCAATCAATCAATCAATCAATCAATCAATCAATCAATCAATCAATCAATCAATCGATCGATCAATCAATCAATCAATCAATCAATCAATCAATCAATCAATCAATCAATCAATCAATCAATCAATCAATCAATCAATCAATCAATCAATCAATCAATCAATCAATCAATCAATCAATCAATCAATCAAGTAGCGGGTTGGGAACGCCACGTGACAAGCGTGCATCGTGATAATTGTTGAAGGTACCTTGCCGATGCCCATGCCGCCGATAGAGCCAAGAGGAACCTCCTGCTGGTCGAGAGGATTAGGGTGGCACTGTTGAACCTTGGCCAGTCGCTGTGATGTGTTGCAAAGCATCGCACAGTTGCGCATGGCGATCGACGAATGCGCAAATCGCCTCAGGAGTGGTTGGTTCTGAAAAATGGGCCAGAGTAATCGGGATCCGTGAGTTTGGCACGATAGATCGATAGATAGATAGATAGATAGATAGATAGATAGATAGATAGATAGATAGATAGATAGATAGATAGATAGATAGATAGATAGATAGATAGATAGATAGATAGATAGATAGATAGATAGATAGATAGATCACGATAGATCACGATAGATCACGATAGATCACGATAGATCACGATAGATCACGATAGATCACGATAGATCACGATAGATCACGATTGCATGCGTTGCTTACGATCTTGTGGGAGTAGCGTGATGCACGAGGTGTACCATACGCCTGGCAGCAAGCTTCCGTTCCAACCTTACGGAGCGCACGGTGAGGCCAACATGAGCATGGGTCGACAGATGCTGAACGAGGCCTTGGTGACCCACGGCGAGCAGCTGACCGATGTCCCACACAAGCCCGAATTCTTCTTCGAGCACTCGTTGCGCTCGTTCGATATCCACACCAACACCTTGGTCTTTACTGTTGGCAACGATCGCGTACGTGTGTTGATTCGATTGCTTCGCGTTGGTTGCATTGGATTGAATACGAACGAGAGTAGAGCCACGAAGTAACCGTGACGGCCGACATCGTCCTCGGTGCCGACGGCGCGTTCTCGCGTGTGCGGCCCGTACTTGCTTCACAGAAGCAAGTCAACTTCTCGCAGACCTACCTCGATCACGGTACGCGCTGGTCGTACACTCCATCCACGATATATCGTGCTAACCTGGAGATTCCAGCGTACAAGGAGTTGTGCATTCCGCCTGGCACGGACAGTGACGGAGCTCCGACCTTCCAGTTGAACCCGCCGAATGCGTTGCATATCTGGCCGCGTGGTGAGTTCATGATGATCGCGCTCCCGAACCCTGACAAGTACGAAGCGTTTGCCCTCCATGCCATCCCGTTCGTTGGATCTCGATGATTGACGACGGGAGGTGTAGGTCGTACACAGTCACGCTCTTCATGCCGCTGGAGGGCAAGAACGGCTTCTACGACCTCAAGACCGAGGCTCAAGTCGACGACTTCTTCCGCCAGACGTTCCCCGACTCTGTGCCGCTGTTCGGTGACCAGCTATGCAAGCAGTTCTTTGCGAACCCCGTTGGGCACTTGGTCAACATGAAGCTCTTCCCGTGGCACTGGATCGAGCGCGGTCGCGAGAGCTCCAGGAACCTGTACACGCTGGTGATCGGCGATGCATCACACGCGATCGTGCCGTTCTACGGCCAGGGAATGAACGCGTCGCTCGAGGACGTGACGGAGCTCGATCGCCTGCTGGATGCACATGCCAATCCCGATGGCTCCGACAACTGGGACGAGACGTTGCCCGAGTACTCGCGCTCTCGCAAGCCCAACGCCGACGCCATCTCGGACCTCTCGCACGCCAACTACGTTGAAATGCGCTCGCACGTGCAGTCCAAGCTGTATCTGATGCGCACAGCGGTCGACCGATTCATTCATCGCTGGGTTGGCGATCGATGGCTCCCGCTGTATCAGATGGTATGCAAGCACACCGCCTGTTCGCTGCCTCTCGCCGTACATCTAATCTGTGTGGCGCCTCGATGGCTGTAGGTCGCCTTTACACGCATTCCGTACTCGGAGGTCGTCGCGCGACACAAACGCCAAGACGCCATCTGGAAGGGCACCTTCTCGCTGACGTTCAAACTGGGTCTCTCGGCCTTGGCCGTCGCGGCCTTCATGTGGGCGCATCCTGCGTGCCGCAAGTAATCGAATGTTGGCTGCAGAGCCCTTTGATCGTGTACGGTAGAGAGAGGAGGTAGTAGTCTTTGAGTTCCACCTGTGTGAGTGATTGGTTGTTTGTATCGGTTCAGAGAGACACCGACACCACGACCAATGCCACTCACTCGCAAACCATCCAACCCATCATCATCAACAGGAAAGCGAGTGTGAGCTTGTATTTCATCTTCAATACAATACAAACAGTGAGTGCTCCAACATTCACTCAATCTTCTCGTCGAGCTCGACTCAAGTGGTGTTGAACTTTGACTGCAATCTCTCTCTCAATCTCTCTCGTTCTAAATCTCGATCTCGACACGATTGTGAAACTCTTGCGCCTCATCGAAGCACTTCAGCACTTCAACCAGCGACGGACGACGACTCGGATCACACGCCACCATTCGCTTCAACATCGACGCTTGCTCTCGCTCCAGCCTCTCCTCGCGAATCAACGTGATCTGATCGTCGCCATACTCGATCCTTGATGATGCTCCTCGAGACCCACGTGCCACCAGCGAGGAAGGATACTCGCCATTGAGTGGTCCCTCTCCTGTGACAACCTCGTATCCGACGATACCGAGCTCATACACTGCTTGTTTGGAGAAGTCGAGCTCCACTTGCATCGCTCGGCCAGACGCCTTCGCTGCATTGAGCGCCGAATGAAGCTCTGGTGCGATGTGTGCCTCGTTTCCCCACATCGAACCCGACACCACACGACCTGTGTTGGTGACCGAGATCGTGAGCTTCAGTCCCTCATCGAGCTCACACGCTGTTCCAAAGTCTCCAATCATGCATCTCGTGATCGGGAGAGATCGTTCGTCGCTTGGTCGGTGTGCAGAGTTGAGGTTCACGAGAATGTTGTCGAGCTTGATGTCTCGATGAGCCACACGCTGCCTCTCGAGATGCAACAACGCCGACCCGACTTGAGCAACGATCATCCTCACCAATCGAGTCGGAATGACACTCGGAGGAGGATACGCTCGTCGAATGAACGACTCGAGTGTCTCGTCGGCGAGCTCCACCACGAAGAACTGAGTCTTGCGATTGCGAGGTGTGCCATCTTGAGGTCGAACGATCGAGCTCTCTCTCGCGAACTCGGGAAGATGTGGTCGAATCGAGTCATCGACCTCGCCAAAGAACTCACACAAGAACCGAATGATGTTGTGGTGGCTCGGAAGCTTGACGAGCTCGGCGTACTCGTTGAGGTATGCGCTCTGAGCTTGAGTGGTGTTGAGCTCGAAGTTGAAGCACACCTTCATGGCGTATCGGTTGTTGCTCCACCGATGGCCGGCCTCGACACACCGAACCTCGAGCACTGCGCCATATTGGCCTGATCCAAGAGCTCTCTCGATCTGGAACGACGTGACGCTCTTGCAGAGAGCTCCCATGAATCGTTGCTCCTCGATCTCTTGTTGCATCTGTCTCAAAGCTGGTTGTTGAGATTGGTGGGAATGGTATGTGAGTATGTGAGAAGGGAATAGATAGATTGATCAACAGCGATGGGAAGAGGCGGTGAGGAGGAAGGCGTTGCTCGAGTACCGATGCGATGACGCTCTGCTTGGGCTGCCATCTCTTGGAGAGCAAGCTCAGCTGCTCGTTGTGCTCGTTGTGATTCGGCTGCTCGAGCAACGGCAGCTTCCAACTGGGCCTCGAGTCTCGAGATTCGATCTGTGAGGTCGAGGTGCAAGAGTGAGTGAGTGAGAAGGATCATCGCAGAGATGAAGTGGCAATGATTCATCAATCAACGAACCTTGGGCTTGTTGTTGTTCGTGTCGACGAATTTCCTCGATCGTGTCTGGTTTCGTTTGAGTGTCCAGTCATGAAGAGATTGCTTGGTCATCCAGAGAGAGAGAGAGAGAGAGAGAGAGAGAGAGAGGGAGAGAGAGAGAGAGAGAAAGAGAGAAAGAGAGTACCTCGAGCAATCATGGTCAGTGAGCATCCATTGTGTTCGATGCCAAGAGAAGCGAGAGTGTTCGATTCTTGGTCAGAGATCTCTCGACCATCAAACAGTATTCGTTGGGCAGCTGATGCAATCGATGTCTGGTTCTCAATCATGAACTTCAACTCGGCGAGGCGCATCGAGTACACGTCCAACGGCCAGCTGAATGGTTCTCTGTTCGGGACGTGAATCACCACATTGACTCGTGGAGGTTCTGCATCGAATCAATCAATCAATCAATCAATCAATCAATCAATCAATCAATCAATCAATCAATCAATCAATCAATCAATCAATCAATCAATCAATCAATCAATCAATCAATCAACCAACCAATCAATCAATCAATCAATCAATCAATCAATCAATCAATCAATCAATCAATCAATCAATAATCAATCAATCGAACCTATGATCGTGAGGTTGATCATGCGTCGAAGTGTTGGTCGTTGTGGGCCATCAAGAACGACTCCATCGAGCTCCAGTTGTTGTGTGTGGGCAGGGATCTTGTGCTTCGATTCGATCTTCTTCTTGACGGCTGCGATGGTTGGTGACTCTCCAACATAGAGGGCGTCATTTCTTGAAGGTAGTCGCACAAACACGACTGGTTGTGGTTCTTCAACACCATTGAGATGGTGAATCAGTTCAATGATTGGTTGATTGGTTGATTGGTTGAATCGCGAGTGATATCGTGTGGCTCAACGTACTGTGGGTTTGGATCAGGTTGCGAATCTCGGGTGTGGCAGCGACATCTGCTGGAGATTGGCCCAACAAGCGGCGCTGATCATCGACCATCAAGCTTCCAGTCAGTCATATATCGCCATTCCAGCAAGACCGACAACGACGACGCCAAGAAGTCGCCATCAAGAGAATGTGAGAGTGATACGTGCAGTTTTGATTGTGCGATCGGCTCCAAAGTCGATCAGCATTCGCACGAGCTCTTCAAAGCCGAGTCGAGCGCATCGATGCAAGAGAGTCTCGCCTTGGTCGTTCTTCTTGTTGATGTCGGCCATCGAAGCGATGATCTGCTCCAACATGTGTTTCGCTTCTGCAATCTTTGTAGCAGCAACCGGGTCTGCTGCCCCCAATGTCGCCAAAGCGTCTCGTGCAACTTGAGTGAAGAGCTCGTTGATGTTCTCGCCAGTCTTGCTTGATACTTGGAGGATTTGAGCACCGGGCTCAGCAGCACAAGCAGCCACAGTCTCGAGTGGCACCTTTCGAGGACGACCAGCATCGAGCAGGTCCTCTGAGGTCATCGACTTGTCAGATCAACAGCTCGATGGTGCATTCACGAGGTTGAACGAGACGTACTCTTGGTTTCAACCAAGTACCAGCGAGCTGATTTAGGCGCGGTGGACATGGCAAAGTTGATCCATGTCTTGGCATGAATCCAAGAGGAAGCATCCGTGGGATCTGATGTCGAAGGCAATCATCGAGTTGGTTGGTGTTCGGTCATGCATCACGAGCATCTTCGAACGAGCTTCACACGCACCGAACCACACGATTACTGCATTAACTCCACGTGTGTAACGTAAAGGGATAGGGCGAAATCGGTCTTGGACAGAAGTATCCTGTGCGAGACGATGGGTCAGCCACTCTCAAGGATCTTCACATTCACGTTGGTACTGCCACTGATACGAGATACACTCGTACCCGAATCTCCAGCATCACTCGAATGCCATCAATATCGAATGTCTTGCTCTTATAGTCAACTCCAATAGTGTACTAGAGGCCCGATATACCGAGTTGTTATCGGTGTCAGTCGAATCAAGAGCAAGCCCAGGAGAAAGGAGCGGGTACATACCGAATAGGAGGCTATAAACTCGCCAGTAATCAGGCGATGCAACGCAACAGACTCTGTGAGGCCCCAACAAAGGCAGTGAGTATCTCGCATCGAACCAATCACCAATCCTCAAGACATGGTGTATTGGCGTACTTCCAACCGCAGGTCCTCCAAGAAGGACCACCTTGAACACAAAGTTATGCTCAGCCATTGATGGATGGATGTGAACGACAGAGAGGCAGCAGCACAAGAACAAGAACACCAACCAGCCCCAACCCCCACATCCCACTCCACTCACTCACTTGCCAATAAATCCATGACCCACTCCCATTTGCTCGACATTGCAATCTTGTTGCATACATTGGTTGCGTGGATCAATGCGCTCTCGTCGAGATGGTGCAGTTACATTGGTGGCAAGAAGAGAGAGTCGAAGTTGGTGAGCCAGTACTCGACGATGCCGATCAACGAGCTGGCACTCTCGCGCGCTGCCACAGGAGATTGAGGCGGCTCCTTGGCAACGATGAACGGCAATCCACAGCAAATGGCGAGGTTGTTGACCGTCATTTGGTTCTCTTGCTGGCTGGCAGCCAGTTGGTGGAGCACTCCGAGAGTCAGAAACCAAGCGTTGTAGCGAGAGGGTTGCAGGTGCTGTTGCTCGCGAAGGAACTGTGCGCTCGTGTCGGCGATTGGCAGGATCCGCCAGCCAACCAGAAACCCCATACTAACCAGCTCGTCTGCAAAATGCGCAGTTTATCGATGCCCAGCTACCAATGCGGCTCGTGTGGCACAGCTGGGAGAAGAATGACAAGCGATTCCAACGCGGACATTGCCTCCAGCATTTGGGCGTGAACAGCGATCTGATCGCTTATCACGTCTTGCCCACGGGCATAGTCCAGAGTATGTTCCAAAGTAGTTGCGACAGGGTCGCCGGATGGCGGGTAGTTGGTGTGTGTCCACGCAGGAAGCTCCTCCAAGTAGGTTCTGTCTAGAAACCGCCACTCGGCTGGTGGGATATGCGGATCGCTGCGAGAGCTGTAGCTGCGCCAACTGGCTCCATAGGTCGCGCCGGCGTTGTTGATTCGCCTCACCAGCGGATGCTCGCGGTTGCAGGCGCGAGAAGCGGTGACGGCTTCGTGCCACTCTCGACTGGACCGGCAGCCGATCTCGTCGTCCCCATTACCGCTCGGTACGGTGGTCGTGTACGAGAATCGGAGGCAGTTGGCTTGCTCTCGAGCGAACTCTCGCGGCACGATGAGGACCACAATCGCTTCCGCCGATGATCGCCGACCTCCGGCGCCGAGCGAGACCTTGTGCTCGAGTGCTTGCTCGAGCTTGGTCGTGAAATACACGGCTGGCTTGGTGCCAAAGTCGTGCGGACCGCGACCGACTGCACGCTCCTCGAGAGGCCGGGTGGCATTGGCTCGGGTTGTCGCGTGGAACAAGAGGAACGAGTCACCTGGCATCCCAACTCTCTCGCGGATGAAGCTCAAGATCGCTGGTGCATCGTTGGGAATGCCCAGCAGCGGAGGATCGAAGGCAGCGACGTTGATGACGCCCAATAGCGATTGAGTGGGGCAAGCCTTCGCGGGGGCTGGATTCCAGTTCTCGAGGCAGCCATCAAAGGTAGCACAATAGGAAATGAGCGACCATGCCAGGTCCAGCCACACGTAAGGCAAGGATTCGCGATCGTCGAGGAACAGACTTAGTCTACGCACCATCGACTCTCGGAAGAATGTTGCGAGCTGACGCAGGCTTTCTGAGGCCGAGTGCCCATCGCAGACCGATTCGACCAGTGGCATAACGAACATCGCAATGCCATCTCGGAACGCGAGATCCATCTCAACTTGCGGGATCTGAGCGCTCTCGAACGCGCGCTCTGGTCGTAATCCGACTCGACAGAGCGCGTAACAGGCCTCTGCAGTGGAGAAGCGAGGTGCGAGTCGCTCGATATCAATCTTGATGGTACCAGAGTCCCACAGTAGGTCCAAGGCACCAGAGTCGAGAGTCGTACGGCACCCTGCTATCGAGTTGATAACAAACTCGACAAGCAATCGGGTGCCTTGGTGAGTGACGTGAAATGGCTGCAACAGCTGGAGCGTCTGCCACAGTGCCTTGGCAGGCAGCTCGGTGAACGAGCCAAGTAGCCACTGTTGATCAAGAGCAACCGATTGGCAAAGACTGCCGAGGATGAGTTGGGCTGGCTTCTGGAGTCCTGGGAGTAGTTGTGGCTCGCGCCAGCAATAGTGAGAATACTTGCCCGGGCGGCGAGTGGCCCAAGAGCAGAGTCGGTCGAGGCTCTTGTCGATATTCGGAACGACGAAGAACCCAGGAAACACGAGTTGTATGAACTTGGCAGCGTGTATCACTGGGCCAAGGCCGATTCGCATCAGATCCTCCACCACCGAGTTCGAGCTGTTGCCCACCGCTCGGATAGCATTGATGGCCAACGCTGAGGAGTATCGATCAAGACGTGACAACGACGCTGGAATGATGGCGGCGATAATCGCAGCGGTGGCAACTCCCGAGCGCAGCACAATCCTTGATCGAGCCTCGCGGAAGGTCTGCAGCCGAGAGTACGATACGGAGTCGATGCATCGCAATATCCACGAACAACAGAACGGATATGACCGATCGTCAGCCGGGATGGGCAAATAACGCGTCGCGGCTTGGAGGGCAGCGGCTAGAACAGAAAGCCGGAGATCCGACGAAAATGAGTCGCCGCGTGGCGCACCGCCCTCATGTCGCCAAAAGCAAGCTGCGAGGCATCGAAAGATCCACGCGTCAGCGAGGGAAGGTTGGCATCCGAGGCGAGACTCATTGGATGAGTTTAGTCGCCAGACATCCAGCAGGAGCCATGCGGCTTGCTGCGCCTCAGCGACAGCCGCAGACCCAACCCATGAGCAAAGAGCCGAGAGCAGCACGATGATCGGTGCGCAGGTACATTGGTCACACGAAGGCAATGGAGTATTGCTTGCCGCTTGTATGAAGGCCGAGAACAACGGAAGGAGCAGCGACGAGGGCAGCAGCTGAGGGTGTAGTAACTGCACCTCCAGCAAGACCCATGTCAACGCCATGCCATCGAGCACTCGCGAACAGTCGAGCTCTGGCAACCACGACAAGAGGCCGCCAATAAGGTCCGCCGCGACGAAAGGAGTACGGTTCTTTCGCGCCGCTCGAAGGAGCAACGCGAGCGCCATACTGGCGTGCGTGCGTGACTGAGGGTCACGCAGCGAGGTTGCAAGCTTGGCCGCCAGTACTGCCGAGTAGCAAACCCATTGTTCGCTTGGAGTCTTGCGCAGCTTCTCGTACAACAGATAGGCCGTGGAGGAAGTTGGAGAAGACCCAAACAGCTCCACGAGATCAGAGAGTCCACCAGACTCGGCTTCATCAAATGAACTGCGCGCAAGACAATCAGACACGAACAGAACATCATCAGGAGCGGCCTCGAGCTCATCCTGAGACATGACTCG
>Ga0209935_1004738_pt1 | contig 12217 bp, 10 predicted proteins | sample ThiBio_1000_plan_2_FD_183958 | JGI IMG/M metagenome (GOLD analysis project Ga0209935, IMG submission 183958) | Wastewater bioreactor microbial communities from Cape Town, South Africa - Thiocy_cont_1000_plan (SPAdes) | ecosystem: Engineered > Bioreactor > Thiocyanate-remediating >... | reverse complement strand
ACACCCTAGAATCAGCTTTGGGGTAGCTTGAATTTTCTTGTACTGACTTCACGAGTGAACTTTGAGCAAATGTCTGAAGATAGCACGACGAAATTTATGATTTCGATGTGTACATTATACCATGCTTTAATAGTTTTGTAACCAAAAGCTTAAATTACTGCTACCAATTTCTTGAGGAGAAAGTTGAAAATTCAAGGTGTAAAATTGAATTCAACTTTCTAATCGGACACTACTGAATTTCTATAATGATAAAATCTATCGAGAATTGATTTTTCTAGGTTTACATATAAATCTGTTTATGCTTTATAATGTAATGTTTCTTTTTCGTTTTCATCTCGTTCGAGATAGTCTTTTTCCAATAGAAGATCAATACATGTCTACAAAAGAAACAAAGTTTATATCGAATTATGAGTTGAGTTCAACGAACTTTAATCATTGATATTTCAGGTTTGAAACGTGATTTTAATTGTTCGATAATTTCTTGTATTAATAGAGAATATTTCAATATTTTTCGCATTTTCATTATTCGAATAATCGTTGCTTGAATGAGATATTTTCGTTCGTCATTGATTGTTCGAAGATTTTCATTGTCTTTTTGTTCGACATTTTTCGACATGAGTGTTAAATCGATTCGAATTCGTTTACTAAAATTATTGAAAACATATCTGATAATTATTATATTATTTACTTTCGAAAATCTTCAGCTAGTCGAACTGTTGAATCATTTTCATTATAGATCAATAATTTGAATTTAACGAGATTAACTAAAATCGAACGTATTCGTTCATGATTCATTTTGGTATGATTTTCAATTTCATCAACAGTCCATTGAATCGATTGATTAAATAAAAGTAGAATAGCCATTTGATATGTTGAAACCTAGAGAAATTCGCTTTATGAAACATACGTATATTCAATCGACATACTTTAAGATTATATTTTTGTTTCGTAAAAAGTGTTTCTAATTCGCCAATTGAATGTTGTGGAACTAGAGTCAATTTTCGATGTTTATGTTTAAGTAAATAAAATTTAATAAATTGATCATAAACACAATTCAACTATATTTTATCATTCGAATGAATTAAATCAAAACTCAATTTTATCTATTTTACTAGCTCAGGTAAAAGACAATCCATTGATCCTGACAATGGCCAAACATTGGATGCAAGAACCATGCCAGAGAATTTGACTAAAAATTAACTTTTTTTTTTATTAAACTTCAATGCTGTTTTATCAAATATTTACATGGAAGTTCCTTTTGATTATGTAATTCATTATTAATACGAATATCCTGTAACATTTTTTCCATTTTCGATGTATACTCGTAACCACAAGTTTGCTAAACCAAAGAACTTCGATAGAAACAAAGCAAATTCGACAAAAGAAAATCCAACTTTGAATTTCGAAATAATCACTTCTTCGTAGTCCAACGATGTACTTTCGTTATGAATCAAACGTTTTGATAATAATCTTCGATATAATGATTCAAATACATCTTTATTCTCGATATAATTGAAAACAATCATTATCTCATCGACATGAACGTTAAACTCTAACTCTGTATGGCTAAAACAGAGAGATAGATTGATGTTTTTCATTTTTAATTTAAAAAAATGTTGATTATATACTTTTTTCGCAGGATTAGATGACAGTATTGAGCTAATACTAGCGATGAAGTTTTGCCATCAATTGGCAATGCAATACATTTCGTACAAGCCTTTAAATTTCATTAAATCAATCTCAAAATCATAGATTTCAAACAAACCTCATTGAGAAAAGTGTCTTGGATGAATTGAGAAAATTTTGAATGAATATCAATGATCGTTGTTACATAAGTTTCTGAATTCTTCAAAGAAATTTATGAGAAAACGAACTACGTAGTATTCTATTGATTACTTCAATTGCTAAACGACCTGCTTCAAAGATATGATCCCTGATAAGATCTTTCAATGTCATTTTCGTTATTGAGAACTGTTTAATCATTTGATATAGATCTTTCAAATCTAAATTCGAATTGAAATCACTTTAAAAGTACACATACGATTATTTGTTATAGACCTTCATCATTTTTTCGATTCAACATATCTTTAACTGTATCGTATATTTCATCCAAACGATTACCAATGAAAATTTGTTCAATCATGGTCAAGACAGTTTGTGTTGATTGCGATGGAAGATAACGCTGGATTCGATGTTTTTCTTCATTATAATATTTAGTTATCTTTAGATATATAATAAGAGGTTCATCAGCATATTTGTTTGCTTCGATTTGATAAAATCGTTTTGTTTGCTCGAAAAATGAATTTTCAAAGGAATCTTTATAAAAATTCATTGGTATTGGTGATATGATCTCTGCTTCATCTTCAAACCACACGTGAATGTTTTTATCGAAATGAAATTCCTTGAAACTATCAATCATATCATTAACAAAAGAAGCATTTGTTATATCATGAGTTGTTCGTTCAATTTCGATTATTTTCAAACCGCTGTTTAGTAACCGATTAAAAATTGGTTTTAACATGTATTTGTACCATGTTAATATAACTAACTAGAATTGAAGCAATACTATGTCAACATATTTTTCAAAAATAACTGACAATGTTAATATTGTGAACTTTATCACATCTCTTTTGTTGTGCAAAACCCACCCACTGTCTGTGAAAATGGTGGAAAATGTAACTCAATAATTTTATTGCCCGAATATAGTCTGTCCATTTATTAATATACCATCGAACCAATTCGTCTTCGGTTAATATTTCACTTCTCTCAAAAAAAAATAATATCAATATAAATATATGATTGCAAATATTTTTACTTTATATAATTTTTTTACATATTCTATTAAATAGTTTTGCGTTCTGTAATATACTTCTCCACCACCTGAATGTGTACCATCGCTATTCTGAACAACCGATATGAAATATTTCTGTCGGGGAATATTTATATTTTGTAAAATACGTTCGATTGAACCAATTGAACTAAGATCGTAGACTAGCCTAAAAGAATAAAGTCGATTATTAGTTATATAAAATGCCAATAGTTAGAATGTTTCATACGTGTATAGTTGCATTATTGTTTCAACAGTGAGATTTTGTGAGGAAAATAGATTGTCTAATCCTTCGAACAATTTGTCGAAATCAGCATTTAACTTTTGTATTGTATACATCTTCTATGACAATAAAAAAAGATATGAGCAATTTTAATGTAAGATTGATAGAAAGAAAAGTAAGCATTTTATTTTAATAAACATGCGACAAGAACACACATACACGTCATTCTTTCTTTACTTTTTAAAAGTTGGTATTTTCCTTTTTGGTTCACTGGGTATTTTTGGTAAAAGTGAATCATTATTGTTTTCGATAAACTAATAATACGCGACTGCAACATCTGAGACTCTTTCAAATAACAGGTTAATCCTCATGCAAAAAACGTAGATAGAAATAATTTAATTAATTATAGAGTATTTTTCAAGTTTTTTTTCTCTTTTAAAATACGAAACAATCATTTTTTTGTTATAATCAATAACGCATAAATTTCTGTATTCGATGATTTACAATATCTGATACGTAAAGATTTAGTTGAGTGTCCAATACTACTGAAATAGGACTATTTAATAGTGAAGCATTAGCACCAGTAATACCAGTAATACCAGCAATTGTAGTGCCATTACTTTGTCGAGTAGAAAAAAATTGTACCCGTGCATTATCACGATCAACGACATATATGTTACCCATTGGATCTAAAGTAATATCTCTTGGACATGAGAATCCACTTGAACTACTACTCATCGTTCCATTAAGATAACCAGCAATGAGCCTCCAGTTCGAAGCATCCAACGGCCATTGAATAATATTATTCGTAATACATTGAGCAATAAAAAGGCTATTCGTTACTGCATCATGATATACACTATATTGATAACCTAGTTGATTGTTATTAAGACCTTGTCCATTACCTCCAGCTACAACCGTACCATTAAGAACACCAGCTGGATAATACATAATTCGAAAATTATTATAATCCGAAATATAAATTCCATGAGTAATCGAATCGTATGCAATTCCATAAGGAAAGTTAAATTTATCCGATGAATTACCCGCAACACCTGTTGTGCCTGCTATAGTCGTTCCGACTAACGATCCTCGAGTCCATAGTTGAATTCTATGATTATACGTATCTGCTACAAAGACACCTTCATTTAAATCAACAACAACATCATGAGGACTCGAGAGAAAATCATCTCCCGCTCCAGCTATTCCTGAACTTTGACCTGCTACTGTTTCACCAACTGATACGTTTTTCGAATATTTCTGAATTCGATTATTGTCGGTATCCGCAATGTACAGTGCATTCGCCCAATCTATACCTATTCCACGAGGATTATATAATTTATCCGGAGTATTTCCACGTTGACCTGTTACACCTGCCACCGTTATACCGATCGAATTCCATCGGAGAATGGCTTTTTTATTCGATTTTTTCACCCTGACTCTTGTCAATAAAAGCGCTAAAATTATTGTAATTATAATAATTATTAAAATACATAGTGCAATCAAGACTTTTGCCAAACGTCGACGATTGCACCGTTTCTTTTTCTTTTTCTTCGTACAGTCTGTTACATTTGCCCGTTTAGTTTGCGTCTTCTCATTAGGTATTAGTATTGTCGAGAATTTATCAATGATTGTACCTTGAATATTCATTATTTTAAATATAGTCAAATAAAACGTCAGATAAACCTACTGAACGTGAGCATGAGCTACTTGATTTTGATCGAATAGAAACATGTACAACGCATGACGATTGAGATCTTTGTCTTCGTCTTTTCGAACGATGGTTTCGATGATACGACTGTTTGGTCATAGTGAATGGAAGCAGGATTATTTTTCTTTGCAATAATCAAACAAAAAAAAATGATCTGACTATATATTCGTCTATAAGTTGAGGGCTTCTGAAAGAATAAAAATTCAATTTGTATTTTAATTATTCAACGAAGTTCTTGCGTTGATTATAGTATCATCAATTGTCTAACTTTTACGTATCTCGATAATGTTCTCATAAATTTAATCGAAGAAGATCACGTGTTTAAAATATTTAAAAAAAGTTACTACTGAAATAGAAACACCTCAACACCCTCAATCAATAGCGCAAAAACTTTTGAATTCGAAGATTAAATGTATCGGCAACATAAATGTTCAACTGACTATCAAATGACAGTGAATACGGTAAATTGAAAAGATTTGCACTAGTACCCGTTACTCCTCGAACACCAGCAATCGTCGTAGCATTTGATTGTCCTGGTAAGAAAAACTGAAGACGACTATTGGATCTGTCGACTACATATACATTTCCCATAGGATCAAGTGTTACATCCCAAGGCCAATTAAATTGTGTTTGCGTTATGCCACTCAAACCATTTAAATTACCAGCTATATGTTTCCAACGAGTGTCTCCCAAACGCCAACAAATAATATTATGAGCATCACGATTGGCAATGTACAAACTATCTGTCAAAGTATCAAGATAAATACCCGTAGGAGAATATAATTGTGTATCATTTATTCCAGGTCCATTACTACCGGCAACAACCATGCCAGAAGTTGCACCTTTTGAATAGCGCATAATACGATGATTTCGCGTGTCTGATATAAAGAGTGCACCATCACGCGGATCATACGCAATTCCTTGTGGATAATTCAGCTGATTACTTTGATTTCCAGAAGAAACTGTAAAGATTGATAGTTCATATTAGAAGGTTTCCATTTTACTTTAAACTTACAAACTGTACCAGCAATAGTCGTTCCCGATGATGCACCATTGTTCCAAAATGATATTCGATATGCTGCAGAATCTGCAATGTAAATATTTCCATCTATATCAGTCACAGCATCGAAAGGATGATATAAAGAATTCGATGATGTGTAACGAGATCCGTTTGGTTGACCGGCCACAGTAGTACAGTTAGCTGAACCCATTAAACATTTTTGAATGCGATTCGTGTCGCAATCTGTTATGTAAAGAGTGTTAGACCAATCTATCGATACTGATACAGGTCGAAAGAAACTGTAGGGTGTTCCACCTGTATAATTAGGGTTACCAACAACAGTTATACCTGATGAATTCCAACGGAGCGTTGCTATATGATTGATGATATCTGCAATATGAAAGAATTATATTTTCGATTTTCACACTCATTTCATTACTTTTTGATGTTTGTATTTGTTTAATAATCACAATTGGAACTATTGCAGTAACAATGACCGAAACAACGATGGCTGCGATCAAGAAAACAATTATGGGTTTTGGGAATTTGTTTCTATGGATATTTCATAATAAAAAAGGACAAAAATAAAAGATCTAATTATACTTTTTCTTTGTCTTTTTACAAAGATCATTCTTCCAACTTGTGTAATCCGGCCATCCATCTACTGTCTATTACACGTAATTGAATATTGGATTTTTTTCTCGAGTAAAATCATTATTCTTACTTTATTAATACTACTACAAGTATCTCTCATTGTTGTTGTACACGATGTCGTTCTCAAAGAGTTATCACAAGTTCCTCTTAGTTTCTTAGCTGACACTATGCTTTGACTTGACTAAAACGATCAAAACATCAGATCCATAAAAAAAGAGTATCATTCAACTAACCATGCAGTTTGTCATGGTGTCTGAATATGTAAATGAACTGCGATTCCTCGATGAACGGATCTTTACGCGAATAATTCTACGAGTCTTATGTTTCATTACTAATCTTTAATTTCAAATAATACCAAATGAATTCTCTTAATAAATCACCATGCGTCTTTTTCATCCAGACAGAAGCCACTTATTGACATATGAAACGTACCTTATAGGCATATAATAATACTTCATTCTGAGAAAGAGTATGAATACGTAGTGACATCTCGCAAAGATTCGTTATCATTTCGAAAGCAATCAGCTTTGATACAAACAGCTGCTGGACTCAGTATGATTATGTTTGTTATTGGTTTCATTAATGGTATCTTTTCTTTAATAACATTTCGAAATAAAGAATTAAGAAAAGTCGGTTGTGGAATATATTTATTAGCTTCTTCAATTACTTCTCTTCTAACAATTACTATGTTTACAATCAAATTTTGGTTTGTTGTTCTTATTCAGCTACATTAAATCGTTCGTTCATCTATTCTTCGAACAGATTGTGTATTCATTGGTCCCGTTCTAAAAGTTTGTTTATATTTAGATGGTTGGTTAAATGCTTGTGTTGCTATCGAACGAACTGACAATGTATCAAAAGGAGTTAATTTTAATCAGAAAATGAGTAGACATGCAGCTCGATGGGTGATTTTCATTCTACCTATTTTCATCATGGGTACTCTTATTCATGAACCAATATATCATGAATTATTTGAACATACAACTCAGAAATACACTCCCATCAGCAACAGTAATAATTTGACAATGAATATGACAACGACAAATGAATATAATGTTTTATGTGTTATTCGATATTCTCGTTCTGTTCAAACTTATAATACAATAACTTTATTTATTCATCTTGTCGTTCCATTTCTTGTTAATCTTTTCTCTGCTTTATTCATTATTTTTGGTACAGCTCGACGACGATCAATCGCACAAACAAATAAAAAATCTTTCAAACAGCATGTTATCAGTCAAATACGTGAACATAAACAATTACTAATCAGTCCTTTTATTTTGCTTGTCTTAGCTTTGCCTCGTTTAATCATGTCATTAGTATCAGGATGTGTCGATCCATCGGAAAATCCTTGGTTATATCTTTGTGGTTATTTGATTTCTTTTACACCACCAATGCTTGTCTTTGCTGTATTTGTTTTACCTTCCGAACTCTACAGAAAAACATTCAAAGATTCAATAACACGATGCCTACGTCAAATTCATCAATAATTTTCGATTGTGATCAACTGAATGTTTTTCGAATTCATGAATTGACTTATTTAACCTGTCGAGATTATATTTTGTAATTGATTATTGATGCTCGGTATTTGTTCGTTTCGCATCTTTTTTGATCTAACGATGATAAGCAAGGATAAGATTACAGTAATATAACAGTTACTCAAATTCTCTTTCGAACTTCTATATCATAATTGATAAGAAACGGCGCACATTTGTTTTGCTTGTTCTTCCTAAGGTGTGCATTTAAATTTAAAAAAAGACCATGGCTACATCAAATACAATAATGAAATGTTATAAATGTCGAGAAGAAATAACAACGTATATGTGTAAGGGATGTTCACAACATTTTTGTGTCGATGATTTAATGAAACATCGTGAAGAATTGAAATTACAATTTCATCAAATTGAAGATCAACGAAATCAATTTGCACAAACTTTGGACGATGAGAAAAATAATCATCCATTAATACAACAAATTACTCAATGGGAACAAATATCCATCGAAAAAATTCGACAAACAGCTGAAGAACAACGAAATCTTATTCAACAATATTCTCAAACTATTGAAGTCAAATTGCGTTCATTCACTGAAGAAATGGAAAAAACTGTTAAAAAGAAAGATTTCAATGAAATTATTTTGAAAAAACTTCAAATACAATTAGAAGATCTCAAAAATCAACTTTATCAAACAAATTACATTCTAATTAAACAAGATTCATCATCAACATTTATTAACAAACTATTCATTAATATTACTTCAACTACTACTAATCTCAAATGGAAACAACAAGCAACTACGATTGCTGGTGGAAATGGACGAGGAAATCAATTAAATCAATTCAATCTACCTTATGGAATCTATGTTGATGATCAACAACAAGCTATTTATGTTGCTGATTTGAAGAATCATCGTATTGTTATGTGGAAATTTGGTGAAAGAAATGGTGAAGTTGTTGCTGGAGGAAATGGAAAAGGAAACAGAATCGATCAATTGAATTCTCCATCTGGTGTGATTTTGGATCGAAATAAGAAATCTTTGATTATATGTGATTGGGGAAATCAAAGAGTTGTTCGATGGTCATTAGAAAATCAAAACGATAGACAAATTCTCATTGAAGATATTTCATGTGTTGGATTAATGATGAATAACAAAGGAGATTTGTTTGTTTCTGATTACGAGAGAAATGAAGTGAAAAGATGGAAAAAAGATGAAAAACAAGGAATAGTTGTTGCAGGTGGAAATGGAAATGGAGATAAACTCAATCAACTCAACTATCCGGGACATATTTTCGTTGATCGAGAAGATTCTATCTATATTTTAGATCGTGCCAATCATCGTGTGATGAAATGGTTGAAAGGTGCAAAAGAAGGAATTATTGTTGCCGGTGGGCAAGGTCATGGAAATAGTTTGAAACAATTATCGTATCCACGAGGATTAGTTGTGAAGGAAAACGGTGATGTTTTTGTGGCAGATTATTCTAATAATCGAGTTATGTGTTGGCCATCAGATTCGAAAGAAGGTCGAGTTGTTGTCGGTGGAAATGGTGAAGGAGAAGGATCAAATCAGTTAAATAATCCTGGAGGTTTAGTATTTGATCGTGCGAATAATCTTTATGTTGTCGATATGTTTAATCATCGAATTCAACGATTTGATGTTGACACAAATTAAAATATGATAATAAAAGATTATTAATGTAAATTTTATAATAAATTATGTAGATATACGGATATAGTCATAATATCAAGCAAAAAGCATTTTCATCCTTAATTATTTTTGTTCTTAATTGATGAAAAATACTCGAATCACGAATATGAAGAAGTTTTCTGAATAAGAGTGTTAATACGTATATAATATACTGAAACATTTGAAAAGGTTGAACAATTGCAAATAGTTGATTTTGACCCACTATACTTCAACAAATTGCAAATCCTTCTGATCAAAGTCAATTTGTTGATTGTCGTCAAGATTTATTTCCAGATGCAACAAATATTGGCTCGTGTATTTCATTGAATGATGCTTTACAAAGAACGATATCGATTCGTATGTCTTTCATATGAATTCAAAAAAAAAAGAACTTGGTGATAAACTACGTCGACTCTGTTCGCATTGTTAGACAACAATGAATAAAATCAGAGTAACTTCATTTGCCATGTGCAAGAGCTGAACTTCTTAAGATTAAAATCATTATTTATGGAGAATTCATCAAAGAAATTCTTGCTGATTGAAGTTTATTCGCTCATTATTATCATGATCAATTGACTTCAGCTCGAATTGAAGCAAATACCAACTTCTATTTAAAAAAATTCAATTCAATTATTCGTTAAAAGCAACAGATATTTTCAAAAGAAATAATAATTTGATTGAATATCTATCTAATATTATACGTACTCAACATTAATCAACTGTAAATGATGAAACATTGTCGAAATTGGTTATTTGATAATAGTGAGAACAGTTATTCTCACATTTCGGATATTATAAACAAATCTGAGCAAGATTTAGGAGTTTAAATTATCAAAAAACAATTACGAAAGAAATGATCGTATAAACAAAGCAGAATTATTACGGATAAATACTATTTATATTCGATCGATATTAAACTAAAACCAGAACGAATTTATTTCATTGTTTGGCTTAAATATTATCTTCTGCATTATATATATGCCTATTATACCAATGAAACTATCGATAATATTAATTTGACTCTTAAATTATACATAATCAAACTATCGTCGAAGAATTGACGAAATATGAAGATGATATAGGACAAAAATGAATCCTTAGTTTAGAACAACAATCGTATTTTCATTTGAAAGAGAAGTTCATTGACGTCTTTTAGTTTTAAATATCATTGCTGCAATTAATATGTCTTTCAAATCAATTATCCAATAATTCTCTTACTAACAGAATGTCGTGTTAATTCGCTCTGAAAAGACTGAAGTCGAACAGAATTTACTTTGAAGACTATTTTCTCGATGTTCATCAGTTTGATATAGCGATTCTGTTATTACTAAAATCAAACAATACCAATCAATTGATCACTTTCGGTAATAATGAATTAATTGAAGATAACAATAAATATTCTCTACTTAACAATATTTAATTTCACTAATATTCATTTGATTTCAATCATACAGAACTCACGCAAATCATTAGATGAAGTTGAACGTGTACGTCCACAATTACAATATAAAGTCAAACAATGTAGAATTTATCAATGTTCTTGTTGAATAAAAGACAATAGTTTCTATTCGATTGTAATGTCTACTCATCAAATCATCGTACAAATCAAATGAGACAATTATTAATCGAAAAAGCACTTGTGTGATTAGATTATACATATGGAAATAGTGAACAAATTCAATGGACACTATAGTTGTCTAGCAAAGATTGACATCAAACACATTTCGATATTTGAAAAACAACGAGAAATTCAAATCACTTGTTTTTTGTATTTTATCAAATAGAAAGATTTTTGAGGAATATTATTAATTCGTAGGAATTATTTCAAGATGCTACTTTCGATCAAGTTCTTTTCGTAAAGAACACATATTTTAAATGAACTTGATATGTTAAAACGGCTTGTTGTACGTGTATTGTCACTAACAAATGAATAATAATTATGATCTATCACTTCAAGAATATGTTCGAAGAAAACATTGAAATTGACAATAGTATTTGCTTGAAACATGCGTATATCAACGATGTTTCAATAAATATTTGATTTACTTCTTTTTTGATTAACCCTACTCAGTGATCGTGTTAGTTTGTTTGATTTCAATCTTTTGAACATCATAAAATCTACGAAAAGGTATCTCAATGTATACTATCACGATTTGGGATCGAAATAGACCCCAAAATAGAAAAAGCTAAGTTTTGAAACATGGTAGTATAAGGGTTAACAAAAAATAAAAACAAAAAGGTAACATAATTGCAAAGAAAACGCACATTTCTTTTTGTGCTCGTTCTTCCGATACGGTATGTATTCGAATCGATATCTATTCATGACGATACTCAATCATCGATTTTGTGAGAGAAAAAGCAAAACCGAAGACGATCACCATTTCTTTTCATTTTTCTTTTCGATCGGTTATCTATCGTCGCGTTTTTTATTGAGACAAAACAAAAAAACAACGGCCATGGCTACATCAAATACAATGATGAAATGCTATACATCCCAAGTAAACGAAAAATAAGGGATGACGGGCAACATGACTAGTCTGAAATGTCTGATATACCCGTCATGACTAGTCTCAATGCGTCCAGTACAGTAGTCATGACTAGTCCATATTTTGACAAACG
>Ga0209935_1004737_pt1 | contig 12223 bp, 14 predicted proteins | sample ThiBio_1000_plan_2_FD_183958 | JGI IMG/M metagenome (GOLD analysis project Ga0209935, IMG submission 183958) | Wastewater bioreactor microbial communities from Cape Town, South Africa - Thiocy_cont_1000_plan (SPAdes) | ecosystem: Engineered > Bioreactor > Thiocyanate-remediating >... | reverse complement strand
AATCAATCAATCAATCAATCAATCAATCAATCAATCAATCAATCAATCAATCAATCAATCAATCAATCAATCAATCAATCAATCAATCAATCAAAGATATCGAGATTGTTCAAGCCCCGAAGTCCAACGAATCCAGAACTCACTCGAATAATGGAGAGACGAGCAAATATCAACAACGAGATCAAACAATGTTGACCACTCCAAGTTCTCCTGTCGGATCGAAACATTCAATCAACTCATCGAGAGATGGTCGATGAGAGGCATCACACGACACTGCTCTCCTCAACATCGATGCTTGTTCCAATCCAAGTCGATCTGCCGAGATCTGGCCAATGTCTCCATCGCCATATCGCACTCTTCCTGATGGAGATGTGACACTGAATGGATAGCCTGCCACTGGATGACAGCCATTGACGATCTCGAATCCAAGAGCTCCAAGCTCGAACACTGATTGTCGAGAGTAGTCAAGCTCCACTTCTTGGCGTCTTCGAGCTTGTTGCGCCGATACAAGCACTGACTGGAGCTCTGGTGCAATGTGAGATGCATTTCCCCAATGAGCACTGAGAACCACTCCAGTGTCGCTCACAAAGGTCGTTGCTCTCATTCGCTCATTCAATCGACAGCTCGTTCCAAAGTCGATCAACACACATCGAGTGATCTCGATCTCGTTGGTTGTTTCATCGATCAATCGAGTCTCGACCATGACGTTGTCGGTCTTGATGTCTCGATGAGCCAATCGATGACGATCAAGGTGTCGGAGACCTGATCCAACTTGAGAGATGATCGTCGCCACCATTCGATGAGGAACGATCGATGGCGGTGCGAACCTCGATGCCAACAATCGAGAGAGACTCATTTCGACGTGCTCCAACACGAAGAACTGAGTCTTTCGATTGGTTTGAGTGCCGTCTCGATGTGTGATGGTCGAGTTCTCGCGAGCTGGACCATCAGGAAGATGAGGTCGAATGTTGTCGTGGATCTCGTCGACGAACTCACACAAGAACCGAACGATGTTCGGATGTGATGGAAGCTTCACGAGCTCGATGAACTCGTTGATGTATGCGTTGCGAGCTTGATTGGTGTTGAGATCAAAGTTGAAGCACACTTTGAGGGCGTAAGGTTTGTCGCTCCACAAGAAGCCTGGTGTCGTGCATTTCACTTGAGCAACCATGCCAAAGTCTCCTTGGCCGAGCACTCGAGACACTTGGAACTCGTCGGATCGTCGACAAGCAGCAGACATGAATCGTTGCTCGAAGATCTCGTCTCTTGCTCGGTGCAATGCTTGTTCGATTCGAACGAGGCGACGTTCGAGCTCGGTTCGCGCTGTTTGTTGGAGTTGATGGTGTTGGTATGGAGTGGGAATTTTTGATGATGGAGAGATTAGATTGGTCGCACATGAGCACGATCATCACAAGTATCAATCGTGAGTTGGTGAGGAGCTGGTTGGTGAGCCAATGGATCGATGGAAGGATGCGGAAGGTACCTTGAGTTTGGAGGTCCAGTTGTGAGCGAGCATCTCGAGCTTGAGACTCAGCATCTGTTGCTCGAGTTCGAGAAGTCTTCCGCTCGAGAGCACGATATCGAGCTTGCTCAGTGGCAAGTCTCTCATCGGCATCTCTTGCTCGAGTCTGAGAAGCATTCAGCTGCTCCTCGAGAGCAAGATATCGAGCTTGCTCACTGACAAGTCTTATCTCAGCATCTCTTGCTCGAGTCTCGCTCGATGATGCTCGATCCAGTGCATCTTGGAGTTTCATCGATGCTGCTTCTCGAGCAAATGCCGATTTTGCTCGAGTCTCAGCATCAATCGCTCGAGATTGAGCCGCTTGAACTTGAGTGAGAGCCTGCCGAGCTCGTTTCTTTGCTTGTTGAATCGTTTCTATTGTTCAAACCCCAATCCCAATCAGTCTCCAAGCCTTCAATGCTTGGCCATCGCTCGATCTTGATCAATCAGATTGATTTGTTGAATGGCAAGTGCTGCAATTGATGAGATGAAGTCCCAATCAAAACGAACCTCGATCTTCAACCAATATCAACGAGAGATTCGAGATGCCAAGAGATGATAGTCTCTCGTTGGGTCGATCAGTGAGAGTTTGATCGTTGAACTCGAGATATTGTTGGTCTGGCTCGATACCGATCTTGATGGCGATCGATGATTGGAGATCTCTCACTGTTGATCGAGATGGTACTCTCAATCGAACATCGGCTCCTGATCGTCGTGTTTGAGATCGATCGACGATCAGCTCGATCATTGGTTCTGTATCGATTCGCGATCACATACCCAGGCACGCACATACAAGAATGGTCAAGCAATGATTCAAGAGTCAACGAGTGTCAGTGATGGTGATCATCAAAAGAAGCCGAGATTTGGATTGTTGGTGAGTGAGAGATCGAACCTCGATGGAGAATCATGTCTCGAGTCTCTTGGTCTCGAGCAACACCAATTGGTGTCTTGCCTCCGACTCCAAGAAACCCTCTCTGATCGATCAGTTCGTCGAATCATCATCAAAATGAGTGAGACCAAATAGATGATGCAACAAGAGAATGCGAGAGAGAGAGAGAGAGAGAGAGAGAATGCGAGAGAGCGTACTTGAAAACGAGCATCCTTCGATGCTCCAAAGTCGATCAAGATCGATACGATCTCTTGGTGACCTTGCTGTAATGCAACGAACAGTGGAGTTTGACCGTTCTCATCGAGTGAGACAAAGTCCACTGGTGCTCGACTCATCAAGAGCTCTCGGACTTGATTGGTGTGTCCTTGTTTGCAGGCCAAGTACAATCTTCGACCTGCGTCCTCCATCTCCTCGGGAGGAATCATTGCTCGTTGTTGCTCGATGCTTGATGCCTCATCTGCTTGACGATGATCAATCAATCAATCATCAATCAGTACGATTATCAATCAACTAGAGAGAGAGAGAGAGAGAGAGAGAGAGAGAGAGAGAGGGAGGGAGGGAGAGTCAAGAATGAGATCATTCAATCAAATCCCACAATTCAACAATACAGCAACAATAGTGGAAATGATGATGAAGAGAAACAAGAATGATTTGGAGAGAGTACCTTGAAGAGTGATGAACAGTGATGAGCGATCAGTGATTCCGGCGGCGTCGAGGCTTTGATCATCGTGTTGGAGAGGTTCGAGGTTGTTGTTGAGGAGGAGTGTGCGAGTGGTTGGTGGAATGGGAATACGGCGATGGATTGCTTGCTTGAGGTTGCGAACACTTGATGATCGCAAGATACTGACTGGCGTTCGACCTCCTCCGAGGGAGAGAGATCGATCGATCATCACGACAATCGTGTACGAATCTGGTTGTGGTGGATGAGATGGAGTATTGGTGGTTGTGAGTCATCCATACAAAAGAGAGAGATGTGTCAAGAATGCAAACAAGAGAATGGAACGCGCACCAATCAATTGCTTCAGTGATGGTGTTTGGGCAACTTGTGCTGCTGTTCCTGGTGCTATCGACCATGTCTGTCGAATGGAAGGAGTCAGTGATGGTGATTCGGTGGTGACAATGGCTGCAACAACAAGAAGACATGGACGCACTGATACGATTGTGGTGTCGGCTCCTTGGTCGAGAAGCAATCGAACAACTGATTCGTGGCCATTCCGAGCAGCCAAGTGCAATGGTGTAAAGGTGTTGTTGTCTATGGCATCGATGGAGGCTCTTCGGTCGAGAAGCAATCGAACAACTGATTCGTGGCCATTCCGAGCAGCCAAGTGCAATGATGTATGGCTGTCCTTGTCTGTGGCATCGATGGAGGCTCCTCGGTCGAGAAGCAATCCAACAACTGATTCATGACCTTTCCAAGCAGCCTTGTGCAATGGTGTATAGCTATTCTTGGCTGTGGCAAGGATAGAGGCTCCTCGGTCGAGAAGCAATCCAACAACTGATTCGTGACCTTTCCAAGCAGCCTTGTGCAATGGTGTTTCGGTTTCGTCATTTGTGGCATGGATGGAGGCTCTTCGGGCGAGAAGCAATCGAGCAATTGATTCGTTACCATTCCAAGCAGCCATGTGCAATGGTGTTTCGTTATACTTGTCGGTGGCATCGATGGAGGCTCTTCGGGCGAGAAGCAATGCAACAATTGATTCGTGACATTGCCAAGCAGCCTTGTGCAATGGTGTTTCGTTATACTTGTCTGTGGCATTGACGGAGGCTCCTTGGGCGAGAAGAAGTACAACAACTGATTCGTGACCTTGCCGAGCAGCCAAGTGCAATGGCGTTTCGTTATCCTTGTCTGTGGCATCGATGGAGGCTCCTCGGTCGAGAAGCAATCCAACAACTGATTCACGACCATTCCGAGCAGCCTTGTGCAACGAAGACCAGCCGTTTTCGCGCGGGTTGCGCCAATCGATAGGGGCGCCATTATCGAGAGCGAGGGCGACTTCTCTCTTGTATCCTCGACCAGCCGCATCATACAGCTGCTTTCCAAGGAGATCTACATCTTGTAGCGAAGCCATGACGAAGCGAGCAACACGACGACACGAGACAACAACGAAGCAGAGACCGAAGGAAAGGAACCGAACAAGAGGTAAAGCAATGGCAGGCGCAGAGTAAGCTCATGATTGTATTCTCCCGCGCTTTCCTTCTTTCGTTGGCGCCTTTTTGCTCCTCTTCGTCCTCTCTCGCTGCCTTCCTCTCGTTCTCGTGCTTCTTGTTATCGTTGTCTCTCTTGCTTGCTCGCTCGCTCATCATCTTCATCATGGCACACAAGCGCACATTGGTCAAGAGCTCGTCAATCGAAGAGAACGACGACGATATGGCACTGCACATCTCGCCCGTGTCGCTCAATGTGTGCGACGAGAACCGCGGCCAGTCGCTCGTCGCCGCCAAGACCTCCTCCTCCAACGCCAAGAAGCGCCGCCCAGCGAGCCACGCCACTACTGCCGTCGCTGTCGAGGAACTCTCGTCGTCGCGATCGCTGGTATCCCCTCAATCGCGCGTGGTGCCTGTCGAGGTATTGGTTGGTCGAGGAATCGAGGTGCAAGTCGGCTCGCGCATTGTCACTCATTCGTTCACTCGTTCACTCGCAACAGGAGCACGAGAAGCTGCAGGCACAGTATGCTCGCCTCAATGCACTCAAAACAACCGAACTCGACAAGGTGCTTGCGTCGGTGCAAGTCGCCAACTCTCATCGAGACGATGGTGCGTGCGATGTGTCGTCAGATGCGCCCACTCGCAATCTCGCTCACGGAAGGGCTGTGTTCCAGCGGCGGCCGAGTACATTGCCACGCTCAAGGACGAGAACGCCTTCCTGCGCGACCAGTACGAGCGCGCACTCCAAAAGATCGCCGCCTACGAGGCGCTCGTGGGCATCACGATGGCCGACAGCAAGGAGCTGCAGGGCCACGAGGAGCTGCGCCGCGACTGCCTGCGCTGCGTCATTACTGGCAAGCCGTCCAAGCCGCCCGGCAGCTCGGAGCCCGTCGTGCCGTCGCTGCACTTTGACCTGCTGGTCGACAACACCGAGGGCTTCGTGGCGTACTTTCCGGTCGGCATCGAGGAGCACCTCGAGGGTCGGCTGCCCGAGTACATGCTCGAGGACATTGAGGTCGAGTGTGCCGAGGCGCCGATCTTTGCCTTGAAGCTGCTGAAGGAGGTCAACCGCCAGCTCGACGCCGGCGACCAGGACCAAGAGGAGCACGAGCAGGAGCAAGAGGACGAGATGGAGCACGAGCAGCCGAATGACGGCGCCTTGTAATGCGCTCGTGTTGTGTGGGGCAGCTGAGGATAGCGCCAGTCACTTGGGTTCGCACTTGTAATATTGATCGATATCGATACTTGGCACACCTTATCACCATATCTCTCGCTCATGAGCCTCCCTCGAGTAGTATCGAACCACCCAAGAAATATCTCTTGCCCCGCGAGCCTCGGTCTCCCGAAATATCTCGCAGCGCGGTAGCGCCTTGGGGAGCTTACCCAGCCACTGTCACGACACCCCAACGCCAAACACCGAAAGCCCGATGCTCCACCAGCGTAAAGCAACGAGAGCTTCGCGCGTCTCCTGTCCCTCAGTTGCTCGTCTCCCCTGCGCTGCTCGCACCTCCCGCTCGCTCTCTCCACTCGAAATTCGACGCTCGTATCGCGGGGAAATGGTGAACGTTACGCGTGGTGTCGTGGCGGTGTTGGTGGTGGTGGCCGTGAGCTTGTCGGTGCTCGTGGCCGAGAGCGCGAGCCAACGCACGTCGCAGCTGCAGCTCGTGCTGCCGAGCAACAACATACCCGAGGGCTTCGACTTCTTCCCGGTGCATAACGACGACGGCGACGACGATGACTTTGCGTCGCGATTCGTCGTGTCGAACCTCGCTGGCTCGTACGAGATCTAGCGGGCGCGGGATCGAGAGGGATCGAGGAGGGATCGAGCTGATGTGGAATGCTCGGTGTCGGTGCTGTGTGTGTGACAGGCCTCGAAGCGTCAAGGACAATGGAACCTCGATCGCAGGCACCAAGGCATGGAGCGCCTTGCCGTCGGCGATCTACGCCGGTGTGCAGTACGACAAGGCCAACAACTACGTCTACATCGTCAAGTCGCACGGTACCTTCCCGAGCTCGTTCACGAGCCAAGCCTCGGTCGTCATCCTTCGTGTACGTCTGCGTCCATCTGCTCGACCTTACCGAATCAATGATTGTGAGTCTCACTCGTATAATGCAGCCGACGGGAGAGATCATTGCCGAGGTGCCATTCGACAACGTCGGCTCGCAGACCTTCAAGCCTCGTCTGCTGAACGACGTCGTGCAGGACCAGTACGGCAACCTCTACGTCACCGACTCGCTGCAGGGCTCGATCTACTTTGTCGACCACTCGTTCAAGACCGCCTCGCTCTTCTTCCAGGACCCGGTCTTCCTACCGACCGACCAACTCGTCGGCATCAACGGAGTCGAGTACTTTGCGTACGTACTATGCTGGATTCCAATCGGGATTCGTTGCTGGTCGCATGAGAGACTCACCTCATCGTTGGATTGGATCAAACAACAGCGGCTTGGACTCAGTGGCCAAGTACCAAGAGTATCTGCTCGTGACGGTGACGAGCGGCAACCCGGCCATCGGCGGCCTCTACAAGGTGCCGATCTTGGGCCCGCGCAACTTCATCAAGACCAACGTCGCAGGAGCCTTGACGGGACTCGACGGCATCGTGTACGACGAGCGCTCGCGTCGCGTGTACCTCGTGTCCCAGACGGCCAACGCCGTGCTGCAGCTCGCGAGCCCCGACGACTGGGTGACGGCCGTGATCGAGAAGAGCTACCCGGTGCAGTGCCCGACGCCGACCTCGATCGTGTACATTGCGTACCCGTACGAGGACGCGTACGTCACTTGCGCCAACCAGTTCGGCCCCGGTCCCTACTACATCCAGCGCGTCAAGACCGACAACCTCATCTCGGACTCGGCCATCATCGTCTACTCGAACGCCGTGCGTCTCGTGATGCCGACGGTGCTCGTCATCGCCGTGGCGGTGCTGGGCCTCGTCTGGTAAGCTCAATGAGCTGGAGCTGCTGCTACTGCTACTGCTACCAGTCTCTCTCGTGTGTTCCCTCTATCTCCCCTATCGCGCTATCTCCTCTATCTCTTCTCCCCTCGTGTCGTTCAGTGTTGCATTTGCCATTTGATTTCTCTTCAACAACGCCACATTCATTCTATCTCTCGACTCGTTCTCGCAAGAGCAGTAGCACGCTGAGAGCGAACTCCAACGCTTCCTTCCTTCAGCAACGGCGACACACATCGCTCAGTTGGCTCCCTCCCTCCTCCTCCCTCTCTCCTCCCACTCGCCAACCCATCCAATGGCACAAGCCAGTCCTTCTCTCACCTTGCGCTCCTCCAGCGGAAGCAGCAGTAACAACAGCAACAGCAGCACAAGCACACCGGACTTTGTGGCGTTCGCAGATGAGTTCCAAGCGACACGCACCCGCAAGGCGCAGGCCTCGGTGGCGGCCCTCGTGAACCGTCCGCCTCCACGAGCCACCGAGGCCATCCCGACGACCGATCTCTCGGAGCGTGATAGCAACTTTAAGAAGCAGATGGTGCAGGCGTGCGAGCAGTTGCAGAGCGAGAAGCGCGCTCTCGAGGTGGTGGGCCTTCCGGACGACCTCGAGCAGCAGCTGTACTCGACCTCGCTGGCGCATCTGCAGCCAAGCGCCAAGGCGCCCAGCGACGCTGCTGATCATGCACCGCCACCGCCAGTAGCAGCTACATCAGGTGGTGATGAAGCTCCTACATCCACCACGTCCACGTCCACGTCATCGACGAGCGAGGCGCAGCAGCTGTTGCTCGAGCAGCAACAGCAGGTTGGCACTCTGGCGCACACGCTCGGCTTCGACATTGATTGCTCGCGCATGGTCACGACCCACACGGCGGTCCATCGCCTGTCGAACGCACGAGCCTTGATCGTCGCCTCGATCCCCGAGACCAAGGCCGTGACGCCGTATCAATCGTCATCGAAGCCCTACGCTGTATGTCCGAGCAGAATCACTTCTCGATCGATTGATGCCTTCGATTCAGTGGATTCATTGGGTTGGCTATCATGGATGTAGGTCTACAACATCGTAGTGACGCTCGCGAGTGTGGCAGTCATCAACACTTGGAAGCGCTACAGTCAGTTGCAAGAGATCCACGAGCATGTACGCTCCACTGACACGATCACAGTCTCTACGTCAGATACCACGCCAAGCTCACTCACTCCCTGGCTCTCGCTCATCGAATGCAGTTCCTTGAGGACCCCAGCCGACCTGACTCGTATCCGAGCTTCCCTCCCAAGAGGTACACTCCATCAACCACCAATCTCCATTGAATCAGGGATTGATTGGACCATCGAACCAACGATTGAATGCCACGATGCACGGGTCCGATGCGATGGCAGCTGGCCTGCGAGCTTGTTCACGGACCGACTCGATGCTCAGAGTCTCTCGGATCGGCGCATCCAGCTCGAGCTGTGGCTGCAGCGTATCATCAACTTGCCGCTCGTGTTGCAGAGCTCGTTCTTCCATTCGAGCCTCGATCTCTCGGAGACGCAGAGCAAGCAGCTCTACGACGTCGGTCGTTGGTTGCGCAGCCTCGAGCGACAGGTGATGCTCGCCAGTCGCTTCGACAGCGTGCTGAACATGCATCGCCTGCGTGTGCGCATGACTACCGACTTTGAGCATGCGCAGACCTTCATCGCGAAGGGCCTGTCGCATCTGCTGTACGAGCGTCCGATCGTGTTCGGCCTGCCGTTGCCGTCGCGAGGATCGGTGGTCTACGGACCTGACGGGCTGCCTGTATGCTCGACGTCGCCTCGATGCAATGACTCGCACTCGACCATCGCTGACACTGCGAATCGATTGCGACCATGGCGTGTTGTCTGTGTAGTGGTTCACTCGTCGGCATGTGACGTCGTTCGTCGGCCAGATTGCATCGACCATTCTCGAGCTCTACAACATGAACCAGGAGCTGATCGCGACCACCGAGGGTAACGGCAACGCCGAGTTGTGCACGTTCAAGGGCTGGCTGCAGAAGGGCGGCGAGCGCGAGCTCATGTTCACGCTCACGCGCCAGCAGGAGACCTCGATCATCGGCCATACGCACAAGTTCCTCTTGATACTGGAGCGAGAGCAATCGAGTACGTGGCCAAGTGATTGGGGCATGAGTAGACAATGCTAACTCGTGCGTGTGTGTGTGCGTGGCCATCAGGCGTCGAGGTCGAGCGTATCTTGGAGGTGTGGCACACCAAGAGCTTCGGCTTGCGTCGGTTCACAGAGTCCGAGCCATGTACGTGAGCAATCCTCATCGAGATAAGGAGAGAGTCATTCAATGCTGATGTGAATGGTTTGGTGTGGGTATGGCAGTTGCCCTCATGTCGCGCGAGCATGCGATTGTCGAGCAAACGAGAGGCGTGCAGATACGCGACAACACCGATGTCATTTCAGTGTTGTGCGTGTGTATGGCACTCGAGCATCTCAACTCGGACCCTATCCGTCCTGGAGGCTCGAGCTAAGAGCACGCTACTTGGCTGCACACGATCGAGGTCTCAGTCTCTCTTCTATCCATTGATCTTTAGCTACCACTCTTTGATATTCTCGATATTCTCGTTGTTCTCGTTGTTTGAGGCGTGTTGATGTTGGTGGCCTACTGTCGTTCCTATTCTCGTTGGCCTTGATTGGGTTCGATTGCTTGTGCCGTTGACGCTCGAACGACCCGAAGGAAATTCGGGCGATTGCCGACGGAACGAGCACAAGAACAGTGCGGGTTGCAGCATCTCTCTACATCAGACCCTCTCGATATCTATCCATCCATTGAAAAATCTCCCATACTATCAAACGAGTCTAGTGCTTGTTGAGTGGTTTGTTGATCTTGAGTAACTCGTGGGGCTGCGAGGCCAAGAGAGATCAGGGAGGTCTGGGGTCTAGGGGTCTGGGGGTCTGGTTAGCAACCCTTGTAAGAGGGGTCGATCGATCATTCGTTTCATTTCCCGCTCTCGCTCACACCACAAGCACCAACCAACCATCCAACCACAAACACACATTGCTTACTTGGTGCGGCTTGCTTTACTTTCGATCGATCTGCTGTTCTACAGTGTGGGAGTGGGAGAGTGAGAGCGTGCGCGGGCGACCTTCGATATATAGAGATAGATAGAGAGAGATATGTCACGCAAGAGAAGCGGTATCGAGGAGCCAGAGGACGCTCCTGCTGCTAAGCGCTCACGCCCAGGCGCTGCCGTACGTCCATCGCATCCAATCTCTCTCTCCATCGCTTGCGTATCATCTCTAATCGATGCTGGATATGTGTGCAGGCCGAAGAGGCGATCGTCACCAAGCCCAAGAAGCGCGTGTCGTTCGATCCATCGCCGCCCAAGACCACGTTCTTCAAGAAGGACGTTCACGAGCGACACGTGTCTCCGTTCTCGTTCGGTCTGCTCGATACAATCTCGAACGAGGACGACGAGGAGGAAGACGACGACGACGACGACGGAGAACATCAAGACGATGGCGAGGATGATGGTGGGACCAACGGCGAGCAGGCCCAAGGCAAACGGCACAAGCCAGCTCGACGACAGCGCGATGCCATGGTTGGCGGCGATGATGACGACGATGCTGCTGCTGCCGACGATGCGGACGATGATATGGCGGCGCTCTCGTATCTGCCGTCAGCCAAGTCCAATCGCTTCGAGAGAGCGTATTCGGACGACTACGATGATGAGCGAGATGGCAGATCGGGACCCGAGATCACGCCGTTCAACTTGAAAGAGGAGCTGTCGGTCGGACACTTTGACAAGAAGACCGGCTCGTACATCGAGCAGGTCAAGCCCGAAGGTCCGCTTGCTCCCAACAACGCGAGAAATCGAGAGAACAAGAGAGAGCACGAGGGAGCACGATGGTCTAACGTGCTTGCGTGTGTTGGATGGATTAGATGATTCGTCGGATGATGAGCCATGGCTCAAGGACTTCAATCGATCCCAGAACAAGGTACCGATCGATCTCATCATATCATCGCTGCTGGCGCTGCTGCTGCTGCTGTGATGATGCAGTAGCGAAGCAATCATGCTGACTCGTTCTTGGTATCGATGGTAGGCGGCATCGCTCGATAAGGTCCTCGACTCGTTGGCATCAAAGAAGAAACCCTCGACCTCGACCTCGACCTCGACCTCCACTTCGACCTCGACTTCGACTTCGAGCAGCAGTGGCAGCGCGAGCATGGACTCGCAAGACAACGATGAAGAGCACGACAGCGAGGACGATGAGATCGAAGCGCTGTACAACAAGAACCGCAGGCGCGATGACAAGGCGTCGCTCTTGGCGCAGCAGCGCACAGTGCTCGAGCTGCTGCACGACGGCGAGACCATCGCCAAGGCCCTCACGCGGCTCTCGGGACGCGGCAGCTCGGGTCTCGGCAAGGGTGTGAGCAAGGCGAGCAAGCAGCTCGGAGCCAAGGGCATCAGTGAAGCCGATCCGGCGTCGTTCGCCAAGCTGTCGGAGGCCGTGGCGCTGTGTGTCGAACTCGGCTATGGCGATATCTACATTGTGACGCGTGCCAAGCTCCAGGAGGCCGTCGAGGCCGCCGAACGTATGGAGAGCGCTCACTCTCACTGGCATTGCTCGTTCGCTGAGTCTTACATATCGATGTGTGGTTCAGGTGCACAAACGATGGGCACAGACGATACGGACGAGGCTCCCAAGTGGGAGTACAAGCTCAAGCCTGAGGACACCAACGTGTTTGGCCCGTTCGAGACCGCGCAGATGGCCGCATGGGCCAAGGA
>Ga0209935_1004730_pt1 | contig 12245 bp, 11 predicted proteins | sample ThiBio_1000_plan_2_FD_183958 | JGI IMG/M metagenome (GOLD analysis project Ga0209935, IMG submission 183958) | Wastewater bioreactor microbial communities from Cape Town, South Africa - Thiocy_cont_1000_plan (SPAdes) | ecosystem: Engineered > Bioreactor > Thiocyanate-remediating >... | reverse complement strand
TCGACGGTTTGATTCTCGAGTCGAGGTTGGAGGAACTTGGATTGGAACGAGGACGATGATGATCGAGTTGGTGTCTCGTAACCATCAATCACAATCGGTGATATTGATATCGATGATGATAATGAAGATGAGGATGAGCTTGATGAGGATGATGATGAGGATGAGCTTGATGGATGGTCGTAGATAGGTGGCGTTCGATCAGGAGAGCGATTGAGTATCGCGGTCGCTGTCGGTACCATCATCGATCGCCCGAACATCTCGGTCGCTCGACGTTGCTTGATCGACATGATCGGCCTTATCCCTCAATCAATCCCTCAATCAATGAACAAACGAAAGAACAAACTCACGATTTGGTATCTCAAGCAAGCTATCTATTGAGAGGGTATTGATGTTGATGATGATGTTGGTGCTGCACAGACACGAAGCAAATGAGGTCGATATCGATCGATCCCCATGAATCCATCAACCAAGAGTCTCCTGGGCTGGCAGATCCAATCAATGTACTCAAGATATCAACGAGATAGTTTACAAAAGTCCTATCTAGAGCCACTCAAAGATGAGGAACAGCAACTCGTTCGGCAGCATCGAGATCGTGCTCTCGATACACAACGAACGAATCATCGTCATGATGTGAACCACCTTCCTGATCGCCTTGGGCGCATACTTGTGTCGACTCGGGGACCAGATGAACTCTATCATACAGCCCATTGTCAGTATATGGTACTCTTGAAAGAAGTAACAACGGGTCGTGGATGTTGCAGAATGGATTGATACCGTGGGTTTGGAGGAGTTGAATGATACCAGGTGCCGATGCTAGTTGCTCTGGCGTTCGAAGAAATGACTATGAGATCGATAGAATGATCACGATAGATAGATAGATAGATAGATAGATAGATAGATAGATAGATAGATAGATAGATAGATAGATAGATAGATAGATAGATAGATAGATAGATAGATAGATTGATAGATAGATAGATAGATTGATAGATAGATAGATAGATAGATAGATAGATAGATAGATAGATAGATAGATAGATTGATAGATAGATTGATGAGTATCATCATCAAGTACAGTGATACATGGAGATAGAGTCACGTACATTACGCAATGTCTTATCAGCACCATGATCGAGAAGTATCTTGAGACATTGACGGCTGGCGTAGTAAGCTGCAATATGCAATGGCGTATAGAGATTGCTATCGACCGCATTGACATTGGCATGGCGAGCAAGAAGGAGTTCGATGCATTGATGTTGATGATTCTCGGTAGCAGTATGAAGTACCGAATGGTGTCGGTGCTTGACGGCGTTGATGTCGGCTCGTCGATCGAGTAGGAGCTCGACACAATCAAGATGGCCCTTCTTGACGGCGATATGAAGAGGAGTAGCGTGCTCGTAGTGTTCGGTGACCTCGATATCAGCTTGTCGATCGAGCAGAAGCTCGACGCATCGACGGTTGCCTCGCTTGACTGCGAGTATCAGCGGCGTATCGTCCGTACGACCAGTACCGACACGACCACTCTCGACATTGGCTCCTCGATCGAGCAATAGTTCGAGACATCGATAGTGACCCTCCTTGGCTGCGATCTGAACCGGCGTATCGTGATGCCCATCAACAAGCGCCGCATTGATATCGGCTTGTCGATCGAGCAAGAGCTCGACACATTGATCGCGGCCATGGTACGATGCCTTGTACAATGCAGTGTGCGAATACGTGTCCTTTGCGTTGATGTTGGCTTGTCGATCGAGCAGGAGCTCGACACATTCGCGACTACCGATCGTCGCCGCTCCATGCAGTGGCGTCGAACGGAACGGATCAACGACATTGACACTGGCTCGTCGATCGAGGAGTATCTCCATACATCGAGCACGATCGTACGCTGCGATATGCAGCGGAGTATCATGTTCTCCATTCTCGGCCATGAGATTCGCTCGTCGATCGATCAGGAGCTCGATACAACGGTAGTGACACTCGGTCACAGCCACATGAAGAGGAGTGTCCTTCGTGCCCTTGCGCTTGGCTTGATTGACATTGGCTTTTCGATCAAGAAGATCTTGGATCACTTGCTCTTGACCTTGAGCCACTGCTTCCAAGAGATCGTCATTCAATCTCTTTCGTGATGCCATTATCTCTACTATACGCTCTACGAAACGGGAGAGAGATATTGAGAGATAGAGATAGATAGATCAATGTGAATGCCTACTGGAAACGAATGAAATGAATCAATCAATCGAGTATCACTCACTCTTATTCATTCAATCAATCAATCAATCAATCAATAATATGATCAAGAGACGAGAGAGATTGGACCTACTCAATGAATTGAGGACATAGGATATGAAGAGCATCACGTAACATGGCAGCGGCCGTTGGTTTGGGACCTCGTTCGAGAGTCGTAGCCGATGCGATACCTGCAATGTCGGTGTGATACACGACACCCATCTCATCGGCATGCATTCGAGCCAACGGATGATCGATCGGTAGTGGCGTTGGCTTGACGCTCAAGTTCCAATGTCGCTCGGGTGAGGCCGCGGGCGATTGGTTCTTGGTAGCACTACAAAGAAGTACCACTCGCTCTTGGCGACTGGTGGCTGCTTGAAGGTCGGCTACCGTGACGTTGGTGATGCCTTGTACGTCGACATCGTGCAGAGTCGATGGCTGGTTCAGGACGGCGTTGGCGACGATCACGAGCTTGAACGCAGCATCCCAACCATCGACATCGAGCGATGGATCGGTCTCGGCGATACCACGTCGTTGTGCGTCTCGGAGAGCCTCGTCGTATGCGACGCCCGACTCGATCGCACGCAACATTGAGTGCGTCGTTCCATTGAGCACCGCCTCGACGCGTTGAATGTGACAGCCGACCAGATCGCGTCGTCCAATGTCGATGGTCGGCAGTGCGCCGCCGACGCATGCGCTGAAGCGAATCTTGGTCTGATGCTCTCGCGCGAGTTGCATCAGCGATTGGTACTCGAACGCCAGCGGTCCCTTGTTGGCAAGCACACATGGTACGCCATGCTTCACGGCATATCGAATCGTATCGAGCGCTGGTTGCTGCAGACGACCCTCGCGCGCCTTGACGACTGGCGTGGCCTCGAGCACCAGGTCCACGCGACCCTGCTCGCCCTCGCTCTCTGGCTCGTGCAGCAATCGCTCCATGACCTGCACTCCATCGAGTCCCGCATGGCCCACTCGCTCCAGAGACGCGACACTCCTCTTGGCGAGTTTGCAGTCGATCAACTGCTGCACCGAGAGACCACGAGCATCGATCGCGGCACCTCCCGAATCCGTAGCTCCGACGATCACGAATCGAGCACCGTATCGTTCCTCGAGCGACTGCTGATGCGACGCGAGGATCTCTACGAAGCTTCGATTGACATTGCCCATACCACAGAGGATCGTACGGATCGCTCGTGATGCCATGATGCTCGAGTATCAATGTCACGTGTGCACGTGAGAGCGAGGCACGACACAAAGACCGATCATCGTTGATGCTCTCACTGTTCTTATCGACATTGCCTCGTCTGCTCTCGTGTGCTCTCGTGTGCTCTCGTGTGCTCTCGTATGATCGTCTCAGACACGATATCGATCAATGGGTAACGTTCCTTCTAGTGACACTCGTATCAAGTTCTCGATAGGATGCGAACAATCAGACACGCCCGAAGGCCTTATGGTGTTCCAAATGAGCTTGGCGTTCGATATCGAACGAGAGCTCTTGTATGTATGTGATTGTGGCAACCATCGAGTACAAGTGTTCTCGTCGAAGGATGGCTCGTTTGTCTCAAGCATTGCTGGCCGGGGTGACACACACCGAATCTTGCGAGCGCCAGTAGCTCTGGCGATCGACCACGAGCATGGCCGTATCTTCGTCACGGAGCAACATCGCCTTCAAGTGATATCGTTGGAAGATCACTCGTTTTTGACGGACGTCGAACGCCGGAGTGCACCAGAGCTCTTGATCTGGGACCCTCGAGGCATTGCTATTGACAAGCACCACCGCCGTATCATCATCTCCGATACCGACAACCATCGGTTGGTGTTCTTGTCGTTGGTAGATCTGTCGTTCTTGTTCGCGACTGCGCAACATCGAGGCGTTGCACCAGGTGTCTTGAACGCGCCAACAGGAGTGGCGATAGATCATGATCGACATCGAATCATCGTCACTGATTCCGAGAATCATCGAGTGCAAGTATTGTCGTCGATCGATGGCTCGTTCTTGTTCGAGTTCGGCTCCAAAGGCGATCAACCAGGCCAGCTCAACAATCCTCAAGGATTGTGCATCGACAACCAAGGCCGAATCATCGTCGCCGACTATTACAATCGTCGATTGCAATCATTCACGCACGAGGGGCATCACATCTCATCGTTCCAGCACGATAGTACCTGCCTCGGAGTGGCGTTCGACGAGCATCGAGGTCTCATCGCCTTCACGACAGACAATCGAGTGCGTGTGATTGGAGCCAATCAATGGCTTGCCGACACGTTCACGTGGCGACCAGATCGTCATCGATATGCTCCATCATGGATCAAGCAAGCCGTGTCGACGATGACGATGATTCGATCGGTGGTCGATGACTCGGCAATGTCGATGATTCCGAACGAGCTCTTGTTCGAGATCTTCTCGTTCCTTTGATGATCCTCATTCTCTCTCTCTCTCCTCTTGTTGATATCGTGAGTCAAGGTCTTGGTCCACACCAATCACAAAGCAAGGAATGGAATGAACACGATGTGCAGTTTGAAGGTCGATCATGTCGAGAACAAGAGCTGGAGGCTCGTCGTAACTGTATGAGAGAGAGAGGCAGGTTGGGGTTGAGCGAGAGAGACGCGGTGCTCTGTTCATTCCCTCGCTCGTCGTCTCGTTGCTGCATCATCGTCGCATCGCCTCTTCTCTTCGGTCAGTGTGGATTGATCCAGTCGTCTGTGTGTGAGAGAGAAAGGGATTGAGATTGGGAGACATGGGAGACGCTTCTCATGATCTCGATGCTCGAATCAAGATCTCGATTGGGACTGGCCGACAAAGCGATGCTGATGGCATGTTCTTCTCGCCTCAAGGCTTGGCGTTCGACCATCATCGAGGTCTCTTGCTCGTCGTCGATACTGAAAACCATCGAGTGCAAGTATTGTCGTGTGACGATGGCGGCTCGTTCGTGTCCAAGCTCGGCGAGGAAGGCGACCAACCAGGCCAGTTCTTTTGTCCACGTGGCATTGCGATCGATCACGATCATGATCGCATCCACATCACTGATACCGGCAATAGTCGAATACAATCATGGTGCCTGAGCGACCAATCGTTCTTGTCGTGCATCGGCCAGTATGGATCAGGAGACCTCGAGCTCAGGCGTCCTCGAGGCATTGCGATCGACAAGCATCATCATCGCATCATCGTTACCGATACTGCCAATCATCGATTGGTGTTCTTGTCGTCGATCGATCTCTCGTTCTTGTTCTCGGTCGGCGGCAACCAAGGATCTCGACCAGGAGAGTTCAACTATCCAGTAGGCATCGCGATCGACGATGATCGACATCGAATCATCGTCTCTGATTCCGAGAATCATCGAGTGCAAGTATTGTCGTTGATCGATGGCTCGTTCTTGTTCGAGTTCGGCTCCAAAGGCGACCAACCAGGCCAGCTCAATGGTCCTCAAGGATTGTGCATCGACAACCAAGGCCGAATCATCGTCGCCGAGTCTGTCGGCCGTCGATTGCAATCATTCATTCACGAGGGCCATCACATCTCGTCGTTCGATTGCGGCATCAAGCATCCATTTGGAGTGGCGTTCGACGAGCATCGAGGTCTCATCGCATTCACGACAGGCCATCAAGTGCGTGTGATTGGAGCCAATCAATGGCTTGCCGACACGTTCACGTGGCGACCAGATCTCCATCGATATGCTCCATCATGGATCAAGCAAGCCGTGTCGACGATGACGATGATTCGATCGGTGGTCGATGACTCGGCGATGTCGATGATTCCGAACGAGCTCTTGTTCGAGATCTTCTCGTTCCTTTGATGATCCTCATTCTCCCTCTCTCTCTCTCTCTCTCTCCCTCTCTCCTCTTGTTGATATCGTGAGTCAAGGTCTTGGTCCATGCCATCACAAAGCAAGGAATGGAATGAACACGACATGCAGTTTGAAGGATGATCATGTCGAGAACAAGAGCTGGAGGCTCGTCGTAACTGTATGTGAGAGAGGCAGGTTGGGGTTGAGCGAGAGAGACGCGGTGCTGTTCATTCCCTCGCTCGTCGTCTCGTTGCTGCATCATCGTCGCATCGCCTCTTCTCTTCGGTCAGTGTGGGTTGATCCAGTCGTCTGTGAGAGAGAGAGAGAGAGAGAGATTGGGATTGGAAGACATGGAAGACGCTTCTCTTGATCTCGATGCTCGAATCAAGATCACGATTGGTACCGAGGAACGAAGCCGGGATGATGGCCTGTTCTCCAGACCTATTGGCTTGGCGTTCGATCATCATCGAGGTCTCTTGCTCGTCGTCGATTGTAACAACAATCGAGTGCAAGTATTCCTATGTGATTATGGTGACGGCTTCTCGTTCGTGTCCAAGCTCGGCGAGAATGGCAACGGACCAGGGCAGTTCTTGAATCCTGAGGACCTTGCGATCGATCACGATCATGATCGCATCCTCGTCGTTGATACCGATAATAGTCGAATACAATCATGGTCTCTGAGCGACCAATCGTTCTTGTCGTGCATCGGGCGTCCTGGAACAGGAGACCTCGAGTTCCAGTATCCTCGAGGCATTGCGATCGACAAGCATCATCATCGCATCATCGTTGCCGACTCTGCCAATCATCGATTGGTGTTCTTGTCGTCGATCGATCTCTCGTTCTTGTTCTCGATCGGCGGCAAGCGAGGATCTCAGCATGGCGAGTTCAACTGCCCACCAGGCATCGCGATCGACGATGATCGACATCGAATCATCGTCAGTGATACCAACAATCATCGAGTGCAAGTATTGTCGTTGATCGATGGCTCGTTCTTGTTCGAGTTCGGCTCCAAAGGCGATCAACCAGGCCAGCTCAAGTACCCTCAAGGATTGTGCATCGCCAACCAAGGCCGAATCATCGTTGCCGACCAGTACAACAATCGGTTGCAATCATTCACTCACGAGGGCCATCACATCTCGTCGTTCGATTGTGGCATCAAGCACCCTTCGGGAGTGGCGTTCGACGAGCATCGAGGTCTCATCGCATTCACCGTACGCAATCGAGTGCACGTGATTGGAGCCAATCAATGGCTTGCCGACACGTTCACGTGGCGACCAGATCGTCATCGATATGCTCCATCATGGATCAAGCAAGCCGTGTCGACGATGATTCGATCGCTGATCGATGATTCGGCAATGTCGATGATTCCGAACGAGCTCTTGTTCGAGATCTTCTCGTATCTCGAGGCTCCAGAGCTCGAGAAATCCTCGACCGTAGCGACCACAACGGCATCATCATTATCATGTGATCGAAATAGTACCAGTAAGTGCGCCATGATGTAACGATACTATCCAGCACAAACAACCTCACTCTATCCGTTCTTGCACCAATGAATAACAGTTCAATAGTCTCAGTTGTCATGCTCGAATATCTCACTCTTGAGCGGTGAGGGATGCTGTACTCGATGAGTGTGGTAGTGAGTGCTCGCTCACTCGCTCATTCGTATCAACACCAGCCACCGCCAACACCACTCCAACGAACGATATGATGATCGAGGCACTCTCGTGGGGTCTCTGGATCGTTGGCACGATCATCGTGTTGTTCCATGCGTATCCACTGTTGATGGTGTTGCTGCTGCGAGGCCCCGAGTTCTGGCAGCACTTTGCGACCTCGACGTGGGCCAAGGCGATCGTGGCAGCGTCGTTGGTGGTCATGCTCGACATTGTGCTGCGCTTGTCGGGTGCGCCGTTGGTGCACATTGCGACACGACTCACGTGGCGACTACTGTTCACCGAGGTGTTGGTGCTCGCCATCTTGTTGGTGAGGTTCAAGCGCGGCGCCGATCCGCTGTACGTGACGCGAGAGCTGGTCGAGGCACAACCACTCGCCAATCGCTCTTCGAACTCGAACTCGAACAAGAGCAACGAACGTCAAGTGGTGGTCGTCACTGGCGGCAACAGTGGCATTGGATACTCGGCGGCCATGGGCTTCGTGATGCTCGGAGCCGAGGTCATCATTGGCTGTCGCGATCGTAAGCGAGTACGACCACGATATCAATGCACCCTGGCTCGATCCGATGGACTGCATTCCGATCTGATATCGTCATCTTCATCTGGTGATATCGTCTCGTCACTCAGGGCGAGGCTGCTGCCAATGCGATCAACCGAGCCACCAAGAGCCAGCGCTGCCACTTTGTGCCTCTCGACCTGCTCGTGACACAGAGCGTCGTCGACTTTGCCAAGCACCTCACGACCGAGTACCAGCACGTCGACGTGCTCGTGAACAATGCTGGCTTCCTGTCGCTCAAGCCCTCACCATCGCCCGATGGCTTCGAGTGTGGCTTCCAGGCCATGCATCTCGGTCACTTCTTGTTGACACGACTGCTGCTGCCCATCATTCCCAACTCTGGTACCACGAACGAGAGAATGAGAGCCTCATCAATCGATCGATCAATCTGCTGATGCTCTTCCTCGTGTGGCTAACGACAGGACGGATCGTGACGGTCGCGAGCGAAGGCCATCGCAGTGCAAGCAAGGAGTACTTTGAGGAACGATCGCTGCGATGCGAGGTGCCGATCGGGCCATTGGGCATGTACTCGCGTGCCAAGCTGTGCAACGTGCTGTTCACGCGCGAGTTGCAACGACGACTCAAGCAACGCGCCGCTCCCGGCGAGCCGCACATCTTGTGCTTCACGCTGCATCCGGGCTGCGTGTGGTCCAACATCTGGGAGTGGCCGGTGCTGCTGCCGTGTCTGCACGACTACACGTACGCCATCGCCGGCTTCTACTCGCGCATGTTGATGCGCACGGGCGAGGAAGGCTCGGCCGACATTGTCATGCTCGGCAGCGCGCCAGCCACCGAGCAGCTGCGTGCTCTCGCTGGCGGCTACTTTCTCAACTGCAAGCCGTTCGAACCTTCGAGCCTCGCCAAGGACTCGGAGCTCTCGGACTCATTGTGGAGCCGCAGTGAGCGAATCATCAACGAGGTCTTGATGAACACGGTCGATGAGGCTTCGCGAGTGTCGTTGCCCGAGCTGTAACCGACGAGAGCACGTCACATACACGCATTCACGTACTCACAACCAAACAAACACAAACACTTGCTTCAAATCCATCAACAATCGGCCATATCTTGAGCTCTCTCAAAGAATCTCTCTACCAATCTCTATCGCAAGGGAGGTGCTGTTCTTTGTTCCTTCAACGATTGGTTCTTGTTGCTTGCTTGCTTGCTTGCTTGCTTGCTTGCTTGCTTGGTGTCTCTCTCGTGTGATATCTTCATCTCTTGGTTTGAGAAGTTTGGAGTTTGGAACATCTGGTTGTCATTGTGAGAGATTGGGTTTGGGAGAGAGATGGGAGACGATCCTCTTGATCGTGATGCTCGAATCAAGATCACGATCGGCACCAAGAAAGCAGGCATTGCAGATGGCATGTTCTTCTGGCCTCAAGGCTTGGCGTTCGACCATCATCGAGGTCTCTTGCTCGTTGTCGATACCAACAACCATCGAGCGCAAGTATTGTCGTGTGACGATGGCGGCTCGTTCGTGTCCAAGCTCGGCGAGAATGGCAACGGACCAGGCCAGTTCCACTGTCCACGTGGCATTGCGATCGATCACGATCATGATCGCATCCTCATCGTTGATACCGGCAATCATCGAGTACAATCATGGTGCCTGAGCGACCAATCGTTCTTGTCGTGCATCGGCAAGAAAGGCTCAGGAGACCTCGAGTTCGAGTATCCTCGAGGCATTGCGATCGACAAGCATCATCATCGCATCATCATTGCCGATTCCAACAACCGTCGATTGGTGTTCTTGTCGTCGATCGATCTCTCGTTCTTGTTCTCAGTCGGCGGCAACCAAGGATCTCGACCAGGAGAGTTCAACTATCCATCGGGCATTGCGATCGACGATGATCGACATCGAATCATTGTCACTGATGCCAACAATCATCGAGTGCAAGTATTGTCGTTGATCGATGGCTCGTTCTTGTTCGAGTTCGGCTCCGAAGGCACGCAACCAGGCCAGCTCAAGAACCCTCAAGGATTGTGCATCGACAATCAAGGCCGAATCATCGTCTCCGAGTCCATCAGCCGATTGCAATCATTCACTCACGAAGGCCACCTCATCTCGTCGTTCGATTGCGGCACCAAGCATCCTTCGGCAGTGGCGTTCGACGAGCATCGAGGTCTCATCGCCTTCACGATAGACAATCGAGTGCGTGTGATTGGAGCCAATCAATGGCTTGCCGACACGTTCACGTGGCGGCCAGATTGTCATCGATATGCTCCATCATGGATCAAGCAAGCCGTGTCGACGATGACGATGATTCGATCGGTGGTCGATGATTCGGCGATGTCGATGATTCCGAACGAGCTCTTGTTCGAGATCTTCTCGTTCCTTTGATGATCCTCATTCTCTCTCTCTCTCTCTCTCTCTCTCTCTCCTCTTGTTGATATCGTCAGTCAAGGTGTTGGTCCACACCAATCACAAAGCAAGGAACGGAATGAACACGACATGCAGTTTGAAGGTCGATCATGTCGAGAACAAGAGGAGAGACGGTGCTGTTCATTCCCTCGCTCGCCGTCTCGTTGCTGCATCATCGTCGCATCGCCTCTTCTCTTCGGTCAGTGTGGATTGATCCAGTCGTCTGTGTGTGTGAGAGAGAAAGGGATTGAGATTGGAAGACATGGGAGACGATCCTCTTGATTGTGATGCTCGAATCAAGATCACGATCGGCACCAAGAAAGCAGGCATTGCAGATGGCATGTTCTTCTGGCCTCAAGGCTTGGCGTTCGACCATCGTCGAGGTCTCTTGCTCGTCGTCGATACTGAAAACCATCGAGCGCAAGTATTATCATGTGATGGCAACTTCTCGTTCGTGTCCAAGCTCGGCGAGAATGGCAACGGACCAGGCCAGTTCTTTTGTCCACGTGGCATTGCGATCGATCACGATCATGATCGCATCCTCATCGTTGATACCGGTAATCATCGAGTACAATCATGGTGCCTGAGCGACCAATCGTTCTTGTCGTGCATCGGCCAGTATGGATCAGGAGACCTCGAGTTCCAGTATCCTCGAGGCATTGCGATCGACAAGCATCATCATCGCATCATCATCGCCGATACTGCCAATCATCGATTGGTGTTCTTGTCGTCGATCGATCTCTCGTTCTTGTTCTCGGTGGGTGGCAAGCGAGGATCTCGACCAGGCGAGTTCAACTATCCAGTAGGCATTGCGATCGACGATGATCGACATCGAATCGTTGTCAGTGATGCCCACAATCATCGAGTGCAAGTATTGTCGTCGATCGATGGCTCGTTCTTGTTCGAGTTCGGCTCCAAAGGCGACCAACCAGGCCAGTTCAAGAATCCTCAAGGATTGTGCATCGCCAACCAAGGCCGAATCATCGTCGCCGAGTCTGTCGGCCATCGATTGCAATCATTCACTCACGAGGGCCATCCCATATCATCGTTTGCTCATCGCATCAGACGGCCATCGGCAGTGGCGTTCGACGAGCATCGAGGTCTCATCGCCTTCACCGTACGCCGTGGAGTGCATGTGATTGGAGCCAATCAATGGCTTGCCGACACGTTCACGTGGCGGCCAGATTGTCATCGATATGCACCATCATGGATCAAGCAAGCCGTGTCGACGATGACGATGATTCGATCGCTGATCGATGATTCGGCAATGTCGATGATTCCGAACGAGCTCTTGTTCGAGATCTTCTCGTGGCTCGACCTGGACACCAGTACATCGAAGCAACTCGACCACGGTACACCTGGTGAACATTCGAGTGCGGTATAAGCCGAGTCTACTGGCCCGAGATTCACTCGGAGCGCGGATGCATTGTAATGTGAGCACATGAGTCGCAGATGCTTGTTCCCTTCTGTGCACCGTCGGCAGAGAGAGCGCGCTTGTATTTTCAAGGTCATACTGGCGTACAGGAGCAGACAAGTCTCCGAGTTACCTCGTGTTGGAAGAGTAACTCTTAGTGTGAGGTCGCGTTGAGTTGTTGATAGGTGGATAGATAACGCCGCTTGATGAACGGGAAGATGCCGATTGTCTCGTCGGGCGAGCT
>Ga0209935_1004729_pt1 | contig 12246 bp, 19 predicted proteins | sample ThiBio_1000_plan_2_FD_183958 | JGI IMG/M metagenome (GOLD analysis project Ga0209935, IMG submission 183958) | Wastewater bioreactor microbial communities from Cape Town, South Africa - Thiocy_cont_1000_plan (SPAdes) | ecosystem: Engineered > Bioreactor > Thiocyanate-remediating >... | reverse complement strand
AGCTCGCCGTACCATCCGGTCGAATCGTGAGCAACTCTCGCGATTGCTTCGGCTTAATGTACTCAAAGTCTCCATAGATCGCAGCGTGCGCCATCTCGTTCTTGTTTACGTCAGCGAGAGAGAGAGATCTCTTAATACCACGTGCGAATGAGCTTGCTTGCTTGCGCGAGAGAGGGGCAATGAACAACTGTCGTCGATGAAAAGCAAAATCTCTACTGATACCTGAGACTCGACGAGCTTATGGCATAGGGAGATCCACTGCATGCAAGCTCGTGATTGAGTTACTTATTGTGTTCCACTACTCGAGCCAACGTTCTTTGCTTGTTGCCTCTCTCTCGCACGCACGCCACACACGCCACACACGCCACACACATAAACAATGGGCAAGCGTAAGAGCAGAGCTAAGCCTATTCAACGTGCGGGTCCGCCCAAGGTGCCGACCGTGTTCGATTGTCCGTTTTGTAATCACGAACAGACTGTGGAGTGTAAAATGTACGCATGATCGTGATGATATCGATGATGTCGATGATGTCGATGATGGTCTGACGCATGTCTTGAATGTCTCGATCTCGATGCATATCTCGATAATCGATCGAAACGTACAGAGAGAAGCAGAAGCAACTGGGCCGTCTGTCATGTCGTATCTGTGCTGCTAGCTATCAAATGAACATCAACTGTACGTGAGCCGAGTCGAGTTCACATGACGCGCGGTTCGGATCGGGTTCGGCTGACGAGATCGAGATACTATAGCGCTTCTCGGACCCGTGGACATCTACTCGGAATGGCTCGATCGCTGCGAAGAGGAGAAGCTGAAATCGCTTGAAGATGCCACGTTCGGTGGCCACGAAGACGACGAGCTCGACGATGACGATGAGTAGAGCCGACTCGACTTGGCCTGCTATGCCGTCAAGCTCTGACGCGACAACGCACGCACACACACATATATACACACGAGGGCAGAGGCACACGCATGCACATGGGTTCTTCTCGTGTGCGGTGCTCGAGATGCCAGAGTCACTGCTCCATCGGTGTGGTGTGATGTGGTGTGTTGTTCTGCCAAGAGGCCACTACGACCAGCGCCCAGTAGTGTAACCATCAACCAATCCATCCAACAACTGATCGATCGTGCCAACCCAATGTCTATCTCCCTACCTATCTATCAAGCAATTCATATGGCTATGTTCCCTCATTCATCGGTAGCGTCGCCACTTCGAGTTCCGTCATCGATGGGTCGTTCTCGATCGCTCTCGCGTTCGTTCATTCGCTCAATCGCCACGCGCTTCGCACACCACTCTCTCTCCCTCCCTCCGTCCCTCCCTTCTCGCACACGCTAGCGCCTGGTGTAATGAAGAACCTCGTGGCCGTGATGCTTTCCTTCGTGGTAGTGATGCTCCTCGTGGCGGTGTCGTGCGTCGACGCGGCGCCGGTATCGCAGACGTACGTGGTCGACTCGGTCGCGAACTGCGGCCAACCAGGCGACCCGGTCACGCAGCAGCTCTACATCCCCAAGTTCGCCGTCAACGTGACGTTGCCCAGTGGAGTATGGGGCGTTCGACCAGCAGGCGGTGCCTTCACGTACAAATACCCAGACGCATGGTGGAGCTTTGCGGTGCGATTGACGCCTGCCTCGTGCGAGGTCGTTTCCGGCGCCAGCAGCGGCCCGTACGCGTGTCTGTCGGGCCTCGCGACCAATGTCATCGGATCGCCGCAGATCTGGAACTCATCGGCCGAGGCCTTCCAGGCTGCCAGCGGCTCCGAGGTACACACATTTGGAACAAGGCGATTGCCGTGTGTATGACGCGTACTCACTGCGGCTCCCACGTTGAATGTAGCTCCTGTTCAACGTGGCCACTCCCTCGTTGTACTACCTTTGGATCCAGGACAGTTACTGCCCCGACAATGTCGGTGTCCTCAAGCTTGCGTTTGTTCAATACAAGTAAGCCAGCGCAAGCGTAGGACTTTCTACGCGGGAATGCCACACTACAACTACACTGCGAATCTCTTTTGAAAGTATTGCGTTGCGCTCGTTCGAAACGTAAAGTCCACTGCCACATGGCGTCTGAATGACCGAGAGCCAGCGAACGCACGCGCGAGAGAGCACAGCAATCGCCGAGTGAGTGCGAGAGCATCACACACATGTACATGGTAGCAACGTACTTGTACACTTGATGATAGCCAAACTCAATCACGCCCGTTATTCGCGAGTCTGGTGACACGGGCTGCTCGGTACCGAACAGGAAGAGCTCCTGGCCCCAATGTGTCTTTCTATCCATGTCGGAGCGTGCCAGAGAGATAGACGCATATGGCCAATATGAGTGTGAGCGACTCGCCCTGCGAATGGCAGCCGATAGATTGAGCGCACGCACGGATGAAAGGGTGAGGTGCACAACGACACGACCTCATCGAGGTCGCTAGCATCAGCGTAAGGTCCAAACAAGACTTGAAGCCATGTAGCGAAGCCATGGAAGGTCGTCGTGTCCTTGGGTGCGAACTCAAATCGAACACACGAGTACTGTTCCAGTCGATGAGATTGAGTAGCTCGCTCGATCGTAAGTGCGTGAACCAACCAATCAACGCACCTGTAGGTCCTTGACACTCGCCGTGGTCAAGTCAAGATCCAGTATCTGTTGCGCATCGGCGATCACCTGGTTGGCTTTGATCTTGGAGCTCCGCCACGGGTGCTTGCATTTGTGCTTGACGGCTTGTTGGCTATCTCAGAGCCCAGGAGTGAGCACAGGAGGCTTGCTGTTGGTTGTGTTTGGTCACGCAAGCCACGCACATGAGTGGCGAGAGATCGAGACCCGCAACGTCCGACAGGAACCACATGTTGTCCTGGAAGTACTTGGCCATCGAGATCGGCGCCAGGAACAATCGAGCACGCGACGGGAATAGCAGACCATCCTGTCATCATTCGGTGATTGATTGATTGTAGTGAGATCGATCAGTGACGCTCGATAATCATTTCAAGCGAATATGTGGGGGATGCTGGTGTACCGGCTTCATGAGATGGTCGCGAGCGAACCAAACGCTATCCAGCATTCCCTCCTATCGACATTGACGGATTCAATATCAAGGCGAGTTGGATACTCGAGATTGATAGATTGATTCGTACCGCGTACAAGAAGCATCCCATCCATTCGCTGACGATGATGTCGGCGGCTTCAGGGAGCACGACGTCTTCGATGCGTTGGTGGAACACCTCGACCACGGCTTGCAGTCGATTCATGGCAACCACCAAGCGAGCGGTACACGCCATCTCACTCGCCTCGACAGCAAACACTACGAGAGCAGCCGTGAGCAGCAGCATATCATTCGATCGTCGTCGCTCGACAAGGACGAACCTCGTCGAGCGCCAGCCTTGGCAGCGAGGCAGGAGAGGATGCCGGTGCCGCAGCCGACATCGAGAACGACCTTGTCGTGGAAGAGATGCTTGTTCAGCTCGATGGCTCGTGCGTACGCTTCGACACGTGGTCGATCTTGGAGCATCTCGACATGGATGGTCTACACATGCACAACGTTGGTTGATTGCAAGCGAGCGAGCCAACCAGCCAGCCAGCCAGCCAGCCAGCCAGCATAGGTGGGATCCTCGGTCTCTCAACATACAGGCTTGCCGTATCTGTATCGATCAAGGTGCTCCAATGTCAGCAGCAATCCGATCGCACGTGTCGCAAGCAGGAACACGAGTAACACGAGCAGCATCATCACCATCACCATGGCCACCCACATCAACGTCAACGACTACGACGAACGACGACATCAACAAGATCGCACTCTCCAAAGTAATGGGCATTCTCGTATGGATCAAAGTCATCGGAGCCTCCAGAACCAGCAGCGGCAGTTGTTGTAGTTGTTGTGGTAGTAGACGATGAGGACGACGACGACGACGATGAGTGCGACTCGAGCGTGGTGCTGGAGGAGGAGGTCGCTGGACGCTCGGGGATTGGCGGTGGAGCTGCGGCCCTTGGCGCCGTGGTCTGATCGTCCTGTTGGTACGATGCGTCATCGAAGCCATGTGAGGAGGGCGCGGAGGCGTCAGTAGTATCCGCCATTCGTTGGAGCTATGATCTCACGGCACACACTCGCACACACGCGCATAGGCTTGGTTGTTTGGTGTAGATATGTTGATGTACGGGAGGGAGAGTGGCGCAGCACGAGCAGCAACGAAGCGAATGCCGCTCACGTGAACCAACCTAACCAACCTCGCTAGATCAATAGTCATAGTACAATTCATTCTGCTCTCTACATGTGTTGATAGTTGGATTGAGTGGATGGCGATCACGCTGATCGACAGTAGTTAGATAGTTAGATAGTTGAGTTGGATCGCGCCGCCCATCTCACGAGATGATGCACTTTCGTTCGGCACCTGGTGGCGATGGAGGTGGAGGCGACTCGGCAGCTCGTATGGCAGCAGCAAACACGCGCTGTACACTCTCAAAGTCGCGAGCGGAACACTCGAGCACTTGATAGGCGCCGATTTGCTTACCGAGCTGGATCGCCTCGGCCGGAGTCACGAGAGGCTTCTCGGACTCGCGTCGAGGTTCGGCACGCAGGTCGGATTTCGTGGCCACGAGCACGTACGGTACTCCTGGCTGGTAGCGCGTGAGCTCGGGCACCCAAACCTCCGAGACGTCCCGTAAGGTGTATGGCCAGTCGATGGTGAAGCAGATGACGAATGCACGCACACCAAGGTATGAGAGAGGCCTGAGGCGATCGTAGCCGTCTCGCTGAATGTGCCAAACACAGCGCGTGAGCGAGTTGGCAGAACGTGTCGCGATCGCGGTAGCAAGCAGCTCACACGTACGGTGCCTGTATCGACCATCTTGAACTCCCTATTGAGCCCATCGTAATTCAGCTGAGCCACTTGGCCATAGTCAATGTTAACGACGTGCTCTTGCGTGCAGGCTCGACCATCGATGAGCGCCTGCAACAACGACGACTGCAGCAGCAACAACGACACGTGTGTGCGTGTGTAAGTCACGATACATCATCACGAGATGCAGCGCACTCTCATATGTGTGGGATGCAGCAGGTACCTTGCCGACTTGGCAATCGCCAACCATGGCGATGATGAGTTCTGCGGAGGACATATCGACCAGAGCGGATGGGCGGGCGAGCAAGAGAATGATGAACTTCATTACGAGGCGGCGCCATTCCTTTCGTTTCATTTCGCGTGGGAACTCAGCTATCGCGCGCAGCAAGGGTTGTGTTGTTACTCGGATATGTACACAAGACTTTATCGCAGTGGAGTTGTACAAGCTAGCCAGCCCCCATAGAGGCACAGTACTGAATAAATAAGAGGCGCCGCAAGGTAGCGCCGACGCGATTTGGAGCAGCAGTAAAGGAAGGAAGTAAGGTTTGGTTGGTGTGTGGGTAGAGGTGCCGGAATGGAGGTGATTACATCTCAGCCGAGCTGTCGCGAGAGAGGCTGGCAGCAATGTCGACCGAGAGACCCTGAGAGAGCTTGCGAATCTCGTCCTTGATGAACGGGTGGCGCTTGACCTTGGAGATCGAGATGCGCTTCGAGGCGTTCTTGCACATCATGCGCGACAGCAGGTCGATGGCGTCGCTCGTGAACCAGACCGACCACTGAGGGTCGGTCATGCAAATTGCCCACGCGGTCTCACGGTCGCTCGGGCCCCAGAAGGGATAGCGGCCTCGGAGCATCACGTACAGCACGGCGCCGGCGCTCCAGACATCGAGCTCGGGTCCGTAGACCATTCGCTCGATAAAGGTCTCGGGAGCGCTGTAGTGCACGGTTCCGCCGCGAGCGCGCATGGTTCGCTGCTTGGGCTCGAAGCGCTGGCTGAGACCAAAGTCGCCGAGGAGCACGTTGTGGTTCTCATCGAGGAAGATATTGTCGGGCTTGATATCACTGCAGCAGCGGAGCCAAAAACGCGGTCAGCCAGAGAGAAATGAAAAAGCACACGGCACATCCAGCGAGGAGAGCGGCAATACGTACACGTGGACGATGTGGCGCTTGTGAAGGTAGTCGAGAGCCAGAATCAGTTGTGCAAAGATACGCTTCGACTCGCCAAGGCTCAAGCGGCCACCTGGCGCTTGCGTAATGTGGTCGTGGAGGTCGCCGCCGAGGGCGCGCTGCATCACGAGAAACGCGTGGCCTTGCAGCTCGTAGCGGTAGTGCAGCTCGACAATGTGCGGGTGGCGCAGCGAGGCCATGAGGTCGGCCTCGTCGCGCGCGCACTCGAGGCTGCAGTTCGAAGGCTCGATCTCCTTGATGACGACGGCACGGCGAGAGGTGGTGCAGTGGCCCAGATGGATACGGGAGCGGAAGCCGCCAGCGACGGTGCGCTCGATGGAGAAACCGAGCGAGCCCAACGAGGCGATGGGCGAGGCAGTAGCGGGGTTCTGAGGGAGGGAGGGCTCCATGGCGATGGCAGGATAAGAGATAACAGAGGCAGGAGGAGATAGTAGATGGTGGATAGGAGGAGCGTGGTGAGGAGGAGGTAGCGGCCGTGAGGCGGCGGCGGCGGGGCGAGGAAGCAAATACAACTGTGGCAGCGGCGGCGGCGGTAGGAGCAGCCAGGAGCTGGCGCTCGGCGTCGGGATTTCTCCATTCGAACGAAAAAGAACGCGCCGACCGAACACAGCAAAAGTGCTCCGGCGCCGAGCCAGCCTGGGCCACCGAGTCCCCACATACACCGCGGTGGCGAATGCAAAGCGCCGAGCTGCTGGTATCGCCGAGCTCGCCGACGTGACCGCCGCCGCTCCGGCGAGGGCTTCCGAGACTCGCCGAGGCTGCTACCGAGGTACACAATCCGAGCGAACGAGCGGCCCGGAGCTCGCCGAGCCCAGCTGTCAGTCGAGCGCGCCGGCCGGGCCGAACAGCCCATCGTCGTCTGGCTGGGTGCAGCAGTTGAGCGAGAGCTTGCGAATCTCGTCCTTGATGAACGGGTGGCGCTTGACCTTGGAGATCGAGATGCGCCGCGAGGAGTTCTTGCACATCATGCGCGACAGCAGGTCGATGGCGTCCGGCGTGAACCATGCGGGCCACTGCGGCTCGTCGGAGCAGATGGAGACCACGGTGGCGTCGTCGCTCGGGCCCCAGAAGGGATAGCGGCCTCGGAGCATCACGTACAGCACGGCGCCGGCGCTCCAGACATCGAGCTCGGGTCCGAACACGCGGCCGCCGAGCAGCGCCTCGGGCGCGCTGTAGTACAGCGTTCCGTAGCGCGCCTCGATGCCGCAGCCGCCTCGGGGCTCGAAGCGCTGGCTGAGACCAAAGTCGCCGAGGACCACGTTGTGGTTCTCGTCGAGGAAGATGTTGTCGGGCTTGATATCACTGCAGCGGAGCCCACACACACGCAGCCAGCCAGCCAAAGTACGCCGGAGCAGCACAAAACGCCGGGCGGAAGTGAGTTGCGATGGCGACCGGAGCGCACACCAAAGCGGGCAGGTCGCGATTTGGCGCGCTTGATCGTGCCGCGGCGAGTTGCACGACAACAACGACAACAAAAACCCGCGCCACCGCACAGCGCCCGCACAGCAGCAACAGGCGACGCTCTCCTCAGCAGCACTACGTACACGTGGACGATGTGGCGCTTGTGAAGGTAGTCGAGAGCCAGAATCAGTTGTGCAAAGATGCGCTTCGACTCGGCAAGGCTCAAGCGGCCACCTGGCGCTTGCGTAATGTAGTCGTGGAGGTCGCCGCCGAGGGCGCGCTGCATCACGAGAAACACGCGGCCGCCAAACTCGAGCTGGTCGTACAGCGACACGATGTGCGGATGCGTGGCGTCGCTCAGCAACTCGGCCTCGTCGAGAGCCAGCGCCCGTGCGCTGCTCTTGGCCATGGGCGACACGTCAATCTCCTTGATGACCACCGGCAGCGGTGCGGTCCTGCTGCAGGTTTTGGCCAAGTGGATGACGCTGCGGAAAGGGCCGTCGAGAGTGCTCTCGATCATGTAACCAAGTTTGCGCAGTCGTGAGGCGATGTGCTCGCTCGTACGAGGGAGGTGGTCGGTGTGTGGCGTGGACATGACGAGAGCGAGAGAGAGCGAAAGAGGAGTATGGTGGGTGGTGCACGCGAGAGCAGGAGCAAGTGGAGGCAGTGCACGCGCCGTGGCCGTGGAGGGAGGAAGGTAAGTTGTAATGAGCTGCAACGCGCGGTGGCTGCGCTCTTTTGTAGGGCGCCGTAGGTGTCGTTGGTACGGCTATGAAAACTACGCTGCTCGGGCAGTGCTGTTGCTCGGCGCACGCGCGCCTCACCACACGACACTCGTCTTGCTCGCGTATCTGACCTCCGGCTGGCCCGCCATTCCTCCATTCGATCTCGGACCCAGTGGCGAAGCAATCCCGAGGCGGGCTCGAGTGATCGTGAGCGCCAGCGAGGTGCAAGTGCGCCAAGTTGCACATCAAGTTGGGCAGCTCAGTATGGCAGAGAGGCGTTTCCGGAGCGCAGCGCGGCTGTAGTGAGGCGTTGCTGCTGCGGTTGCTGCTGTGGCGCCAGGCTCCTCCTGCCCAGGAGCGCAAGCAAGCACCCAACTACACCACTGCCTGGCGTTCTATCGTTCAATCGTTCAATCGTTCAATCGCTCATTGCAGTGCACTCGCGGTCGTGGTTCGTGGGAGCCGGAGATGGAGCTCGAAATGACATCTTGGTCTTTGCTTGGTTTGAGCAGAGGTGGACCTTCGAATTGAACAACGGGGCAGTAGCTCGCCCAACCAAGCTAGCCCTGACACGGTAACCCAGTACGACGCACCTTGGTCTGGGAAGTGGCTTGGACTTGGGCTTGGGCTTGGCAACATTAGCTTAGCTGAGGGAGCCTGCTGCGGTTCAGAGCTGCTTCGCTGATATTCGCTCGCTGATCATCGTTCGTCGCTCGCTGCCATCCACCGCCGCAAGGTAGCCGTCCCGTCGTCGTCGTAAGTCGTTCACCGTCGTCTGCTTATGAGCGAATCTCCATCGGCCAAGCGGAGACGATTGAACGGACCATCGACGGCGCATTCATCCTTCGCTGCTGCTGCTGCTGACGACGCCTCAGCCTTCGTTCTACAGCCCACTACCGACCACCACCTCGACGACCACGACCGCCGACTGCCACCACCACCGCCATCCAGCACTGCAATGGCCTCGACACCGGCTCCACCTCCAAGCGATGAGCTCGAAGTCGACGACTCGTTCTACAGCCGCACTCGCTACGTGCTGGGCGATCGTGCCATGAACCGCATGGCTCGCTCGAACGTCTTCCTCAGCGGCCTCGGCGGCCTCGGCCTCGAGATCGGTACGTAGCGAGGGCATCGCGCTCGATGCCACGCCTCGCACTCGCGCGCACTCACGCTTGCTATCGGCCGTAGCCAAGAACGTGGCGCTCTCGGGCGTTCGGCGCTTGACGCTGCACGACACCAAGGCCGCGACGCAGCTCGACCGCGCCACGCACTTCTATCTGACCGACAACGACATTGGCCGCAACCGCGCCGAGCTCTCGCTCGCCCAACTCGACGAGCTCAACCCCTACGTCTCGGTCGACGTGAGCACTCACTCGCTCGATACCGATCTGTCGGTGCTCGATGCGTACCAGGTATACCAATCCATCATCGGCTGCCGCTGACCTCGAACGATTGCTCGCTGACCTCGCTCGCTCGCTGCTGCTAGTGCGTGGTGATGACCGACGTGCCGCTCTCGACCGCCAAGCGCATCAACGACTACTGCCACGCGAAGGGCATCTACTTTATCGGCGCCGAGGTGCGAGGCCTGTTTGCGTGGGCCTTTGCGGACTTTGGCGAGGCGTTCGAGATCTACGACCAGAACGGCGAGGAGGCCGCCGAGGTGCTGGTCGGCCACGTCGACAAGGGCGCCACGACCCTCGTCACCGTGATCGAGAACCAAACGCACGGCCTCGAGACCGGCGATGTCGTGCGCTTCTCTGAGATCAAGGGAATGCCGCAGCTGAACCAAGGAGAGTACAAGGCGCAGGGTACGCACTCACTCTCGCTCGCGGGCACTCGCTCGCGGACTCGCACTCATATGCTCCATCCTCGATTGCAGTCATCACGGCCGCCAAGTTCTCGATCGAACTCGACTCCAGCTCGTGGCCCGACTTTGAGGCCGGCAGCGGCGTGATGCATCAGGTCAAGAAGCCGCGCACCATGTCGTTCAAGTCGCTCGCACAAGCCATCGAGTCGTTCGAGCCCTTTGGCGACGTGTGCTTCTCGGACCTCGGCAAGCTCGACGTCGCCGCCGATGCCCTGCGTGGCGTGCGCGCCCTCGACCACTTCGTCTCCACCAAGGGCCGATTGCCCAACGCGTGGGACTGGGCTGAGGCACAGGAGATCGTCGCCACGTGTCGCTCGCTCGCAGGCGACGAGGCCGTCAACGAGCGCATGGTGCGTCTCATGGCACTCACGGCGCAAGGAAGCCTGTGTCCGATCGCTGCATTCCTCGGTGGCGTGCTGGGTCAAGAGGTCATCAAGGCCCTGTCGGGCAAGTTCACGCCGCTGCACCAATGGGTACACAACGATCGCTCGCCCTTCCGTCCTTGTCGTCGTCGTCATCGCCATCGATGCTCGTCACAACCAAACTCATTTCTATGCCCTGACGATGGTCGGTAGTTCTTCTATGATGCATTCGAGCTGTTGCCAGCTGACGCCGGCAAGGAAGAGAGCTTCAACACACAGCCCTATCAGCCCAAGGGCGATCGCTACGACGCGCAGGTGATCTGCATCGGTTCCGACTCGAGCAAGTTGCTGGCCGAGGCCAAGCTCTTCGTCGTTGGTTCGGGAGCCATCGGCTGCGAGCTGCTCAAGAACTTTGCCATGATGGGCGTCTCGACGGCCGAGACCGGCCGCATCATGTTGACCGACAATGACTTGATCGAGAAGAGCAACCTCAGCCGCCAGTTCCTCTTCCGCCCCAAGGATATCCAGGTACGGACGGAGCTCGAGCACCATGACTGACCTGGTCGTCGGCCTCGAACTCGAATGTCGTTTGGTTTGCTTACACGCGACGTGCCGAGTAGAGCCCCAAGGCCACAACCGCCGCGGCCGCCGCCACGGCCATGAACCCCGCCGTGCACATCAACGCCTTCCTCGACAAGGTCGGCACCGCCACCGAGGCCAAGTTCTCCGACCGCTTCTTCTCGGCGCTTGACTGTGCCGTCAATGCTCTCGACAACGTCGAGGCGCGACTCTACATGGATCAGCGCTGCGTCACCAATCAGAGGCCGCTGCTCGAATCTGGCACCCTGGGTCCCAAGGGACACACGCAAATCATCGTTCCGTTCCTCACTGAGTCCTACGCTTCTCGCCGTGATCCTCCCGAGAAGGTACGCTATTCATTCGGCAAATCGCGTAGTGCCTTGCATCTCCTCACCGTTCTCGTTCTCGTTTCTCCTCGCGATAGGACGTGCCATTTTGTACACTCAAGCTGTTCCCGGCCAAGATCGACCATTGCATCCAATGGGCACGAGACTTGGTCTTTGAGGGCTTGTTCTCCACCAAGGCGATGGAACTCAATCGCTTCCTTGGTCTCAAAGATGTCAAAGAGGTATGATGGAACCGTTCAACCGTGTGCTCTCTCTCTTCTGCTCTTTGTCGATCGATACTCACACTCTTCTCATTCATCTTGTAGCGAGTTGCTGCCAACGACCAAGAGCTGGCGCGTTCCTTCCGCATCGTTGCACGATTCCTCCGTAAGCGTCCGACTTCATGGGCTGATTGCGTGGCCTTTGTTCGCCTCAAGTTCCAGCAACACTACCACAACGCTGCCTTGCAACTGTTGTTCAAGTTTCCGCTTGACCACAAAGTAGAGGACGGTACGAGCAATCTTCTTCCCATCGTCACTGCCGCTGGAGTCTATCAACAAACTTATCGCATCCGCGACCATCATCAGGCTTGTTCTGGGCTTCGCCGAAGCGTCCACCAACGCCGATCATCTTCGATACCGCTGACCCGTTGCACATGAGCTTTGTTCGTCATGGAGCGGCCCTGTTCGCTGCCGTGTGGGGCGTGAAGCCAGGCCCGACTTCCGATCAAGATCTTGCTCAGGTACGCCGCGTAGCCGCGAAACCTACCGCAAGCACTGTGTGAGTGAGAGCGAGAGAGATTGATTCACTCCATGAGTGGCAATGCCCGTGCAGATTCTCGCTGGCGTCTCGGTACCTCCCTTCGTGCCAAAGACCTCCAAGCACATTGAAACCGACGAGAAGGCCAAGCCCAAAGAGACGGTGATCCAGCAAGACGAGCTGGTCGGCTACCAGCATGAGCTCCTGGCGTTCCTCAATTCCGTACCGC
>Ga0209935_1004728_pt1 | contig 12248 bp, 17 predicted proteins | sample ThiBio_1000_plan_2_FD_183958 | JGI IMG/M metagenome (GOLD analysis project Ga0209935, IMG submission 183958) | Wastewater bioreactor microbial communities from Cape Town, South Africa - Thiocy_cont_1000_plan (SPAdes) | ecosystem: Engineered > Bioreactor > Thiocyanate-remediating >... | reverse complement strand
AGCTCGTGCGTACGCGAGTCAAGTCCAGCTGGCCGGCAAAGACCTGGTTGCCGAGCTCCGAGATGCCGCGGAGGAACTCGTCGTGCGTCTCGTCGTCACGCCAGACGCGCGGGAACGAGTGAGCCACCTGCAGAAAGTGCTGCAGGCGCTCGCGAAAGTTCACCAATCCTAACGACATGACGATGTTGTTGTCGTAGAATTGCAAGCTGAAGAAGAGTGCACGGTGGATCAGCGACTCGACTCGAAGATGCAGGTACTTGATAACGAATCGAATCGAATCGAGTCGAATCGAGGAAGGTGTGCACAACGTACAGCGAGCGCAAGTGTTGCATCACGGCGGCAGGCGTCGTGTAGTGCGGCAGGCAGAGCAGCAGCGCCATGAGATCGGGTTCGGGCTCTTTGTCGCCAGGATGGCCCTCGAGCATCACGAACTCGAGCACCTCCTGGATCGAGCCTGCGACGAGCAAAGTTCCGTCCTGTCTCGGGCATGGCAACCCATTCGAGTGAGCATCTGCAACCGACCTTCGTAACACGATGGTGGTTCTCTTGTTGGCTGGTTGGTTGGCGGGCCTCGTACAGGGGATAGCCGGAGGTCGGAGGAGAACCTGCCCGAGCTGGCGAGCTGGCCCGGCGTGTGGCGCACTGGCGAGGGATAGCGCAGTGAGGCTGGTCGCGACGACGAGGAAGCCGATGCTGAGGTGGAGGAGAACCGCCCGGTTATGGTAGTCGAGGCCACGGTGGTTGGTGCCAGGATCGAGGACACACGCAAGCATACAACACACAGCGCCGCGGCGGCAACTCGTTAGTCTCACGGTTAACGGCGACATCGACACAGTAGCGCGATGGTGGTAGGGCGACATTGCGGAGGGTGAGAGTGAGAGTGAGAGGAGTGAGGCACGCTCATGGTAGCGGCAGAGAGCGTCGATGACTGCCGCTCTCGATCTCACTCTCGGTCTCACACTCTCTCTCATATGGGCGAGAGAGCCGACGTACACCGTGGAGTTCCGCCATCAGCGGCACTGGAGCGAGCACGAAACACGAGCGGCAGGTGGCAGTGCGGCATCTGGCGAGTGAGGAGGAGAGTGAGTGGGCGAGCGAGAGCGCATGATGGATGGTCGTTAATGGGTCGTTAGTTCAGCGCAACCTAAAGCCACGCCATGGCACGCTCAACGCAACGGTACGCTCTGCTGCAGGGCGAGAGCGAACGCGAGAGCGAGAGGAGGGAGAGAGGGGCACCAACGTACGATGCGCTCGAGAGGCTTGAGGGCCACTGGCGATACGCTGCCGCTGGGGTTGGTGTAGAGCCGATGGTTGGTGTATCGCTCGCGGATCGACTCGAGGTTGGCATCCGACAACACGCCTGTGGAGCGAGGCACACACGCACACACACGCACACACACACACGCACACAGGTGGACCGGGGAGGGAGCGAGGGGGAGGTATGGCCGCAAGTACGATTAGATTCAGTTCGTGTCGCGTCGCGGCATCAACCAACGTGACTGTCACGCCAGGAGTCGGTGCGACGGGGCGTGGGGGTGGTACATCGATAACTGGAAGGATATTCGCCGCGCGTATGCATGTGTACATATGTACAGATGCGCAACACACACGCCCCATGCGGAGTAGTTGTGTGCGTGCGTGGTTGTGTGGGCGTACCAAAGTGCTTGCGACACTCCTTGCGCAGGAGCTCGGTCACGACCTCGGCGACAGTGAGCTCGGGGTGCACGAACATGCCGGTACAGCTGCTGCTTTCCTCAATGTAGATGCGCGCCATCAGGTGCTTGGACTCGCCCGACGCTCGCTGCATCACGTCGAGCAGCGACGACGGCGCCGACGATGGGTGCGTCGGCAACGGCGGAAGCGGCAGCGCCGACGACGAGGTCGAGCTCGAGAGCGGCGTGCTGGTGGTCGTCGACGAGGGAGCGCTCGCGGCCGAGGGCGGCAGCGTCACGTTGAGCGCGCTCGAGAGCGACGCCAGCGACGACGAGGCGTCGCTACCGGCGGCGGCCGCCAGCGAGGCGATCATGGCCTGCGGCGACTGCTTGCGCCACGAGGCAGGCGTCGGCTGCGGCGAGAGCGGCGGCGACAGCGGCGTCGCAGTCTGCACGTGGTCGATCGACATGGAGCGCGGCGTGCGGATGGCGCCCAGGCGGAACGACAGGAGAGGGCGCTCGGAGTGGCCACCTTCAGCCATTGGTGGCAGCGGAGGTCGTGGCGGGGAGAGATCGAGGTGGAGGCAGCAACGGCGCGAAGTCAACAAGCACCAAGAACCAACAAGGCCGCCCGAGAGCGGCTAGCGAGCGAGAGCGCGCGCGATTGCAGGGCAGGCAGCAGGGCGCTAACGGAGCGGAGATGGTGCTTGCGCGGCAGGGGCGAGAGACAAGAGAGAGACAACAGAGAGCGCGGGCTGTGGTGGCGGGTGAGGTGAGCGACAGCGAAGAGAGAGTGAGAGAGTAGGGCAGCGACACTCAAGAGCGCGAGGAACGGAGGGGCCTTGCGTGTCTGCGTGCGTGCGTGTGGATTGCGAGAGGCAAGCAAGCAGAATGAACGAACGAACGAGCAGGTGTGCTTGCGGAGGAGTGGCGTGGTGGTGGTGGAGAAGGGCTTGGTTGTTGCGTTCGTTCAGCAAGAGAGCAGAGGAGGGGAAGTTTGCGTGCCGCTTTCTCGTCTTTGAATTTCTCGTACTCCGGTTTTCTCGTAACCGAGCAACCACCCTCCCATTACATCCGCCAAGCAACAACCATTCATTCATTCTTTCATTCGCCGCCCGCCACCCGCTGCTGCTCCCGCTACCGATATTACGCCGCTGATGTGCCATCCGGGGTTATTGGCGCCCTCTCTTGCTCGGCCGCGTCGTCTGTGATCGGCAAGCGCTGTCCACCTCACCGTCTCCGTATCTCTTGATCTCGCCCGTTCGTTCGCTCAGCATTGCAGGCCACCGACCAGATGTGGCGGCGCGCCGAACGTACGCGCCAGCGCCACGGCCGAGTTCACTGCTCGGCGAAACTCGGTGGGATCGACTCGTGTCGATGCTTGCTTGTCGCTTCTGCAGCAGCGTTTGAAGCGGTGTGAGCGACGTTGGTTGGAGGCAAACGCGATGCGTGAGGTTCGGTGCACGTACGATCCAGGCTCGATGTTGTGCTTGGGATAGTGGTTGCGGCGGTTGTTGTTCTGCCACGAGAGATAGTGCTTGCCTGCAGCGCGTACAAGAACAGCGCCTCGTTAGCCGCGCTCGCCTTCGGTTACTCGGCCACGGCCACGGCGTCGGGGAGCGTACCGGAGAGCTTGGCCATCAGATGGAACATGTGCGAGTCAAAGTGGCGCGGAAACAGCTCCAAGACCACCGCCTCCTCGGGCAGGAACAGAAGATGTGACAGACCCGAGCCATGCATTCCGACCAGAATCGTCGTGTTACGTATGGTCTATTCGTGCAACGTCAGCAGGCGAGCAGGCGAGCCAGCGACGAGCCACGCACTGCCTCGTACCGCCACCTGCTGCTCGAACGCCATGCCGACGAACTCGACCGCTTGCACCTTGACGGTTGGGTCACACGAGATCCAGCCCACCAGCTCTTTCACATTGGTAATCTAGGAACGCGGGTGCAAGAGAGAGAGAGAGAGATCGATCGAGCGAGTATCAGAGCCAATGTGCGCTACGCCGAGATCGGCATCACGCACCCGTCGCCCAACGTCTGGTTGTGCATGAGGCTCGTTGTTGATCGTACGATCGAGTATCGTCACCACGATCTCACTCGGCTTGTTGTCGTTGTGCGGAGAAACACGCGGCTCGAGTAGATTCATAGTCGCCAGAACGCCGCGTGCGTACGCGCGTACGACTGCCAGCCAGCCAGATGAGTCTCTCTCTCTCTCTCTCTCTCTCTCTCTCTCTCTCTCTCTCTCTCACTCTCTCTCAGCGTACATTCACTGCGACCGCAATCATCAAAGACCGCAGATGGCATCCAGAACGAGTTACAACCTGCCAGGCCCGAGAATGCCGCGCGTTTGAAGAGTACCTAGATCGCATACGAAAGCGAATGAACCATCTATCACTCGCACTGTGGCAAGAATCGGATACACACCTGCGGAGAGCCGTAGTGCTCGATGGCTTGCATCCAGTACAACACCGGATGCCGCGTGACGACTCGCCAGAGCTGCTCGTACAGCCCGACTTTGCGGTGGTCCTTGTCGTCGTCGATCAGAATCACCTGCACGTCGTCGTGCGTGACGCCCAGCACCTCCAAGGTCTGGAACGCCATCACGTGGTCGTTGATGCAGTGGAACAGATTCGACGAGCCGTCGCGACGAATGAACAACGTCAGGCGCTCCTCGATGACGCGTGCTTCGTGCTGGAGCAAGGCGAGAGGGCGAGCGGGTCGGTCAGTCGTGAGCGCCAGCGCCGGCTTCCATCGAACACATACCAGCATCGAGGGCGGTACGGTGGCCCAGCGATTGAACGGCAGACAGTCGATCAGGTCGATCTTGGGCTCGCGTTCCGGAGGATAGCACGTCACGCGAACGCCGCGCTTGTCGCGACGAGCCAGCTGCTCCAAATCCACCAGCACCTCGGTAGCGTAGCACAGATGCGCCGCCTGCTCGCGTTCGTTTTGCAACCGCGTGGCGCCGAAGCACTGGATCTTGCTGCTATCGATCGTGTCAGGCGGAGGCTCGCACACGGTCACGTTGTTGGGCGGCTGTCGCATGGCGTGTATGCGCCGTTCGTCGAGCAGCATCTCGCATCGTTGCGCACCGAGGCTGCTGGGTCGTTGGAGCCACTGCTCGAGGTGGCTTTGAGACGAGAGGCTGATCAAGGCAGCGACCAAGCACAACGACAGCAGCAGATGGAGCGAATGGAGAGGCATGGCTTCATCGGGTGATAGGGTGGATATGATAGTAGTTGATTGGATATGATAGATAGTAGTTGATGGGATATGATAGTAGTTGATTGGATATGATAGTAGTTGATTGGATATGATAGTAGTTGATTGGATATGATTGTAGTTGATTGGATATGACTGTAGTTGATTGGATATGATAGTAGCTGATTGGATATGATAGTAGCTGATTGGATATGATAGTAGTTGATTGGATAGTGGATTGTATGTGGGCGACGAGGCAAAGAACAGTGCCGCCGTCTCCTTCGCGTCCTTGTCGTTGTATCTCGCTCGCTCGCTCGCGCACCTGTCTCGCTCGCTCGCTCGCTCGCTCTCTCCAACATGGACTCCGCCATGGCCGAGAACATGTTCCGTAAGGCACATTCGTTGTGGATGGGCGAAGGCTCGGCCGTGGTCGACAACGAGGGCGCCTTCGGCCTGTTCCAGACGGCGGCACAACTCGGCCACGCCGGAGCGCAGTGTGCCTTGGGCATCATGTATCTGTGCGGCAGCGGCACCGAACGCGACGACGTGACCGCCGTGCGATGGCTCAAGCGCGCCGCCGATCAGAACTACACGCGCGCCTTGCGTCTACTCGGTTCCATGTGGTCGGCCGGCCGCGGCCTGCATGCTGACGAGGACACGCGTCTGTTCCGCGAGTGTCAGGAGGCCGCCGATCGCGGCGACCCGGTGGCGCAGCACTACACGGCGCTGCTGTACGAGTGCGGCCGTGGCACCGAGCGCAGCACCGAGCGTGCCGTCAAGTACTACGAGATGGCGATCGAGCGCAACTACGCGCTCTCCATCAACAATCTCGGCTTCATGTACTACCGAGGCACCGGCGTACCGGTCGACAAGCCGCGCGGCCTCGAGCTGCTCCAACGCGCCGCGGCGCTCGGTCTCCCGATCGCCAACACGACGCTCGGTTTCGTACACAAGCAAGGCGACCCTGGGTTGGTCGAGAAGAACCTCGACAAGGCCATCGAATGCTTCACGCTCGCTGCAGACAATGGTGATGCCGTGGCGCATCTCGAACGTATGTCGTCGTCATTGTTCGTTCGTTCGTTCGTTCGTGAGCGAGTGTCGACAATCTCTCGCTCTCTTGATCGTGGTAGTGGTATCTCGCAATCTCGCTCATCAATGCGTGTAGTGGGACAGATCTACGCCGAGCTCAATCGACATCAAGAAGCATTCGCTCGCTTCCTACAGTCGGCTGGCTTCGGGCATCCGAGTGCCTTCAATGCGCTCGGCCTGTGTTGCTTCTCGGGCAAGGGCACTCCCGTCGACCTGTACGAACGACTCGTCCAACCCTATCCAATGCCAATGCGAGCAGCTTTGCAACTCACCGATCGGTACACGCACGCAGGCAACAGTCACTCAAGTGGTTCTTGAAGGCAGCCGAGCACGACTATCCGGTGAGCGTGTACAACGTCGGCTACCTGTACGAGCTCGACTGCAAGTACGAGCTCGCTGCCAAGTGGTACCGACGTGCTGAGGCGCTCATGTGCGATACCAAGGGCCGCCACATCTCGGTTGCAAGTACGCGCATCCCACTCGCTCATTCGTTCGTTACGACCACGCTGACACCGTCGTGCGCCTCACAGTGAAGCTGCCTTGGAAGCGGAGCCTGCACTACGCCTATCCGCCCGAGTTCAAGACCGAGGTCTTTACGATGTTCATGCTGTTCCGCCATGCGCAACCGCCGACCGGCTTGCAGTTACTGCAACTGCCGTGGGAGCTGGTGTTCGCCATCATCGAGCAACTGGCCGAGCTGTACAAGCTCGACATTCCGCACAAGCCCGACCCGCCCAAGGCTCCGTCGTCGTGCAAAGACTCGTAGCATCATCCAGCCAGCCATCCATCGGCTTCGTTGCTGCTCGTGCTCGCTCGCTCGAAGTGAGCGGCATTGGTTGTTCTTTTGTGAGTGAGAGAGAGTGTGTGTATGTGTGTGTGTGTTATTTATTGGCCAGCTGGCTTGAGCAGCCGCAGCAGCAGGGGTGGTAAAACGAACGATGTCGTTGGTCGTTGCCAGAGATGAATGAATGGCTATGGCTATGGCAATGGCTATGATAATGGTGGCAGTGGTACTGGTGGCACACAGTCGTGCAATGAATGCGACGACTACAACACTCTCAACTACAATCAACAGTAATCAACAACAGCAACAACGGCGAAGACGACGACGACGATACGACGAGCTGGAGCCTCCGTGTGTCGACGACGGATTAACCACGCGTCGTACGGCGCGGTCGTTGGGGTTTGTCGTTGGTGGTACTCGTGGAGCTCGACGAAGCCGGCGCCTGGCGAGTGCTGCGAGTGCGCGTCGATGCTCGAGTGCCAGCGGCAGCAGCACTCGGAGCCTTGCGCTTCGATGCTGGCGCGGCGCTTGGCTTGCGGCGTTCGGCCTCGTCCTCCTCGTGGTCCTCATCATCGTGATCATCGTCGTCATCGTCATCGTCGTCCTTGCGCGGGCTACTGTCATCGTCGTGCTCGAGCGCGTTGCGTTGGCTGGCGGCCTTCTGAAAGTAGAAGAACTTCTCGGTCTCGGTGAAGCCGAGGTTCTTGAAGAACGCGATGGCCTGCGTGTTGTCGGCCTGCGTGTCGACGAGGATCGTGTAGATGCGACGCGCTAGCACCTTCTCCTTGAAGGCGTGGTACAGCTTGTGGCCGATGCGGAGGCGCTGGAAGGTCGGCGACACGGCGAGCCAGATCAAGTAGCCGTACTGCGCGTGTTGCTGCAGCTTGAGCAGCTTGTCGAGCGTCGTGCCGAGAGCGAAGCCGGCCACTTCGCCGTTGACCTCGGCCACGAGCGCGTACTCGGTGTCGGTCTCGAACGCGTCAGTCACTTGCGACTGTTATTCACGCGAGCGCACGGTAGGTCGTTAAGAAAGCGCTCGCCAGGCAGCAGGCAGCAGCTGGTTGCAGCAGACATACCTCGTCCCAGAGACGATAGAGATTGGGCCGCACCTCGGTGAAGACCAGCTCGCCGATCTGGAACACGCTCCAGATGTCGTCCAGCGTCATCTGGCGGATCTCGATGTTGACCTGCGGCATGTGGCGCTTGGCGGCAGCAGCGCCATCACCAGCGCCATCGGCATCGCCATCACGCGCTCGCTTCTTGCTCGAATCTCCCAGTGCCGCTGGCGGCAGCTCGGCCGTATCGAGCACCAACGGACCGGGCGTCGCTGGCGTCGCTGGCGTGCTCGGTGCCGAAAGGTCGGAGCTCGACGACGACGAGGTGGCTGACGCCACCGATGCCGCCGCCTCCGCCGAGGTCGACGTGGCCGTGGCCGCCGGTTCAGAAGCGATGGGCGCTGGCGTGCCGCTGTTGCCGGGCACCGTCGGGGCGCCGTCGAGCGTGAACTCGGCGCAGAGGTACACCTGCTCGATCGGCTCGCCGTAGCCGAGCTTCTGCAGGAAGCAGATGGCGGCGTAGTTCTCGACCGGCGTGTCGACCAGGTACATGGTGACGCGCTCCTTGTCGACCATGATGCGCTCGATGCGCTTGACCAAGGCCGACCCGACGCCCATGCGTTGGTAGTCGAGGTGCACCGCGACCCAGTTGAGGTAGCCGCACTTTTGCTGCTTCTTCTCGATGGTCGAGCCGAGCGCGAAGCCGACCAACGTGTCGGTGTCGGCGAGCTCGGCCACGAGACAGTACGCCGGCTCGCTCGTGTAGCAGCCGATGAGCGCGAACTGGTCAAAGGTGCGCGAGAGAGAGATCGAGAACTGGAACAACGAGAGGCCCAGATGGTAGCACGCGGCGCAGTCCTTGAGCTTCATGGGCCGGTAGCGTATCTTGCGGCCGTCGAGCACGCCGTGCTCCTCGAGCATGTCGAGCTGCGCCGCCAAGACATTGGCCGGGCGAGTCTTGGGCTTGATCAACAGTGACGACTCCCGCTTCTTGGGGAGCTTCTTGCGCCACTGTGTGAGTGCCATACGCACGTCCAGTGTGCCTGTGCTGAATCGGTACGCGCCCACCCTCGAGCGCGAGAGACACGAGCAACGACGGGAAGAGAGAAAGAGAAGCGCGAGAAGTGCAAGTCTGCGCGCTTTGTATTGGCGTTGCGATATTGAGATTGATACAATGATTGATGAGAGAGCAAGAGTCATATTGAGCAACGCATTTGTGAGTGAATGAGAGAGAGAGAGAGAGGTCTTGATTATTGATATCTCGTTCAAGAGGTACGAGATATCGATCATTCAAGAGCATTGGTGCTTGCTTGCTTGCTTGATTGAGTGTGCTGCATCATGCGAATGATGAGAGAACAAGAGGAGGTGCTGGATAGTATCGTCACATCATGGCGCACTTCTTCTTCTTCTTCTTGGTGGTAGTGGTCTTTCGAGATCGATCACATGGCGCAATGCGATCTGGATGGACTCAAAGATGCGAGAAGATCTCGAACAGCAGCTCGTTCGGAATCATCGACATCGCCGAGCACTCATCGACCAGCGATCGAATCATCGTCATCGTCGACACTGCTCGCTTCATCCATGATGGTGCATATCGATGACGATCTGGACTCCATGCGAACGTGTCGGCAAGCCATTGATTGGTTCCAATCACATGCACTCGATGATTTGCCGTGAAGGCGATGAGACCTCGATGCTCGTCGAACGCAACTGCCAATGGCTTCTCGATACCACAATCGAACGATGAGATGTGATGGCCTTCGTGAGTGAATGATTGCAATCGCTTGTTGAGGAGGTCAGCGACGATGATTCGACCTTGATTGGCGATGCACAATCCAAGAGGACGCTTGAACTGGCATGGTTGATCGCCTCGAGAGCCGAACTCGAACAAGAACGAGCCATCGATCAACGACAATACTTGCACTCGATGGTTGTCGGTATCAGCGACGATGATTCGATGTCGATCATCATCGATCGCAATGCTTGATGGAGAATCGAACTCGCCAGGTCGAGATCCATGCTTGCCGATCTTGAACAAGAACGAGAGATCGATCGACGACAAGAACACCAATCGATGGTTGAAGGTATCGACGATGATGATGCGATGGTGATGCTTGTCGATCGCAATGCCTTGAGGACTCCTGAACTCGAGATCTCGTGATCCTTGATGGCCGATGCACGACACAAACGATTGATCGCTCAATGACCATGATTGTACTCGATGATTGAAGCAATCAGTGATGAGGATGCGATCATGATCGTGATCGATCGCAAGGCCGTATGGCTGGTAGAACTGGCCTTGTTGGTTGCCCTGCTCGCCGAACTTGGACACGAACGAGCCGCCTTCATCACAGGAGAATACTTGCACTCGATTGTTGTTGTAATCGACAACGAGCAAGAGACCTCGATGATGGTCGAACGCCAAGCTCGTCGGCCAATTGAACGCGCCATCAGCATCGCCTTGTTGCTTGGTGCCGATCGAGAGCTTGATTCGAGCATCACGATCAAGAGCATCGTCTCCCATCATCTCTTCCAAGCTCTCTCTCTCTCTCTCAACGAAGCGCCGACCAACTGAACCACGCAACCACGCCAAAGACGTGGCGAGAAAGAGAGAGACACGAACGCAACCACGCAACGAAGCAACAAAGAGTTTATGAACACAAGAACAACAAAACGCTGAGACTTCTTCATTTGGGTGGATTGATTGCGAGAACACTATCAATATCAATTGACGAATGAGAGAGTGGAATGAGAGAGTCGAATGAGAGAGAGAGAGGCCTTGATTGATATCTCGTTCAAGAGGTACGAGATATCGATCATTCAAGAGCATTGGTGCTTGCTTGCTTGCTTGATTGAGTGTGCTGCACGATGCGAATGATGAGAGAACAAGAGGAGGTGCTGGATAGTATCGTCACATCATGGCGCACTTCGTCTCGTTGTTGGTGGTGGTGGTCTTGTGAGATCGATCACATGGCGCAATGCGTTCTGGAGGCTCGAGGAACGAGAAGATCTCGAACAGCAGCTCGTTCGGAATCATCGACATCGAAGAAGAATCATCGACCAGCGATCGAATCATCGTCATCGTCGACACTGCTCGCTTCATCCATGATGGTGCATATCGATGACGATCTGGACTCCATGCGAACGTGTCGGCAAGCCATTGATTGGCTTCAATCACATGCACTCGATGGCCTGCCGTGAAGGCGATGAGACCTCGATGCTCGTCGAACGCAACTCCGAATGGCTTCTCGTCGCCACAATCGAACGATGAGATGTGATGGCCTTCGTGAGTGAACGATTGCAATCGCTTGTTGAGGAGGTCAGCGACGATGATTCGACCTTGATTGGCGATGCACAATCCTTGAGGCTCGTTGAACTGGCATGGTTGATCGCCTTGAGATCCGAACTCGAACAAGAACGAGCCATCGATCAACGACAATACTTGCACTCGATGGTTGTTGGAATCAGTGACGATGATTCGATGTCGATCATCATCGATCGCAATGCTTGATGGATAATAGAACTCGCCAGGTCGAGATCCATGCTTGCCGATCTTGAACAAGAACGAGAGATCGATCGACGACAAGAACACCAATCGATCGTTGTTCTCGTCGGCGATGATGATGCGATGATGATGCTTGTCGATCGCGATGCCTTGAGGATACTCGAACCCGAGATCTCGTGATCCTTGATGGCCGATGCACGACACAAACGATTGATCGCTCAATGACCATGATTGTACTCGATCATTGGCCCTGTCAGTGATGAGGATGCGATCATGATCGTGATCGATCGCAAGGCCGTATGGCTGGTAGAACTGGCCTTGTTGGTTGCCCTGCTCGCCGAACTTGGACACGAACGAGCCGCCTTCATCATCATCATCATCATCACAGGAGAATACTTGCACTCGATGATTGTAAGAATCGACAACGAGCAAGAGATCTCGATGATGGTCGAACGCCAAGCTCATCGGCAAGTGGAACAGGCCATCAGCATCGCCTTGTTGCTTGGTGCCGATCGAGAGCTTGATTCGAGCATCACGATCAAGAGCATCGTCTCCCATCATCTCTTCCAAGCTCTCTCTCAACGAAGCGCCGACCAACTGAACCACGCAACCACACCAAAGACGTGGCGCGGGCGAGAGAGAGAGAGAGAGACACGAACGCAACCACGCAACGAAGCAACAAAGAGTTTATGAACACAAGAACAACAAAAACGCTGAGACTTCTTCATTTCTGTGGATTGATTGCGAGAACACTATCAATATCAATCGACGAATGAGAGAGTGGAATGAGAGAGTGGAATGAGAGAGAGAGAGAGAGAGAGACTGCTTGATATCGATGGCTGGGTTGGTGTCGTGGCAATGCGAGCGGGTATGGCACGCTCACTCCTCATCCATCGGCAGGTCGGCCATGCGCACCTTCCGCATGGTTTGGTAGGTATTGCCGCCACCTCGACGCAACGT
>Ga0209935_1004727_pt1 | contig 12248 bp, 24 predicted proteins | sample ThiBio_1000_plan_2_FD_183958 | JGI IMG/M metagenome (GOLD analysis project Ga0209935, IMG submission 183958) | Wastewater bioreactor microbial communities from Cape Town, South Africa - Thiocy_cont_1000_plan (SPAdes) | ecosystem: Engineered > Bioreactor > Thiocyanate-remediating >... | reverse complement strand
CTGCGACACGGGCTGCTCGAGCTGGCGTGCGTCCTCTTGCACGGCACGGAACTCCTCGGCGAGACACGAGAAGCGGTGCGCCGACGACGGAGGCAGCGACGCCGCCATGTGGTGGCACGCTCGGTTCTGGCGCGAGTTGCTTGAGGTGCTTTGGATGCGCAACCACTACTGGCTCTTGGAGCTCTCAAAGTAACCAGGATAGCTGGCTGGTACTGGTAGATCGCACAAGAGAGGCCAGCAAATCTCGTCTGATGTTGGCGATGATGGCGCGAGGCGGTGATGTGGGAGGAGGCGGGTAAGGAAGGGAATGGCCGACACCCACGCAGACTCGAGCGAACAACAAGACACCGCTACTCACAGGTACCGCGATCGTGCGTGTGGAGATGGTGGCGAGAGCTATCGCGTGGCAGCCGACGATGACGATGCTGGCAGACGACGAGGAGCAAGCGAAGAACAACAACAAGGCTTCTCTCGCTCTCTCTCTCATTCGCTCAGAAGCTTCTCTGCGCTCTCTGTTATCGCTGCGCTTCAAATAATGGTGAGCTCTCCGGGGTACGTCACTCGCTCGCTTCCGCTGCTCCGTGCGGAGTTCCTACGCCGTCCGACTCGCATCCGTTATCGCATGGAGCACGCGCTGTGACGAGCCGTTGTCGGTTGCGTGGGGCGCCAGGCGTGCGGGTGGTGGGCTGTCGAGTCGAGGGAACACGTGCCATAGATCGAGAGTGGCAAGTGAGCGGGGGAACCGCAGCAGCAGCTCTCAGTAACCAAAGCGGGAACGAGTGCTGTGTAGATGGGCGATGTATTGAGCACTTATCGCGCGGCGGCCGCGTGCCGGTAGATATTAGCTCGTGGCGTGATGATATTGAGCCAACGGTGGCAACGCTCGATGTCACTGGGTGAGCAGCAGCAGCAAGATAGACACCGTATGCACACTTATATGTGGATTGGATTGGCTGGGCGCTCTCGCGCCAACGAGTACGCGAGTATAAGCGAGCGAATGAATATGCATATAAATTGTGCGAATGAAAATATGACGCTGGCCTACAAGGCTGCAGCGGCAACGATGCGCGAGTGGACAAAACCAAACACGATCATCATCTCCTGATAGTTGAACGAGTGTGCCAAGCCTGCAATCAGGTGCCAATCGAGCGAGAGCACTCGCGGTCGCAGGAGGTCGGCGGTCCGTTCGCCCCACTCCCACGATACGCTCGGGTCGCTGTTTCCGTGCGCAACCAGCACCGGTACATCGGTGCGGATCGTGGCGCCCTCCTAGTAACTCGCGAGTTAGTTTCCAGGACGCGGCGCCTCGTCTTCGAGCTCTCGGCGTACCTCGAGCAGCTTCGATGCCGATGGCAGGAAGGAGCTCAGCACCACGACGGAACTGAGCGCAACCGGGCTGAAGTGCAATCCGGCGTAGATGGCCATCGCTCCACCTGCAACAGGAGTCAGTCAGTCAGTCAGTCGATCGATACGGAGAGCAAGAGACCGAAGATGTGGCGTACCTTGACTGAACCCGATGAGCGCGATGCGGTTCGCAGGTATACCGGCCGCAATCTCACTGTCGATCATTTGCTGCACTGCAATACATGCGCCCGACATACGGACACAATCAGTTTGAGGCTGTCGAACAAGAAGATCGAGATCAAAGCTGGCTAACGGATTCGATCGCAGTCAGGCACGTACACAGTGCTGCGTTGCTGGTGATGGTCGGCCAGTCCTCCTTGCAATCGAGATCCAGCGAATCGCGGTCGAACCAGATCGGTATCACGTCACCCGAAGCGAGCGTGTATGGCCGCTTGGGTCTACAGTGGTGGCCAGCGTTACGACAGGAGCGCCATCGAGTTAGCGTTGCAGGCTCGAGAAACGTGCGGGCTGGCGCCCTAACGGTGCATCGCACCACAAGCGCGGCTGTCGAACCACGTACGCCTCAGGAACGACGAACTTGAGCGACTGATGCCAGGCGCCTCGGATGGCGTTGATGAGCCTGATGATCTCGGTCGCGTTGCCACCGCTGCCATGGAGGAAGAACACGGTGCCGAGGTGCGCACCAGTCGGCTCGACCACCAACGACTCCATCTTCTTTGTTACTGTTGCAGCTGTTGCAGCTGTTGATGTTGCAGTTGATGAAGTGAAACGCTGCACTCGCCAACGCTGTCGCTCGCTACCCGCAAACCAAGAAAGTACCACCACCACTGCAACCAAACTCCACGCAAGAATATCGATCCACGAGCCGCAGTACGGCATGCACCAGCCAGCAAGCAAGCAAACAAACAACCAACCAGCAACGGACAGCGGGCACCGAGAACGCAAGTAGCAACAGCAGCAGCGAGCGAGAGGAATGCGGGCTTAAGCCTGGCGAAAGTGGCGAAAAATCGAATCCTCGGCGGCGGCGAAATCGCGCAAATGCGATAGACCGGCTGCGTTGTTGCCTGTTTCGCTGGAGTCTCATCTTCATCACCAACAGCAGCACCAGCGAGGAACTTGGCGCTCTCTCGCTCTCTCTCGCCTGTGTGTTTGTATCTCCGCTCCGCTCTGCCTACCTGCCTGCTGTGCGCTCGCTCTGCACGATCATCACGCGTACATACGTGCGCGCGTGTCGCTCTTCGCTGCTCGCTCGTCGTGTTATTCCTCGAGACGAGTTCGGTGTTTGTTTGTTTGTTTGTTTGAGCGCCTTCCAGCCGTTGTTGCGCCAGCGAGCGGGTGAACTCTCTCTGCCTCACTCAAACGCGCCGCGCGTGTGACACTCGTCTTCCCGTTGGGTGTGTATCTCTCTTCGATCAGTCCTCGATCAAGGCTCCCCCGACACACACACTCTCTCTCTCGCCGCCGGCCCACGCATACTCGCGCGCGTCTCGTCTTCGCCATGGACGCCAAGGCCAACGGCAAGGAGCGCAAGCACCACAAGCGCCACCACAAGGCCTCGACGAGCTCTCATGAAGCGCCCGAGCACCGCCACAGCCGCCGCAGCGTCGCGGGCCTCATGAATGCCCTCCGCCCACGCGACCGACTCGCCAAATCCCAGAGCGAGACCTCCGCCTCGGTCGTGACCGATATCCTGCCCAATCCCGCCCTGCCGCGCACCATGTCGACCTCGCCGCGCTCTATGTCGAGTGCCGCCTCGGCCGCCATGGCGCTGCCGAGCGAGACCGACTCGGACTCGATCGATATACCCACGGTCGCCACCGAGCGCGCCGCACTGCCCGACGACGCCGTCATATGCGCCATCGCCAGCACTGGTTCTACGAGTGATCTCGTAAGCGTCGATCCGCCCACCACCTCCACCACCAGCACCTCGACCTCGACCTCCTCCACCTCTACGTCGTCATCGTCGTCGTACTGCGCCTCGTTGACCACGGTCTTCCCCGTACCCGTCGTTCCACTGCGAGACTTCCAAGTCATCCGCTTGATTGGATGTGGAGCGGTCGGCACGGTCTTTCTCGTGCAGCTCCGCGGTACCGACATACTGTTCGCCATGAAGGTCATCACAAAGAATCGCGTGCGCCATTCGCGCAAGGTATCTACGCCGCGCTCTCTCTCTCTCTCTCTCTCGCGTGTGGTTGTACACCGATCCACCGTGTTATGCCTGCAAAGTCCTCGCAAACGAAGGCTAATACTTTCTCTGGTACAGTCGATCGACTCAGTGTTGGCCGAGAGGAAGTTCCTGGCAACGCAGCCAGGGCACCCATTCATCAACAAGCTCTTCTACGCCTGCCACACGGCGCTTCACTTGATTCTCGTGCTCGAGTATTGCTCAGCCGGCGATCTGTTGGCCGCCATCAAGCGTCAGCCGTCGTCTCGGTTTTCTGGTATCATTCGTGTCTCTCTCGCTTTCCCGCTCTCTCGCAAGCGCACGCCTCGTGTGTTGATATTGGGCTCTTGCTCTTGTTCTTGTATCGCGTACTCACTCGCCTGCTCGATCAGAGGAACAAGCACGAGCGTATATCGCAGAGATTGTTATGGCGCTCGAGTATATTCACTACAAAGGCTTCTTGTATCGAGGTACGCCGAAATATGAGTCTGTCTCGATTCCTTCTTTGTTATTGTTGCTGTTACGGCAGTTGCGGCAGTTATGCGTGGCAGCAGTACGAAAGATTGCGGCAGTAGTGGCGTTGCAGCGGTGCTGGTGGTGACAAGCGCTGGTGGCATGTGTGTGTGCGAGTTGTGGTAGTATCGCGGTACATTATAGTTCGTATGAGACCGGAGTTTGAACGGAAGCGCTTACTTGAATTCCTGTCGATTGATCGAACTATCTATCTATCTATCTATCTATCTCTCTCTCTCTCTCTCACAACTCCCTTGCGTTGTTCTTGTTGCTCCGTCTAGACATCAAACCCGAAAACATTCTCTTGCACGCCGACTCGCATATTCGTGTGATCGACTTTGGTCTCGCCAAGCACCAGGCCGATTATCGCATGGAGCAAAAGATGGTGGTCAAGCGATCGCTGTTCTCGCGCAAGGTACACCAACCGGCCGATACTCGCTCTCGTCTTCGCTCTCACTCTCGCACATTGATCGCCACTCACCCCTTGTCGCGTCGTGCCGTGTAGACCAAGCTGACGATCTCCAATGGGCCTGGTCCATTGATGCGCACCAACAGCCTCGTGGGCTCGGCCTTCTATGTCGCGCCGGAAATGATCAAGGCACAAAAATCCGAGCGCGGCTACGATAGTCGAGCCGACTGGTGGGCGCTCGGAGTTCTGTTATACGAGATGCTGGTCGGCCATCCGCCGTTCCAAGGCGAGCAGCTGCCCGACGTCTTTGGTTCGATTGCGCAGTGCGCGTACGAAATCCCGCCTGATGTCACGGTACGACGACAACGCGAGAGCTTGTCGTCGAGAATCTCTCTCCCGCTCCCTTTCACACACGAAATACTCACCGTGTGATGGGTGTGTCGGTCCGTTCCACCAAACAGTGTAGCAAAGAGGCAAGGCATCTACTATCGCGACTCATGTGTCCCAATCCCGATACGCGTCTGGGCGGAATGCATGGTGCACAAGAGGTCAAACAGCACCCGTTCTTCCGCGACGTCCAATGGGCTTGTACGTTTGAATGATCGTGCTTGCCGGTAGTGCGCGCACTCGTGTACTTATACTACCATTCTCCCCCTCGAACGACAGTGGTTCGGCACTCGACGCCGCCGAGCGTAGGAGAATGGGTACCTGACGATCCAGTAAGCTTGCTGACGCCCGAGCAGGCGTTCGAACACCTCGAATTCATGACTGCCGTCAACCAAGTACGTCGCGTCGCGCCTATGTTACTGCTACTCCGAGAGAGAGAGAGAGAGAGAGAGTGCTGATTTCTGCTTGTTCTACTCGTTGCTTGACTCCTGCAGGATATCGAGATCAACCCACCGGATGCGGACTTTGATGGCTTCCCGTATTGCGCACCCGAGTTCGTCGAGATGCTCGCGAATCGCCAACCGACGACTACCGACTCATAGTCGCATGCCGTCATGAGCCGCTCCTCACGCACCATCTCGCCAACTCACCCACCCACTCGGCTCGAGCCTGTATGTGTACAATGCTGCAAGATCTACGTTACGTTATTATTCGCTCGCAAGAGCGCCTCGAACTGTGAAACGTGTACGAGCGCGCGCACTTGCTTGCCCTCCTCGTCCTCCTCCCTTCCTTGTACCAATCATTCCTGAATAGCTCCTTCAATCGCACGTTATTTTTATCTATTGAATGAATGAAACCAGCGCATGAATGTGACGTGCAAGGTGGTCGATATCAATGTAGAATGTAGTTGTAAATACATTCATTCATTCATTCATTGATTCTGCTGATGCATACTCAACGCCAAAACAAAACAATGCGATCATTTACGCATCGAATCATCATCGTCATCACATCATCTCGCTATACAAAATACGGCATGGCTTCGTGGCTCACACCTATCTATCTATACAAGCCGACGAGATGGCGAGAAGAGGGTATCTCCTCCTCTTTCTCTTCCTCCTCATCAATCTCAATATCAATATCAACCGTGAGTCTCTCTCTCTCTCTCTCTCTCTCTCTCGCTGTGGCTTACTTGGAGCTACCAAGCTTTGGCAATATATATACCATGCCAGTTGCAGCACGCACACTGGGGTGCCTAGCACGGACAGTCGGTCGGGTCGGAAAAGTTCGTCGCATGGCTCGGAGGTGGTATGCACTTCTGCAATGCTTCTTGTGCTGCATGGATGAAGCCAGCGGCGAAGCAAGGAATGAGCACATACAAATGGAATTACCACTCACCCCGCTCGCTCAGTGGCGCTCGGTATTGGTGGGCGTGATGCCACGAGAGAGCACAGCGAGGCGTACTGAGTTGTTGGAAGAGCGCATCGACGTTGGCGCCAGTCTGTGCGCTGGCCTCAAAGAAGATGGCCTTCGATTGACGAGCGATCTCGCTGCCCATCGTGGTGGGCACCTCTTGTTGGTCCTCGAGATCGGCCTTGGTGCCAACGATGCAGATGACGGGCGACTTGTTCGAATTGCCTTGCAGCTCCCTCAGCCAATAGGACACGTTTTCGAATGATTCCTGCGCGTGAGTGCGAGTGAGCTCGAGTGCGATGAGGCAACACTTGAACCGACCGGACCGGGCCGGAGCAGTACCTTGCGTGAGATATCATACACGATGACCGCTGCATCAGCTCCTCCTGTGATTGTTCGATCGGCGAGAGTATCGGAGTATTGAATGAGCGAGTCGTCCACAACAAACACACACACATATGTGCAGCTTCGAATCGAATCGAAGAGAGCAGTAGTATTAACATACGATAGTATACAGGAGCTAATGAGCGATATTTTTCCTGACCAGCGGTGTCCCAGATCGTGAGCTTGACCTTGACGATGAACGAATCGCACCAGGACCACAAGCACACGCATATGCCTCAATGAGTAGGTGTGGTGCATCTCTACTTGTGCTCTCGCTCTCGCTCTCGGTGATCCATACTCGCTTGTTGTCCATGAGTAGCTTCTTAGTCTCGAATGCAATACTACTCGTACAATCGCACGATGCGTGGGGCGTAACGAGAATCAGCATCAGGTGCTGCTGGCGCGAACACCGACAGCATTGGCGATTCGTACGTGATGGTCGAAGGCGAGTCACCAAAGGTACCACTGACGAAGCGCCGAACGAGAGCCGTCTTGCCCGAAGAACTGTCGCCAAGCACCACGATCTTGACTTGCCACACCGAGTCGTCATCGTCGTCATTGTTCGACGTGCCAGCGAGCCACTCGTCGTTGGCTGACGCGAACTTGGACGACATCGCGAGAGAGCGCGAGTTCGGGTGTTGCAGCACCTCCTGAGCAGCCCCACCAGGTCGACAACCGAATGAATGAACCGCGAGCGCAGTGGTGGTGCAGAGATCGAGCGAGTGTCGAGTGGGCCAAACGAGCAGCAAGAACAAGAGCAGGACGAGAGGCACAGCGAGACGAGGAGGATAGCGAATGTTCCAGCAGCAGAGGAGCACTGTTCTTCGTACTGCGCTCGGGAGCCGACCTGCCTTCTGGTTCACTCTCTCTGCCTCTCTCGCTGCCAGTACGCCGGAGCCGCCACCGTCGACATATCCCCAAGGCCTTGTCGAATTTGTGGCGAGATCCCTGAGCCTCCTCAGGAGAGGGAATCAGCGAGCCAGAACTGAGGTAGGCGAGGCAGCAGAGACGAAGACGAAACGGGGCACGCACATTAAGGAAACCACCAGGCTCCAACTGCATTAAGTCCGGGGGCCCAAGCCCAGGGTTGCTCTAGAGCCCGGCACTGCTTTCCTCAGGCAGCCTCCCTCCTCTCGTCTCACCGACCGAAAACACAACGACGCAACACCAGAGAGGAGAGCGCGCCAGAGCACAAGAGAGCGAGAGTAGAGGCTGTGGCTCCCTCTGCTCCTTCGTCGATCTCCTCCTCTCCTCCCCTCGCTCGCCACCCACCGACACCCGGGCGCTCCCCCACTCTCGTGTGTGTGTGTGTGCGCGATGTTGGCCCGAGTAGTACTGGTGCTCGCGGCCTTGGTGCTCGCCGTCGCGGCGACCGAGCTCCAATGCCCGGTGGTACTCGATGGTCTCACGCCCATGGGCACGTTCGACCTCCAAGAGCAGCAAGCCACCGGCGTCATTGGCGGCCATTGGAGCGGCCTCGATAGCAAGGACGTGCTCGCCTACGAGTATGCCGTCATCTCTGCCAAGCAGCTTGCGCCCGACTTTGGTACGCTCCTCGTCGCATGGATGTGCCGGCACATCATCATACGCCGCCACCTCCACATATCTATCGCTCGTGTTCTCGCGCGCTCGTTCGTCGTGATCGCGCTCCTCCTCTCTCGCTCTCTCGCTTGGCGGAACGGACGGCACCTCGAGTCTTGTCACTGCTCGTGGCACCATACGCTCGCACATGCCACCGCTGGCAGCTTGGGCGTCGACTGTGCCAAGCGAACAAGGCGCACTATCGATACGCGCACCTTGGCACGAATCGCGTCGCCTCGTTCGCTCGAGCGACGTTCGTTGGCTCGCTCTTGGCCGATATGCGCTATCGCTACCATCTCCACGTGTGCCTCCATCTGCTCATCGTGGCGAGTACCATCGTCGAGCATCGTGCCATCTCTCCAGTAGAGTAGACGATTGCCTGCTCAATTCTACTCTCTCGCTCTCTCGCTCTCTCTCTCTCTTCACTTATTCGATCGATGGCAACCGCATGCCGCAAGCAAGCACATATCTTTGCCTATCTCTCTCTCTCTCTCTCTCTCTCTCTCTATCCCTTGTGCCATTCAGTTATCGCGTGCTTTCTGCTTCTTTGTGCCTCGCCTTGTGCCTCTCGTCGTCTGACTGACGTCCTTGCCTTGGTGCGTCTTCTTGACACAGGTGCCGTGTGCCGCAAGTCGTCTGGCTTCCACGGTGTGCCTGATGTTATCGACTGGACCTTCACGCGCAAGCAGACTGCGTTCGCCAACTCGAATGTGCAGCTCTCGGTCGGCTCGCAGTACTTTGTCGTCGTTCGCACGATCCTCCACAACGGCACGCAGGTGTACTCGAACTCGAACGGCGTGCGCGTCGTTCCGCCGCACCCGACCATGCGCGAGTCGGAGCAGTCGTCGAAGGGCGCCTCGAAGCGCGTCGCTCGCGACACGCTCCTGACGCCGCTCGATGCCGTCAACCTCTTCTGCCCGATCGACGCCGCCAACCGCTGCCGCCAGTCGACCAAGACCCCGGGCGCCATCCTCAACGAGATCTACGGCCCGCCGCAGTTCAACACCGACAGCCAGATCTCGAGCCTCTTCCTGATCCCCACCACGGCGCAGGATGCCCTCGCCATCGGCGGCGACCCGCTCAAGTCGCGTGCCGCTCTGCTGGCCCTCGGCCTGCCCGGCAACCAGCTGCCGCCCGTGCACCACTCGTCGGACGACGACGAGTTCGAGCCCGTGCTGCCCGGCGTCGCCATCGCTGGCATCGTCGTGCCCATCACCGTCGGTACCATGGTGCTGATGGCCATCCTCGCCCTGCTCGCGTGGCTGCTCGCTTCCTCGGGCGGCCGCGACTACCGCGAGGACAGGACTCGCGTTGCTAGCGTCGCTCCGGCTGCTGGCGGTGCCACCACGGCCGCTGCCTCGCCACCTCCCAACGACACTGTGCGCATGGACTTCCCGGATCTCGATGTCCGAAGCTAAGCTGAGCTCGGTTGCTGCTGCTGCTGCTTGCAAGCCGCTCCTCTCTCACTCCCATCTATCATCCTCTCGCTCGGCTCTCATTGTGTTGTTACTTTTACTCTCTTGCTTCGTCGTCGTCGTTGCTCTTGGTCCCTTCCCTCCTCACCTCGTTCGCCTCGTGCGCTCGCGGTGCGAGTCTCCCTCCCCGCCTCCTCCTCATCTTCTTCTGCCTCACCTATCCGCAATCCGCGTGCTACTCGTTGTGTCGCTGACGACAAGCATGCGTCGATGCCTTGCTTGTCCTTCGCCCTATGTGTCGCTTCCCCTCGCTCCTCTCCCTTCCTCTCTCGTCCCCTCTCTCGTCTGCGATTTCACGTGATACAGAATGCCCTCACGTGTAGTAATGTACACCCAGAAAGCAAACTAGGTCATGGTTTGTGTTGCGCTCCTGTCTATTACATCGAAAAAGGAATGAATCACATTCGGCGCTCGGCTTCGTCCGTGTGTGTACTAAGCCTCAACTTCTCTAGCCCGCAACCAACTAGCCAATCCATCCAACCAACCGATTGAATCGCAAAGGCGATAGATAGATATCTTCATTCATTCATTCATTCATTTCTTACAATGCCGGTTGTGCAACAAGTAGTACCGGTCGGAGCCGCTTGACATCGGGCAGCACCTGGAGCTGCTGGTTGATACGATGCGAAACTACCCACCACTCTCGTTCGTGAGTTTGCGCACACGAGTGCTAGCTGCGCTGCGGGAGCACGTACTGGCTGGATTGTAGGTGCGTGCTCGTGTAAAGTCCGCCTCGGCCTGTGCCATTTGGCCCAGCTCGTAGTAGGCCAAGCCGCGCTCGCAACACGTGAGAACGTGCATGCGGTTCATCGAGAGCGCCAGCGTCGCGTCCTCGATGGCACCCGTCAGCAGGCCCATGCCACGCTTGGCACGCACTCGATTGAAGATCAGGTTCACGGGCTTGTGCTCGGCGGTCGAGAGGCACTCGATCGCCTTGGCGAACCACTTCATGGCCTCGGGCACACGCTCGAGAAACAAGCATGCCCACGCTCGATTGCAGTACGCGTTGCCGTACTCGGGATCGAGCTCGATCGCGGCACTCGCATCCTGCAAGGCCTCTTCGTACTGTTCTAACGACAGCCGAAGTAGTGCTCTGGTGCGTGCCAGCTATCAGCCGACGCGGGAGCATTCATTCGACCGATCATCCATGTCGTACCGATTGTTCAGCGGATGCGAGTACTGTGAATCGAGCGCTATCGCGCGAGTGTAGTCCGCGAGACTCTCTTGATAGCGCGCCAGATTGAAGTTCGAGAAGCCTCGGTTGTTCCAGGCGATCTCATACTTCTCGTCGAGCTCGATAGCCTTCGAGTAGTCGGCAATCGCTCGTTCATGTCGCTGTAGATTGCTGAGTGACAGTCCTCTGCATCGACGAGCGAGCGCCGTGCTCATTCTCATTAGGACCTGTGTCTGTGCGTGTGTGTGTGCGGCACTCAAGCAGGGTGCGTCATGGATTGCTCTCGATCGAACCTGTTGTTGTAGGTTATCGGTGAATCGGGTTCGAGCTCGATGGCCTTTGTGAAATCCTCCAGTGCTACGATCATGATCATGAACTCAGTAAGATTGATGATTGGATTGGATTGATGATTGGATTCGGTACCTTCGGCATACCGATCCGCAGAATCGAGTACAAACGCACGATCGCGCAAGTACTTGCTGTTATCCGGGCTACTCTCCAGAGCCAAGTCATAGTCCTGAATGGCCTCATCGAATCGTGATAGTCGCTCGAGCGTCACAGCACGCCACGCAGCGATCGCGCCTCGTTGTGAGGGCTCGAGCACCATCGCCGTCGTGTAGTCACGCAGCGCTTGTTCGTCGTCAGGCACCATCGATCCTCGTTGCCAGTAGCTGTTATAATCACAAGGGTCGAGCATTATGGCTCGCGTCGCATCGATGATACTCTCGGGTAAGCGTTCGAGTCGTTCGAGTGCCGAGGCGCGCCAGCTGTAGTAGAGCGAGCATGTTGGATTCTCTCGTATGGCGGTCGTGAATGCTGCCACGGCCTCGACGAACTTATCATCGGCGAAGAGCTCGACGCCGCTTTCGAACGCTTGATTGCTAACACCTCGTGCCCAGGCCATACGGTACGCTCCGTAACTATACGTGGCTCATGAGTGGAATCTCGCAATGTCGCAGCGTGGTGTGCGTGGCAGCGTGAATGTGAGCGAATGAGAGCGCGATGCTCGACGACATCAGCATTGACACCACCATCATTGATTGAATCTCGTCATTGAATTGATCGTGGATCATCGTATCCGAATAGAATCGTTCGTTTGTATAAGGTAGTTGGCAAGGATAGTAGGAAGGAAACCATTGAGGAGAGATAGAGATGTTGGATTGGCTTGGCACACGATGGCTGCCAAGGTGGTGGCAGTGAGGCACACGCGCTCGACTCTTGAATGCACAACGACCGCAACTCGAGCGAGAGCGCTAACACACACTGTGTATATGATCCAATCGTTCAAGACACTCATCCAAGAGCATCGAGCTGCTCTTGTATCGTCTCGAGATCCGTGTAGAATTGGTACAGTTGATCGTGCGTGAACTCCAAGAGAACCTT
>Ga0209935_1004726_pt1 | contig 12254 bp, 21 predicted proteins | sample ThiBio_1000_plan_2_FD_183958 | JGI IMG/M metagenome (GOLD analysis project Ga0209935, IMG submission 183958) | Wastewater bioreactor microbial communities from Cape Town, South Africa - Thiocy_cont_1000_plan (SPAdes) | ecosystem: Engineered > Bioreactor > Thiocyanate-remediating >... | reverse complement strand
CCGAGCAGTACCGCTTGCCAGTACCGCGCGGAACGCCGCCAGCCATGGCCAAGCTGATGGATGCGTGCTGGCGCCCAGAGGCCGACGGAAGGCCGACGTTCGCCACACTGGCCACCGAGCTGCAGCAACTACACCGCTCGCTGTTGGCTGAGTGAGTGAACGAGCCTGTACAAGTAGTGTGAATAGAGTAGAGTGTACTGAATACAACGAACCGCGAAACCTCCTCACTTGCCTCTACGGAAAGGCGAGGGCTTGCTTGCTCCTTGTTCTTTGCTTCTTTGCCGCTCGCACTCATTCCCTTCGCTCCCTCGCCTCTGCTCGTGTATGGCTGCCAGCGACGATAACCCCGCTCCCCGGCTTGCAGACGACGACGACGACGACGACGATGAAGATGAGGACTTTGCGCCAACACACGAAGACGACGATGACGATGACGATGAAGGAGAACCTGAGCCTGAGCAGCGGCGACGCGGCAAGACCAGCGCCGCAGTGGATGTAGCGCCAGTAGCCACGCCTCGCACTACTCGCTCGTCGGTTGCGGCACTGTCTGGGGCGCGACAGTCCGCTTCGCAGCAACAAGTCGTCGGCCAGAAGCAGGAGACTGCCAGCGATAAGCAACGAGCCGACGACATCTGGGCAATGCTCAACGCCCAGCCAGCCACCGCAACCACAACATCCACAACAGCATCGGGCACATCTACATCAACATCTACCCCGACCACCAGCAGCTCAGCAAGTACCGTGGCAGCAAGCCCCGTCGGCACTCCTCGTTCGTCGCGCTTCTCGTTCGACCCTGCCAAGGCCGTATCGCCTGTGGCAGAGCGAACGAGCTCGCCGGCTCTGGCTGTCGTGTCCGAGGTGTATGACTTTGCCGGCGAAGCAGTCGTGTGCGTATTGGTACCGCCGCACGCCACACTCTTCACGTCGGCAGCCGCTGACCGCTGCGCTGCTTGGCGTTCGTTCTCCAGTGTCAAGAAGACGGTGGCCGTGGGCAGCGATAGTTCGGCCGCTGGCGGAGGCAGTGCGGTCACGACGGGTGCAGCAGCAGCAGCGGCCGCCGACACGCCGAAGCGTGGGGTCGACGCGGTTCTGGCTTCGCTCAAGAAGAAGAAGATGAGCACGCTCTTCAAGTCGCAGCACGACTGGGAGCACTTCAAGGACAAGGAGGGCATTGCCGACGAGCTGGCGCAGAGCTCCAAGGATGGCTACCTCGCCAAGCGAGCGTTCCTCGAAGAGAGCGACGTGCGCGAGCACGAGGTGATGCTGGCAAACAAGCGCCGCCGACTGCAGCCACCGTCGTAGAACCTGTACCAAAAACCAACTGCTTACTCTCTCGGCTTGCTTCAACGATCGTCGAGTGCTTTGTGGCTCTCGCTTCGAAGGCGCAAGCCAGTCTCTGTACAACAACAACAATACACATTGGAGAGCAAGGCAGCGAGAGCTTGGTCACATTCGCCGCGCTGACGCTGTTCTTGCGCTGCTGTTGCTTCGCTCTCTCTCACTCACTCGCCCTCCGCACGCCGCAGCCACCATCATGCTCCGACGCCTGTTGCTGGGAGCGTACGCTCGACGTTTCTGTCCTGCCCGTATCCAGTACGCCTTCAACTCGAGTGATGGTGCGCGCGAGGCAGCCGATCATCATGTGGCTTCGGCCGTGCCGCATGCGTCGCTCCGCAGCTGTGGCGTGGACGAAGCTGGACGCGGCGCCGTGCTGGGTCCGTTGGTGATTGGTACGTATCGACGCGCGCGTGTGTGTATGTACGTATGTATCTTCGTGTATGTGAGCAGTCGCTACAACGCGCTCCATGGCTGGTGTAGGTGCTGTTCTTGCGGACGAAGCGGGCGTGGCGGCCATGAAGGAGCAAGGCGTGCGCGACTCGAAGCTGCTGTCGCCCGCTCGGCGCTTCGCGCTCTTCCACGTGATCAAGAACCTCGCGCTGCATGTGCAGACGCTCCATATCCCAGCTGAAGAGATCGATACCCGGCGCAAGAAGAAGGAGTCTCTCAACGAGATTGAGCGAACGGCGTGTCTGGTGCTGCTCGAGCGCCTCCGCACTTCGGTGCTCAAGATCGCCGCTGGCTTGCAGAGCCCTGCCACCTCGGCCGTCGTATTCGACAAGCTGGTGCTCGACAGCGTGGATGTGGATGCCAAGAGATGGGGCCAGTCGTTCAAGGCCGCGTATCCAGCTGCCGAGGTCGTGAGTGAGCACCAGGCTGACAAGAACCACGTGCGTTCGTGCCGTATGCGCCGCCGGCTGCGATGCTCGACTGAACTTGCTGCCGTGTGCGAGAGCTGCGTAGATCATTGCCGGCGCAGCGTCGATCGTGGCCAAGGTGGAGCGCGACCTTGCGATGCTGCAGCTGGAGCACAGTACGGGTACGTGGCCGGCCGAGAGAGTCAGTGGTGAGTCGGGCGAAGGAGTGTGTGTGTGTGCTAACAGCGTTCGGCAGGCGTACCTCTGGGCAGCGGCTACCCTGGCGACCCCGTGACGTTGGCGTTCATGCGAGAGTGCGAAGCAAAGCGCAAGATGCCTTCATTCGTTCGCCACACCTGGCAGCTCAAGAGGAAGCCAGAAACCGCCGAAGCTGCGAGCACCGACGAAGAGGTCAAGAAGGCCAATACCGATGCCACCAAGGAATCGAAGAAGGCCAAGGCCGATGCTGCGAAGGAATCGAAGAAGCCCAAGGCCGATGCTGCCAAGGAATCGAAGAAGCCCAAGGCCGATGCCACCAAGGAATCGAAGAAGCCCAAGGCAGATGCCACCAAGGAATCGAAGAAGGCCAAGGCAGATGCTGCCAAGGAATCGAAGAAGCCCAAGGCCGATGCCACCAAGGAATCGAAGAAGCCTAAGGCCGATGCCACCAAGGAATCGAAGAAGGCCAAGGCCGATAGCGCGACGTAGGAGGCTGCGTGAGGCGGAGATCGAGCGGTTCCAATGAAGAAGCGGCGCGCGCTACTGTTCTTAGCCTTCTCCCCCCTCTCGCAACCTCTCGCAAGCTCTCGCTCGCGCTGCCTCTCCGCCGCGCCCAAGCACATGAGCTCCTCGTCTTCGCATCGCACCAGCGTGCTGGATGTTGCCGATGAGCTGAGCTCGCTCGATATCATCGATGTCGACGAGGAAGCCGAGCCGACTCCTGCTGCTTGTGCGAGCGAGCGCGCGCCGGTCATCGACGTCGACGACCTCGATGCGGCGGCGGGCACAGCTAACGCGTCCGAGATCGGTACGCCGAGTCAGCCGTCTATGGTTGAGAACAGCGCCATCGATGAATACGATGAAGACCTCGGCAGCAACAACGGCGATCCCGATGGCGTGGCATCGACCGAGCCGTTCGACGGGCTCGCGGGTGCTGCGCTCGCCGAAAGCCTGCTGCCGCTCGAGCTCTCGGACGGCTCGCGCGCTCTGCTCCTGGTTCTAAGCAGAGGACAGGTATGCGGTGGCCGTGGCTGCTGCTGCTGCTGCTGCTACTCTCGTTCTCACGCGCTCGCAGAGGCTGTACTTTGAAGGTGCGGTGAGTGCACGCGTGCTCGAGTGGACCATCGAGTCGCACGACGCCGACGCCGACGACGCCACTGCCGCCGCCACATCAATCAACGGGCACAAGGCGCCGCTGCGCGTGGCCGAAGCCGCAGCCGTGCAGGTTGCAGGGGCGGTGCTCAGTCCTGCAGCCCCTCCGAGTACCACCGACTTGTGCTCGCCGCTATCGCACTCGGCTCTCGCGTTCGAGTTCCCGAGCGCCGCCGCTGGCTGCTGGCTGCCACAGGAGCAGCAGAAGGGGCGGCCAGACCACCTCCTCCAGCAGCAGCACCAGCAGCAGCAGGAGGAGGAAGGGCACGAGCAGGCTTCGTGCACTGAGGATGCCGCTGCGACGAGCGCAGCGCCGGCCGCGAGGGGCGCCGGCAAGCGGAAGCGCCCGAGCACCGAGGCAGCAGCCCTCGACGCTGCCGCTCGCTCGAAGAGACGCTGCGGCGCCGTACCGACCGCGTCGCGCTACTCGGCTTGCGTGCACCAGGCCGAGGACCCCGCGGTGAGGCAGCGCGCCGAGCAAGTGCTGCTGCACCACGCATCAGCGGCGTCGGCGTCGGCGTCGTCGTGGCCGGTGGCTCTCGTGCTGCTGCTGCCGCACTCGCCGACCGCGTACGCTGCAAGGCGCCGCCCGCCTCCCGAGAGTGCCTCCTGACTGACGACTGACTGACTGACTGACTGCCGCATGGCGTAGGGTGCTACGGGCGGCCGGCCGCTGGTTCGAGCAGCGCAAGAGCACCGCCGGCACCGATACCGAATCGATGGTGGCCGCGAGCTGGCTGCCGCTCTTCCGGCCGGTGCGTTGGTCGGTGCCCAGTGTGCGTTGGCGCGATGGCTGGCGCGCTCACGGCAGCGTGCACGTGTAGGTCACCGAGACGAAGGCGCTGCTGCGCTTCCCAGCCGAGTGGCAGCAGTGCGTGGGCCAAGTGGCGGCGATGCGTGGGCCGCAGGCGCCGGTGGTCGCGGTGCTGGGCCTCGGCGGCACCGGCAAGTCGACCTTCTGCCGCGCGCTCGTCAACCAGCTGCTCCTGGCGTACGTGCGCGACGCCGCGGCCGCGCCCTCACGACCCGCTCGCTCACGTACGCTGCTGTTGCTGCTGTATGTGCCACGCACGCAGCCACGAGGTCGTCGCCTTCCTGGACTGCGACGTCGGGCAGCCCGAGCTGACGCCGCCAGGCTTGCTGTCGCTACATCTGCTGACCGAGCCGCTGTTCGGTACGTGCTCGCTGCTCGCTGCTCGCTGCTGGCTGGTCGTTGTCGAAGGCGCTGATCGCCACCACAGGCCCGAGTTACACACACCTGCGCCAGCCAGCGAGGTACGTCCCTTGCAGCGAGGCAGCGCGAGCTCCGTCCGACTTGCGGCTCACGCGCGCGGCCGATGCGTCGCCAGGGCCATCTTCTTTGGCGACGCCACACCGGCAGACGAGCCGCAGCTGTACCTCGAGAGCATCAGCTTCCTGTGCGCCGCTGCTGATTCGATCGATGCCGCCATCCCGATGGTCATCAATACGAACGGCTGGGTATCGAGTACGGCCTGCGGCTCGTGGCTCGTTGCGCCTGCGCGATGAGCAGCTGCTCTCTCTCTCGCTCTCACTCACACACGTGGCTGCTGTACAGACCTTGGATTCGAGCTCCTGTCGTCGATCATCCGCTTCTCGGAGCCGACGCACATTGTGCATTTGTGCCTCAACCGGGCCGATGGGCTGGGGCTCGCTGAGGTCGCCGACGTGCGCTCGTCGGCCCCCAGTGCGCAGCAATACTACCTCCCTGCCTCGCCCAACCTCCTTCCCAGGTGCGAGCGGCTCACCACCAACGACCGTCGTGCCACGTTGCTCCCAATCACAAGTGGCTCATCGCAGCCGTCGCTGTCACGCCAACAGGATCCCGGTGCTCAAGCAGGACATTCGCAACGTGCAGCTGGCGGCGTACTTTTATGCCAGCAGCGTCGACCCGCACGGCACGAGCCTCACGGCCATGCGACCGTACCGCATCTCGTGGCACCACCTGCGGCTGCGCATCGCGAGCGCGCAGGTACCGCCAAGCATGACGATGCTGGCGTTGTGCGGTTCGGTCGTCGGGCTGTGTGTCGATCGTGCGCAGTACGGCGAAGGCGCTCCGGTCTCCGAGCGCGAGGCCGCGACGCTGCCGGCCTTCCTGAGTGCCACGCCCATCTGTGAGTGCAAGGGCCTCGGTACGAAGCTGAGCGATGCGTGCGCGTTGCAACGAGCACCACTCGCTGGCTCACTCGCTTGATCAACAGGCCTGGTGCGTGGCGTCGACATGGAGGCCAAGCAGCTGCTGATCGTGTCGCCGCTGTCGCCGCGTGACATCAAACACGTCAACACGCTGCTCAAAGGCACCATCGAGCTCGAGGCCTCGAACTTTGATGCGTCGGGTAGCGTGGGCGAAGCGCCGTTCTTCGTGGCAGGCTCGGTATCGAACGAGCTTGGCGGCACGACCATGCGCTCGCGGCGCAACCTCCTGCGCTCTCGCACCGCCGGACCCGGCACCAGCTTCCTCGCCGAAATGTGACGAGCACGAGCACATGGATCGAAGACGACAAGGCCGACCAACGAGCAATCGAGGCAGAGTGGGTGGTATAGTACGCTGGTTGAGGTTGAGGTGCACATGGTGGAGGTCTCTCGCATCAGCCTTTCGGCTCATGCGGGACGAGTTTATGGTGCCTGGGTTGGCGTTTGATGGTGGTGGAGCAGTAGAGTGCTGTTGTAACGAGTGCAGCGGAGCGAGAGAGCGCTCTCGCGCGATCGATCTATCTATCCATGAGCCCCACGAGATGTACTACATCACTGATTGATGCATTTGCGCGTGAGACCGAGCGTGACCGAGGGAGACCGAGTGACAGGCGGGAGTAGCGTTCACGCCGACTTGATCCAGCGACACAGGATCGCGACCTGCTCGTCGAACAGCAGCGAAGGCGCATGGCCGATGCCCTCGAGCTCGACCGCCTCGACGACGCCGGGTCCCCGCGAGCGCATTTGTTCCAGCGTACGGGGCACCATCAGGTCGCTGTCCTTGCCGTGCAGCACGTAGACCGGGCACTTGATGTTGTCCCAGATGGCCTCGAACAGGTTGAGGTCGTGCGTCTCGGTGACGGAGAAGACGCGCGCGATCGCCGGGTCGTACGACATGCGGAAGCCGCCGTCGACCGCGCGCGCGCTCGAGGCCGCGAGCGAGTACCACTGCGCGTCGCTCAGCGCCCCGAAGCCGTGGTAGATGCCCTTGAGGTACTGCGCCAGCGCCTCGATCGTCGGCTGCACCGGCTCCTTGCCTGCGCGCACCCGTCAGCTTGCGAGAGAGCGTGGTGCGTGCATCTCGCGCCTCACGCGCATTGCGACAGCCACGCACCGACGTATTCGGCGAGGCGGTGGAGGCCGCTACGCGGCACGTACGGCCCGATGTCGTTGACGATCAGCTTGGCGATCGGCGCGTTGTTGCAGTTGGCGAGCCACATGCCGATCAGCCCGCCCATCGACGTGCCGACCCAGTAGACGGTCTTGGCGTCGAGCTTGGCGAGCACGGTCACCATCACCGAGGCGTACGTGGGATACTGCAGTTGCGTCAGTCAGTCAGTCGGTCAGTCAGTCGGTGAGCGAGAGCGCTGAGCGTGAGCGCCATGCGTACAATGTACAGCGCCGAGTCCTGCAGCCACTCCGACTGCCCGCGTCCAGGGATATCGACGGCAACCACTCGGAACCCTTCGAGGCGAGCCTGTAGACACGCGTGGTAGCAGTGAGGAGGTGCCAGTGCCGCGGACCCTCGAACGCGCGAGCGCGGCCGCCATCGCTGCGTACGAGGTACTCGCCCAAGTAGTCAAAGTCGTGCGCGTTGCGGGTGAGGCCATGCACGCAGACCACAACCTGGTCGCGCCGTGCCTCCGGAACGCCGCCTTCTGGCGTCCATTCGATGTACGAGACCGAGTGCCACTGGCTGCCGGTCAGGCACTTGACGCTGTGGTCGCGACGCAGCGTGAGCACCAGCACCACCAACGCCACCCAGCAAGCCAGCGGCCGCCAGGCTGCAGCATCTCGCCCCAACCTCCTCCTCCACCACCACGCCATAGGCAACGAGTGTGTGTATCACGTTCTAGCAAGTAGGAGGTGTGAGGGAGTCAGGCGTACGTGTGGCGGGTGCAGACAGCCATGGGCGAGATCGGCGACGACGACGACGAGCTGCTGCTGCGGTGCTGCGGCGGCAAACAAACGAATGGACCTCGCTCGCCCTCCAACGCCGACGCCAACCCCTGTCCCCTGTCCGCGGGCAAATGGCGCTCCTGCGCTGCGGCGCTGCACCAAATCGAAGAAATCGGGCCGCAACCCGCTGCATGCTTCTTTACAACGACGACAACAAGGACGACGACAAGACGACACAACAACAATAACGACACAACACAACGACCACGGCCTCGTGGTCGAGACCATCATACTCTACAAACATCGGCGGAGCCTGGCGCCGCTCTCATGTGGCCACCATGTCCTCCTCGTCGCTGCCTTCGAACGAGCCGTCGTCCTCCTCGTCCTCGTGCTCGTAGCTGTCGTGGTGCTCGTAGCCCGCGTGCTCGTATCGTTCGTGCTCCTCTTCAGGCGTCAGCAGCACGGCCTCCACGTTGCGGAGCATGATGTTGGTAATCTACGAGAGCGTGGCGGCTGTTAGTGGCACGTGGCGTTCGGAGTCGGAGTTGAGCCGCGAGTGCCGCTGCGTGCCTTGTAGACTTTGGGCGAATCGACCATCACGCCCGGCAGGCTCAGCACGGTCGGCGCAAAGATGGTCACCACGTTGTTGAGCGTCATCTACGTAGCGGAGCGGTGCACCGAATCCAAAGCAATGCGATGAGCGCCCGCAATGCAGCAGAGTACCGCTGCGCGATCGAGCGTACGAGGTTGCGCTCGGAATGCTGTATCACTCGGTCAAGGAAGTGCATCAAGGCAGCGAGCAGCGAGTAGTTCTCGAGCGGCAGGCGACGGTTCAGCTCGTGCAGCGCCTTGGGCTGGTGCGACTCCGGCAGGTCTGTCGTCCAGCAGCGAGTCAACGCTGCCATAAAGGCAGCAGCACCACCACCAACAACGCCATCTCAAGAAGCTCTCGATGGTCGAGTGGCGTCATTCGTACCAGCGACGGAGGTGTACAGGTCGTACAGCTGAATGGTCAGCAGGCAGTCGGGCAGCTCGCGCAGGAAGAGCTTGATGATGCCGGCCGCAACGTGCGGTGCGTCCTCGTAGTCGTCGAACGAGACCTCGTGCCCTGAGACGCCGCGCCACACGAATCAGTACTGCGATGCAATGCGATGCGATGCGATGCAATGCGACGCCGCCCCACGGCAGCCGAGCCAGGCAGCCGCGGCCGACCTTGGTTGAAGCGCTGCCGCGCCTCCTGCAGGTTCGAGGTCTTGGCCGAGATGCGGAAGATGCCCTCCTCGTCGAGCCCTGCCACATGCACACACGGTCAGCAGCGGCGCGGAGCGTGCTTGCGGGCTCGCTCGCGTACAGCGCTGTGTGAGGTAGTCGAAGCAGCGCTCGAGCGCCAGCGGGATGCAGCAGCCCTGGTTCTTGGGGTGCGCGATGATGTCCTTCAGGTGCTGCCCAAAGACCTTGTACGGGTGCTCTGTGCGCGCTAGCAGTCAGCGGCCGGCGAGCTGCGAGCGGCACCGGGCGTGGCACCAGGCGCGGCGCGGCGGGCGCACCTTCGAGGCCCGGGCCCGTGCTGAGGCGCAGGAAGCCCTGCACGAAGAGCAGCTCCATGGCCTCGGGCCGCGCCACGATGTCCTGCACGAAGGCCTCGAGAGCGGCGCGGCGACGCTCGAGGAACTGCTGCGACGTGGCGCCGGTCGACTTGGTGCGGATGCTCTTGGACGGGAACCTGGCGAGCTCCAGCCTCGGGCACGCCTTCTTGATCTGCCGCGCGCGCGCCATCTCCGCCGGTCAGCAGCGCACGCACGCCCCGCCGCGCCGCTCATCGCCTGCACGGCATCGGTGTGGGCGTGCCTTGGTCATGAGCGTGTGGAAGTTGCTGTAGCGGTGCGCCACGGTCCATGACTCGGCGCCGCGAGTCACGGCGATCAAGAACAGCTGCCGCGCGCGCACATGGCGGATGAGCGAGCGCCGCCGAGGTACCACGCAAGCAGCAGCCGCGCCGTACCGCAGGTCCGTTGCTCAGCTGCACGCTCGGGATCGTGACCGAGACGCCGGCCGTCAAGTTGCTGCTGCCGCTGTCGCTCGAGCCGTCGAACGACGCACGATGGCGATACGCTGGCGCTGCCGTCGATGAGGCGTGCTGCTCGAGCGTCGTCGTCGTCGGCGGAGGCAGCAGCGCGGCAGCAGGAGGCGACGGCGGGCGCGGCGGCGGCGGCGACGCTCCGACGACGCTCGACGGCGCCCTCGCTCGAACCCACGCTGCCGACGCGAGCCCGCTGTTGGAATCCATCAAGCCTGGCGTGGCAGACGCTCGATGGTGCGGGTGGAAGGAAGCAAATGACGATGATGAGGATGATGATGATGATGGCCGAGAGAGAGAGAGAGAGATGCTGTTCTTGTGCCTCTCTCGCTCCTGTCAGCCAATGCCACTCGACAATCTCGTTATCCTGTGCCTCCCTCGACCCTCACACACCCGACCCTCACACGAACCTGCCTCTGAACATGGGGAGCAGCTTCAGCTCGAGTAGCGTTCCTCCTGACTCGCTTCGTGCGATCGACGCACAGCTGCTTGCTGCTGTGCAACGAGGCGATCACGACGAGATCCGCTCGCTCCTGGGCGCTGGCGCCGACCCGGCAGCCACGAGCGACAGCCACTGGGGCAACAACTCTCTTCACATTCTGATGCGTACCCAACACAACAACAGACTGCCATTATGCGACATGCTACTGGCGGCATCTCCAAGCCCCAAGGACCTCGTCAACGCCAAGAACAGCGTCGGATACACGCCGTTGATGATGGCGTGCACATCGCGCAAGCCGGCGCTCGTCGAGGCGCTGCTCAAGGTCGATGGCATCGACGTCGACTCGGCCAACAATGATCTGTGCGTCGACATCGTTGGAGTGCCGCCACTTTGATGCTGCAATCTGACTGATATCTGCTCTGGGATCATGATGCCACAGCTACACTCCTCTCCTGGAGCTGGCGCACCAAGGCGACCACGAGATCGTCGCGCTCCTCCTACGAGCCAATGCCGACATCCACGCTCGCGACGCCAATGGTAACACGCCACTCATTCGAGCCGCTGCATCGGGACACATACGCGTGGTTCGTCAGCTCTTGGAGGCCATGAGCGATGTCAATGCCGGTATCTGAATGAGCTGGCATCATTGGCCATCACACCCAACGCAACCACTGACTCTGCCTCGCTCTTCCAATCGAATCCAGTGAATTTCAACAACGGAGCAGCCCTGCACTACGTGGCAATCAATAGCCGTCAAGAGCTGTTACTTCTGCTCTTGGAATATGGTGCTGACAAGAGCATCGTCAAGGTAGCGTGATGGATCGTGTGTGTGCATATGAGTCGCGATCGATCGATGCGTGGCTGATTGTGTTGGTCGTGGTGGTTCCATTCAGCTCGGCTGGGCTGGCGCACGCAGCGGTACCGCGAGCCAACTCGCTGCCAATGCAACAGTTCGTGAGCTGATAGATACTGCACCACGTACGCTCCAATCAATCAACCAATCAATAGATTGATCTCTTCTGATATTCGCCTGTCTCTTTGTGTTCAGTGCCAGTATGGACCGTGGAGCGACATTCGAGGTCTCCACTCGTCATCAAGCGTGTGGTCGTGATCATGACCATGATACGATCGCTCGAACACAGCAGCACGCTCTCGCTGCTGTCGAACGAGTTGTTGTTCCAGATCTTTTACTTCTTGTGAGAGAGTGAGAGTGTGTGTGACGGAATTACCTTGTGTAGGATGTGTACATAGGCATTGGCATATGAACGCAGCACGAGATGGTGCTGATGGTACTGATGATGGTGGCGCGCTCAAGTTAGCGATAGAGCTCTGCGAGATCGATCAATGCGACATCGAGCTCCGATTGATTGACCTCAAGTCGAATCAGCTGGAACGCGTATCGCTCGTGGTCGTAGTTGCCAAAGTTCTCGACCGTCCACAAGACTGCCGACGTGCTACCGGTCGTGGCACTGCTCTGGTGGCTGGCAAAGTAGCGAGCTCGAATGCGATTGATGCCCTTGGGTGCCTCCTTGATGATGTAGCACTCGGGACCGTAACCCTAGTAATCGTTCCAGCAGCAATTATTCAACAAGGAGAAGCAGCAGCCACAACGTGAGTGACTCGGAGTGAGCGCAAGCAATCAGATGAGCAGCAGCAACAGCAACGATTCTCTCGTACATCGGTAAAGTCTCGCGAGTTGAGGCCGCCATTGGGCGACGTACGATTGCCATAGTACACGTGAGAGCCATCAGCCTCGAACACGTGCAGATCGACATCTAGATGATATCATCATTGATCGGTGAGTGAGTGAGTGAGATCCATCTCGCCTGCCTGCTTCGAGAGGAAGGTCGAGCTGGTGGTGTACCTGTGTGATCAGTGTCCCAACCCATGGCCACCACAAAGTCGAGCGTGAGGTTCGGAACCTGGAACGCCCGCTCGACCTTCTCGTGCGGCCACATGTCTCCGAGTCCAACGTGAGCCGCGTAGCCCACGACCCAGTTCAGCCACACAAAGATGATCCACTCAATCTCGTGGAAGCGCGGCATCCACTTGCCCAGGA
>Ga0209935_1004717_pt1 | contig 12264 bp, 20 predicted proteins | sample ThiBio_1000_plan_2_FD_183958 | JGI IMG/M metagenome (GOLD analysis project Ga0209935, IMG submission 183958) | Wastewater bioreactor microbial communities from Cape Town, South Africa - Thiocy_cont_1000_plan (SPAdes) | ecosystem: Engineered > Bioreactor > Thiocyanate-remediating >... | reverse complement strand
GTGCTGACAGGAGCAGGACCAATCGACGAGTATCCAGCATCATGCACCGATGGTCGAGAGGGCAAGGTCGAGTATGCCGACTCTCGAATCGCATCGATCATCGACACTCAACGACGTCAACTCGAGAGACATCGACAACCACTTCGAGATGCTTCTTTCTCTTCTTCTTCCTCTTCAACAACATCATCACGAGCAGGAGCAGGAGAAGAGAAGGAGGAATGGGAGATGATCACAGAAGAACAAGAGGAGATGTTGAGACGAGCAGTGAGCAGTGATGCATCTCGAAGACCGTCTCTCGATGAGATGATTGATTGCTTCGATCGTGATCGAACTCTTCGATTGGAATGATTGATTGATGATCTTCCATTTATTCATTCGATAGAAAGATAGATAGATAGATAGATAGATAGATAGATAGAATTGAAGTGGATTGAAGAGCATTGTAAATTACATTCCAACATCAAAGATATTCATTCCACAAACATCCTCCAATGCCAATCCCAATCGAGAGCCTTGTGTGGATGTGAGAGAGCATGGATTGGTGAGGCAGAGGCAGAGAGACAGAGAGAGAGTGATGGATCACTTGGCCGTGATGCGAGCCATCGATGCCTCGAGAGTCGCCAATGCCGCTCGATGAGCATCCACCACTGCCGCATCATGCGGCGCTGGAACAGGCAGCGGCAGTTGCAACACGATCGAGTGAGCGGCGCTCGAGAGCTCGAGCTGCTGCAACATGGTGCGCAGAGGCGCAGCTTGCTCGGATGCTCGGGCGCAGTAGGTGCCGATCTCGCTGGGCTTGGGCTCTTCGACTCGATTGGCCCATGGCTCGAGCTCGGCCTCGTGCACGATCACTCGCTGGCTCGCTTGCGACGCGGCTGCCGCAGAGCTCGAAACACCACCAGCACCACACAGAATGCCGTGGCACTCACCACGAGCACCACGAACGAGTGCAGCACCGAGGTGAGCGTGCCGAACAGCCGTCCGAAGGCCCGATACGTAGTTCCGAGCCACGGCTGGTAGGTGCCCGAGCCAGCGGTACACACGGTTCGGAACGATGGTACCGTGTTCGGGATCGACAGATTACGCATCACATGCGACAGCCGACACGCGCCGTGCTGCTCGCTGCACTCGGGCATCGGCACCTCGAGCTCGTTGATGAAGAGCTGCACGTACCAGCGCGAGCCAGCACCAGTAGAGCCGCCGTCAAAGTCGCCAGTCGCCTGATCTTGTTGCAGTTCGCGCTTGGTGCTGGGGCATCGATGCAGCAGCATCAACAGGCTCGACGCCAGCTCCGACGCTCGCCAGGCACGATCGCGAACCTGATGTCGCGTCCAATCGGCGCCCATGTTCTCGTCCGACTGGATGCCCTGCTCATTCAGGTTGAGTCCTCATCAATCCGATTCGAGTTGGCTATTGCAGGGAGCTCGAGCGAGCGTACCATCAGCGCCAACAACGAGATCATGCTCTCGCTTCTCACGACTCGCACACGAATGGCATTGCGTGCCTCGGCCTTCGCGATCGCCTTGAACCCACGCAACATCGAGCTCAACAGCGGCATGGTCTTGTTCCTCACGATCGCCTGAGCCGCCAGATCACCGTGCATCGTCGCCAGCGTGACGTCGCGAGTGAACTCCCACATGTGCAGCTCGAACGGCGTGAACAGCGAGCAGAACTGCTCGGTGACGTTGAGCACCACGACCTCGAAGGCGCACAGCGTCGCGATGGCATTGACCTCGTGTCGTTGAATGCGTTGCTCGGGTTCGATCTGCCACTCGCGCGACCATCGTACACCGACATCGGTCATCCATTTGTCGAGTGCATCGTCGATCGAGCGTGGTATCTCGCGACCAGCCGATGTCTTGCTCCATTCGATTCGATTCGATATCAGCATCTCATGCACACATTCGAGAGAGTCTAGCATCATATGTGGGTACCTTTCGATTGGCCTCACAATCAGCATCAAAGTGCTGCATCGATCGGAGTTGCTCGGATGCCGTGCTGTCGATCGAGAGCTTCGATTCAACGCCCATCGAACGAGCCAGTATCGCTGCGTCCTGTTCCGCTTGTCCATCGTAGCTGCTCCCACATCCAATGAGATTAGACGAGCCACCCCATCGATATCTCGGCATATCTCAGTGTTCATCGTACCCAGCAAGAATCATGGGTAGATTGGCGAGCGCCACGTTGCTGTTGGGCGTCACATGCTGCAGCAGCGACACCACGTTCCGACCGAATGCTCGACTCTCGGCCTTGTGACCCTTGCGAAGTGCACCATCGTAATCGAACCCTGACGCCATCGGTGTTCGTCAGCCACCACGACTACTTCTCCTTGATGCTGCTGGTTCGTGGGCGAGAGGTTGCAAGGTACGATACTGACCATAAGGTATGGATGATGCGTCCCAATCGCGCAACCATGCAGGCATCTCGATATCCGATGCTGCTCGTAGATGTCGCAATCGTCGCACTGCAGATACCATCTCCCATCGCGAGACGCCCATATAGACCCTGAATACCGTCCATCTGTTGGACCACGCACCCACAAGCTACCATCCACACGCGCACACGAGCTCGAGTGACGAACCGTGATGGATCGCGCCACACGATCTCGAGCGCCTCGAGTGTACAAGCCGACGCATCGAACAGCAACGATCGTTCACGTAGTCGAGCTGCTGTGCCGTCGGCATCGTAGCTCGAGTAGTCCGATAGATGATGCCGTATCGTATAGTCCTTGCTCCATTCGATCTCGTCCTTGAACGAGAGCGCTTGATGTACCAGTGCCACGACCATGAGCACTACGACGAGTAGGGATATTCTGTCGCGAGCCATATCTATCTATCGATCTGATCGAGATATCGCGATAGCGCGAGACACCGTGTCACCCCACAGTGTCCCAACCCAAAACCCAATGGCCTGATCGATCTCGTTTGCAAGTAATCCCACCAACCAATCAGTTGATCAGATTGAGGCGTGAGCAGTACGAGGCAGCGAAGTGAATGTCGCTCTTCCGCCTCACCACTCGTGAAGTGCTGTTGTGACTTACTGTTCTTAACTTGTAAACTCAATCGATCCAACCACAATCACACACGCTCTCACTCTCACAGAATCACTCGATGGCTGGCTCTACGTGGCAGTACTGGTGGTACTGCTGTCGGAAATCACGAACCAATCGTTTCGACACGCGCTGGCGTACTGTCGAACGATACGACGAGGATCATCGAGTGATGCGAGCAGAGTACGGGTCACCGTGTCGCGCACGGGATATATCCGGTGGTATGGCAGCGACGTGAAGGCCTGCAGCACCATGAGCGCCGAGACGCGCACCTTCTGCACACGATCACAAGCACCGCGAGTGAATGGCTAGCAACACCAAGAGCTTCTCGCGAGAGATTGGGGGTTGCGACGTACAGCAGAAGCAGTAAATCTGACCGAATCGAAGAGCGCACTGAGCAGCGATGGCACGTGTTGTGAGACGAGATCTGGAGCGGCCGATACGAGTTGGCGCAGCGTATCGAGCGACGCCAGACGCAGCGACTCTTGTGGCAATGACAGCGACTTGATCAGCAACGGGAAGGCAGCCGGCAGTTCTTCGTGCAGAATGGCGTGTGGGATGTGCCGTAGCATGCTGCAGAGTGCGATCAGGTAGTAGTGCTGGTTCTCGGGTCGTGCTTCGTTGTAACCTTTCAGAAGAAGCCCGCGGGACACCGAGAAGAATCGCTGCTGATACAGGCTCTGTTTGAGGGCATCGCGAGAGTGAGTGGGTGATAGTTTCGTTTCGAGCTCACTCAGTCAGTACGCACATTGACAATGGCATGGCAGTCCTTGTTGAGCACGTCATCGAAGGAACGAAGAATCGTGTCGTAGGCAGCGGCAGCCAACGGCGCAATGTCAGCGTTTGCGTTGTTGGCCGGGTTGAGGAACGAGCAGAGGTCCTGGATGAGGTCGACCGATTGCGGATGGCGACGCATGATCAGGCCCTTCACGATCCAATAGTACACGTGCAGCGAGTGCGGCGAGCTTCGGGCTCGTTGCGACAGCGCGAGCGTGAGCTCCTCCTCGACCAAGGCTCCGAGCAAGTGGCCGGCCTTGTTGACGATCGAGGCGAGACATTTGCGGATCGTGAGCATCAAGGCCTCGTCGGTGTGCGGCTTCTCGGCCAGCGCCAAGAGCTGCTCGGCGAGCTCGCCAACGTCGTCGATTTGTGAAGCGAGCGTTTCGGCTGGCAGCGAGATGACGATCGATGCCAAGACCGGCACCAGGAGCTGGTGGCTGTTGGCTTCTTCGAACGGCACAAAGGGAATCGCTGCTGCGAGCGACGTCTCGGAGGTCACGGGGCCGTAGCGCATCATGAACGGCGGTGCGTTGCGATGAACAAACACCTCAAGCATCGCCTTCAGCAAGTTGCGAGCGCCCCTGCACACATATATGAGCGGCTCGTCAGTAAGGAAGGCAAAGATAGCGGTCGTGTCGAGCAGAAGCCGTACTCTTCATCGGCAGCCTTGGCGACTGCTGTGGCAATGATACAACTGGAATCGAGCAACGACTCGGAGAAGGCGCTATCGCTCGGAAACAGCAGGGCTCGATGAAGCAGCAACGAGAGCAGGTTGGGGAAGATCGAAGCGCGTGCCTCTTGAGCACACTCGGCATTGCGGCAGTTGTTGGCAATGATGGCAGCCATCGATGCGAGCAGCATCTCGGCACCGGTGGAGACTGGCTTGGAGGTTTGCGGCTCGGCTATCGATGCGAGAGCACACGAGAGTGAGTGAGTGGGTGGGTTTGCTTGCAGAGTTCAGAGAGGGCGCCAGTGCGCTATGAAGAGTACCTTGCATGCCTGGAGCAAGTAGCAAGCTGCGCACGAGCGTCAACAACGCTGGCACGATCGTGGCAAAGATGGCTGGATGGGAGCAGAGGATCGACGAGATGCGCAGCAGGTCCATGGCGGACTTGAGTTGCGTCGGATCGACCGCTGTCTGCGTCGAGGCAAAGATCGGAATGCGTGACAGGAGCGCCAGCAGCGGCGGTACGGTGCGCTGCAGCACCAGGTCCTCGTTGCCCGAGGCGGCAATCGACTCGATGGCAGAGAGCGAACGACTCTTGCACGATGACTTGGATGTCGCTGTGGTTTTGGGGGCGGTAGCCGCAGTGGTGGTGGAGCCAGTTGGAGCTGCTGCTGCGGTCTTGTCTTGCAAGGGCAGGGCATCGTTGGTGAGCAGCGCCATGACCTCGAGACACTGCTCGAGCGAGAGGTAGCGGTTCTTGCGGCTGTGAGGGTGTGAAACTGCCACCAAGACGCCGAGAGCATCGAGCGAGTACTGGCGTGCGCGCTCGCTGCCGGCCAACGGCGAGCGAGCGACTGCCGAATCATCCTGGCTGGCGGTAGCTATCGAGCTCAGCAGGCCGTACAGCCGTTGTGTTGCCGATTGGAACGATGCCACGACCGGATACGCGGGCACCAGCGTGTGGAGCTTGGCGGCATGAAGGAGCTTGAGCAGCGCTCGCAACGCCAAGAGACCACGCGTCAGCGACTGCTGGTGCTGCTTGGCGGGTGACGGAGCAGCGGCTGGCTTCTCGACGTCCATCTTATCGCCGTCGGTCTCGCTCGATGAAGAGGCGGACGGCTGCGTCGAGAGAATGCGCTCAAATATCGGCAGCGTGTGTTCGAGGAGCTTGTTGCAAGCACAGAGCGACGACTCGGCCAGCAGGCGCAGGAGCTTGATGGACTGCTTGCAAGCCGCCTCGTCGACCCCATCCTCGAGGTAGTGCACACACTCGACGCCGACCATCTTGGCGACGAAGCTCTCGAGCAGTCGTTCGTGCTCCTGCTGCTGTGCGATGGCAGCGAGTGCCGCTGGCGAGAGTGCAACTGATGAGGACGAGCCAGACGAGAGTGACAACGACGGCGACGAGCTCGAGGCAGTGCCTGGCTGCGGCGTGGCGGCCGATGGATCGTATGTGCCCTTGGCGAGCGTCTTGGAGATGGCGATCAGGGCCTCGAGTGCCGCTGGAAGCAGTGTGGCATCGTCAGCAACGAAGATGAGCTCGCGCAGGGTCGCCCAGACGGCAGGCAGGAAGGGCTCGATGGCCGACGAGTCCTGCGTCGGTACGTGGAAGCGATCCATGCAAAAGTGCAGTGCTTTGAGCGACTCGAGCTTGTGTTGCGTCGATGAGGTCGACAACGTGATCTTTTCTATCATGAACGGGATGCAGAATGGCGCTAGCAAGGTCGAACTCGATAGGCATGATCTAGGGAGTGACACATTACCCTCACAGTGAGTCAGCAGAACAGTATGCATTCTCTCTCGATGATCATTTGGCTGGCGAGGCTCATACACCAATGAGGTAGCGAGTAGCTCGCGGCTGATGGCGTTCGGATCATCAGTTCGAGGTCGGAACGATAGCGGGAAGTAGCACGCGATGACCTCGAACAGGTCCTCAGCAAAGTTGTTGATCTCAGGCACCTGTGCATCGGCTTGCTTGCTTCAGTGCTTTGAAGACTCTCTCGCCACACGGAGCTCGCGTGGCAGCCACGTGAGTGGTCCAGTTCATTAGCGTACCACGGCGATGGTACGGGCATGGAGTTGGAAGGCGATCAGGAGGTTACGAGGGTCCTTCTCGCCGTCGATGGCCTGCAGCACTCCGACGACCCAGCTGGCTCCCAGGCTCTTGGCGCCTACGCTCGCATCGATGAATTCGCGAATCCAATCACGATGGATCCTCGCATTGGATCAGCATTTGGAGAGGTAGGAGATAGATTTTGAGATATATAGAAGCTTGATGGTGTCTCGATTGTTGAGGGAGTTTGGGCTGCATCGGCGCGTACAATCGGGATACTGCGTGATGATCTGATGCAACAACGAGAAGACGCGTTGGCGCGAGTTCCATGGCAGCACCTGTACTTGAACCTCATCAAAGATACTGTGCAATCACGTATGCCGCCATCATCACCATCATCACCATCATCATGTGGTTCGTTTCGATGATACAACGATCCATCATCAAAACCCGCATGATCGAATGATCGAGTGAGTGATGCATTACTCTCCTCAATCCAACAAACGAAACGATCCATCCAATCTCGATAGCGACACAACCACACAAATCTCAAATACCTCTTGGTGATGGTGAGAGGCTCCTCGACGCCATCGAGCGGATGAAACTCGACGAGGGCATGGAGACCCAGCAGCACCTCGGAGGTGCAGTGGTAGTCCTGCAGCCTCGCGCAGAAGAAGCTCACGAGCGACGCGACCGACTCGCGCAGCAACGTCAAGGTCGGCAGCCTCACCAGCACCTCGGATAACAACAACATGCCTGTAGAGGTGCAGAGTCCGAGATGGTTGTCGATGTGTCAGTGATGAGATCCCGTGAGATATCGTGCGCTTCTCTCGAGAGAGCTGGTCGTCGTGATCGTCGTGGTACCTCGCGAGCGAATCACGGGATCGGGGTTCGATAGGTAATCGCCAAGCATCCGTGTGAGATCCAACAACGTCAACGAGCCTTGATGCATCGCTATATCGAGCCATCACCAACGATCTCGTATGCGTGAGGAACGCTGGCTCCCTCCCTCCAGTCATCGACATCGATCTCGACCTCGGATCGCGCACCTATCAGCAGCATATTGAGAGCCTCGACTCGCGCTGCATCGGAGTTCTCGGTACTCACAAAGCTCTCGATATACGCCAAACGCGCTTCATGGCCACTAGTAGACGCCATGGCCGACCTCCCGAACTGCCTCCCGTCAACTCCGAGCGCCGCACGTACGAGCCAGCGAGCAAGCAAGCCACCACACAACTGACGCGCGATTCGCTGCGATCGATCGAGACCGCGAGGTAAATCGCTTTCAGTATGAGTTGCGTATTATCGCGAAATAGCGAAATGGATTATTCCATTCCGTTCTCTCGCGTTTCGATTGCTGTCGATTGAATGTGGAGTCTGGTGGTTTGGGGAGGGGAATGAGGGCTTGCTTGGGGGTTGGGGGATATGGGCGTGTGAGGGAGGGTTCACTCGAGTGGGAGAGGTCCGTATTGGAGAGATATCGAGTTAGGAACAGTAAACACATCAGTTGTTTGGTTGCTTGTGCGTGCTTGCATCTCTCGATATCCCGATATCCAATCCAATCCAATCCAATCCAATCCAATATCGAAGCAATCGATACATGCAAGCATGGTGACACTATCTCGATTACGTGTGGCGGTGATTCTCCTGTGTTTGCTGAGCGGTATCCTGATGGTCCTCTCGCTGCACTCGTTGTACACGACCTTGATGGGAAGCGACGACACGAGCTCGCCCGCGATCCACAACGCCTTCGACCTCGATGCCGTCGAAGCGGACCTCCCACACAAACGCCATCAACCCACAGAAGCCGATGTCGTGTTCGAGCTCGGCGAGGTCGTAAAGGTGGCGCGTACGCAAGTGGGCGTGTGTGACTTCTCGGACAAGCCGCTCAACATCGAGCGCATCCATCCGAACCGCATCACGGGACCTCGATCCGCTCCGCTGCCAAAGAAGAGGTTGGTTCATCATCGCCACCATCTCGAATCACCACACTCCTTGCAGTTATCAATGCAACGAGTATCATTCTCGTTGAATGCACCATGAACGAGATAGAGATACTTACGAATGGAGATTCGATTCGCTTCGATATCGGATGAACGATGATATCTTGCTTGGCTTGCTCGTGCTGTATCGATCTCGATGTCGTCGTGCACAGCTTGGTTGCCATCGTTGCAGGAGAGAAGGGCAAGCCGGTCGTCGAATCGATCATCCACAAGTTCGGATTCGAGGGCTTCTCGTTCATGCTGTTCCACTACGATAACTCAACGTGGAACGAATTCGAGTGGTACTCGGACGTCGTATCGATCAGGTTCGACAATGCTTGATGGATCGATGGATCGATGGATGGCAAGAGGACCATAGCGTGAGGTTGACCGTGCTTGTTTCGAGTAGATTCAAGGGCCAGATGAAGTGGTGGTACATCAAGCGGTTCATAACGCCCGAGATCGTGTCTGGTATTGATGGCTATCTCGTCGAGCAATCTATGAATCAATCGAGGAGGATACTGATACCAATCTCGATTGATTGATGTATCAAGCGTATGAGTATCTATGCGTACTCGATGAAGATGCAGTATTTGATTACACGGATCCCAAGTTGATGGTCGAGACCTTGGAGCGATATCAGATTCACTTGGCGCAATCAGCGATGCACGCGAGTTCGACCATGCGATCTCACAAGCTCACGATGCAACTCCTCGCGTACGATCACAAGCACTGGCGCCACTGCTGCGAGATTCAATGGATTGAGGAGCTTGATACTTATGCTACTCGCTCATATCGAATTGGATCGGGATTGCATGGTGTGTGATAGACGGAACGGACTCACGGGCAAGCAGATCATCGGCCGGTACGCGAGCTTTGTCGAGTGTGGGCCCACGACGTACTTCTCTCGTGCGATCTATCAACAATGCATCTGGCATCTACTCGAGGAAGACCTGGCGAGTGGTTGGGGATATGTACGGATGGCCTCCACGGCTCGCAGTGGAGTCAATTGCCTACGGCAAAGAGTAGCGCGCAAGCTAACTCTCGGCATACACGTACGCAAACAGGATCTCGTATGGCACAAGTTCTGCGCTGCTCGTGGCTTCAACAGTACCGTCATGTACGACCAGCATACCTCGAGATTCTGAGGGCTTGAGGAGGTACAACGAGCGCGGACTCACTTACTCGTATCGGTTGCGTGTTCGTGTAGCTTGGATAAGTATCCGGTGGTCCATGCATCGGCCAAGACTGCGAGCGGGCAGTCGAGCGCCAAGTACAAGCCACGACTCGAGCTGAACTATCTGCTGGCAAAGTATCCCGAGTTCAAGAGCGATCATCGGGTGTTCAGCAGGCTGCACGATACCTTGTAGCGTCGCATACTGCCATAGAACAGAGGCTATCAATCGTAGCAGTGTCGCGTTATCGTTGCTCATGTGTAAAGTATCTCCGTATGTGTGGTGGTGGATAAAGAGCAGCTGTGGGTCACACGCTATCGCTTGGTGTCGGAGAGGGTCGCGATGTCATTCGCTTGCTGCCTCTGCTGTGCTCGTGTCTTTCTCTCGTTGGAGCGGGAGGCTCTGTTCCATCGAAGGATCTCAGAGAGCACCATATCTTGGCTGCGTCTCGCTTGCTGCCTCTGCTGTGCTCGTGTCTCTCTCTCTCTCGTTGGAAGTGAATCAGTACTGGTTGATGCAATGGCTTCACAATACCAACTCGACGGGGCTCTTCTTGATGCAGCCTCGAAGGGCTCGTTGGAAGAGATCCAATCGCTTCTGATCAATCATCAAGCCAATGTCAATGCTCTTGATAGCATCAAGAGAACACCACTCCATCAAGCATCATTCAAAGGCCATCATCAATGCATCGAGCTTCTGATCGATCATCAAGCCAATGTCAATGCTCTTGATGAGGACGATAGCACACCACTCCATGGTGCATCAATCTGTGGCCATCATCAATGCATCGAGCTTCTGATCGATCATCAAGCCAATGTCAATGCTCTTGATTATCGAGGAAACAAACCAATCGATTATCGCCTGATAGATGCATCCTCGAAGGGCTCGTTGGAAGAGATCCAATCGCTTCTGATCGATCATCAAGCCAATGTCAATGCTCTTGATTACGGCAAGAGTACACCACTCCATCTTGCGTCAATCAAAGGCCATCATCAATGCATCAAGCTTCTGATCGATCATCAAGCCAATGTCAATGCTCTTGATATCAACAAGAGAACACCACTCCATCATGCATCAACCAAAGGCCATCATCAATGCATCGAGCTTCTGATCGATCTTGGTGCCGACAAATCAATCAAAGATGTACGTGTGTGTGAGTTCTCTCTCGATGTCTTGGTTGTGGCCCATATCATGAGCTCCATTCCATTCTCTGACTTCTCAATCATTCAATCTCCAGTGCCTTAGAAAAACACCTCAAGATGTTGCCAAGAATCAAGATATCTCCAAGTTGATTCGAGATCGAGGTTCGATCACCATCGTGATATTCTTCTTCTTGTTGTTGATGATTCAAGATTCGATTGTTCGATTCCCATCCACTGACATCCAATCCTCTTGCTCTTCTTCTTCTTCTTGTTGTTGATGATTTGGATTGGATTTGTGTTGATCTCATCGACACACACACACACACACAGAGCGCCAACCATTGATGAAAGTCGTGTTTTGGTGTCCCACTCGATCAATGCGAGGATCGATGCTCGTTCCATCGACATCCACCATCCAACACCTCAAGAATCAACTCGAGACTCGAACATCAATCTCATCAACCAATCAACGATTGTTCGTGAGTCGTGAGATTGCCTCATCATCACCATTCCCATCATCCACTTCCTCTTCCACGAGCACGACGACGAGCACGAGCAACAAGTGGTCAAGGTCGTCATGGTCGAGCATGATTGACGATGAATCATCAATCGATCTCGAATCGATATCAGCTTGCTCGCTCCAACCAATCATCGATCAATCATTCCATCATCATCATCAACATCAACATCAACAACAACAAGAGCCTCATCGTCATGACAATAACAGCAACAATGGCAATGATCAACGACATCGACATCGAACGATCCATGTGATGATTGCATCGATCGAAGACTCTCGACCTCCAATCAATGATGATCTCGTCACCAACACCAACCAACAACATCAACATCAACAAGATCATGATCATCAACGACAAGTGCTCGAATCTCACTCAATCATCAACAATCTCATTGATCGACTTCAAGGTTCGTTCTTCCACTCACTCAATCACTCATTCGATTGATTGATTGATTGATTGATTGATTGATTGATTGATTGATTGATTGATTGATTGGTTGATTGATTGATTGATTGATTGATTGATTGATTGATTGATTGCATTGATTGATTGCATTGCATTGCATTGCATTGCATTGCATTCCAATCGACTTGACCCATTCGATCTCCACATCTCTCGTCATCACATGAATATCATCAATGATTGATCAATCACCAACATCAACATCATCAACAACAACAGAATATCAGCGACTGAGCAAGAGTCTCGAACAATCACTCGACCAATCACTCGATCAACAATCTCTGATGCAACAACGAGCCGACGACTGTGCTGCTCGAGAGCTCGCCGCTCTGCGACTCGTCGAGCAACATCAAGCTCGCTCGATCGATCTCCAACACCAAATCGACATGCTCACTCAACAAGCTCTCGATGCCACTCGAGAGCTCGAGCTCTC